>ERZ842401.7968-NODE-7968-length-10615-cov-3.113352_pt1 | contig 10615 bp, 8 predicted proteins | sample MGYA00521270_ERZ842401 | MGnify/ENA primary metagenome ERZ842401 (study PRJEB31892, sample SAMEA3878208) | bioreactor metagenome | biome: Moose rumen | place: Sweden | collected 2011-10 | study: EMG produced TPA metagenomics assembly of the PRJEB12797 data set... | reverse complement strand
CCTTACGAAACGGAAATAGATACTGGTTCCCCAGGAGAAGAGCACTATAATGGAGAGTTAACATACGAACAGGAATCTGTCATCAGTAGATATTTTCAATTAAATTGGGGTTTGAATGGCAATCGAAATGATTTATATGTGACTATCAACACCTCGGGATCGTGGAATTCTGGAGAGGGGTACACCTCTTCGGGCGCAACTATTATATATAATGTTCATCCGTATATTTAATCAAACTATCAATGTTAACAGGTTTTAGATTGCATGCCACTGTTATTATCTTGGTAATGGCATTTGTCGCATCCCTTACATCGTGCGACAAGGATAAACCGCAGCAGGAGGAAAAGATTCAAGAAATCTTATTGACTCCCGCTCAAAGGAAAATGATGGGAAAAGAGGTGGCCTTTTCCCGTCGGCTTATGCAGATGATGAATGAAGACGCCGGCTTGGAATCCTGGTCGGTATCACCATTGGGGGTATTTCTTTCTTTAGCCATGTTGAATAACTTCGCCAGCGAAGATGCGTCGAAACAGATCATGGAGGTTCTTGGATTGGAATCATACTCGAAAGATGAAATCAATGATTTGTGCAAGACGATCCAGTATGAACTTGATCATTACGCATGGCGACCGATATCATCAGGACAGTTCCTCTCTCTAGATGCCAATATGAAATGGAATGAGAGCACTATTGCTGCCGTAGCAGAGGACTTCAATGCTTATCAGAGTATGGGAGATATAAACGATGCTCCATCTATATTGTCTTCTGCGAACAATTGGATTGAACATCAGGTGTCGGATATTGTTTCAAGTCCTCTGCCATTGACGGGTTTAGTATTAGGCCCCGGAATTAATCTTTTCGATGCGTTCCTTATCAGAGAAAGATGGTGGTATGGTTTTCCTTCAACAAGAACGTCTTCAAATTTGTTCAGAAAGAGCGATGGCTCCAGACATTCTGTGGAGTTTATGCAGAGCGATTATTTGAGACTGAGTTATTATCATCACAACGGCAGGTTGTTCATATTCCGTGATTCCATATTCGGCCAAATGCGAATCTATCAGCCTGGCCTTATGGGCTATAATTCTATAAGTGTAAGTGAATACTTGGAGACTCTTCAGAATCTTGAAACAGTGCCGTTCGAATCTGATTGGTATTACGAGAATAAAATCAGCATGCCGATAATGAAAGAAGGTGTGCGGATTATTGATATCAAAGACTATTTGTATAGGATGGGTATAACCAAAATCTTTGAGGATGGAATCGTGGTTGCAGACAAACCTACAAAAGTTTCAAGCTTTTATCAGGTTTTTTACTTGCTGGCCGACGAAACCGGAATATACACTGCTCCCGAAGGTCTTCCGCTTCACGAATTCCTTTTCAAAGAATACTCGTCATATGAGGTAAATGCTTCCTTCTTCTATGAAGAGATTACGGCTGGAACCAATTCTGTGGTTTTTGCCGGTAGATTTGAGGGTGATAATTGACGTTCAGACCAGCTTTATTAAGAAATGGAGATAGAGGAGAAGAAGGTTGTCATAATGGGATAACTTGCCTCTTGTCCTTTCTTACTTCAGATAATATTCTGCCTGTCAGTTTAGACATGTGCCTCCAAGCGGATTCTGATATCCGCTTGGTGTCTTTCATGTCGTCCTTGACTCTTACATCAGTGAATCCGGCATTCATCCTTTTCGGATTCTCAGGTTACAGTGTGTATTCTTCATCAGTTTACATGCGGAGGTAATCTCTTTCCCGGCCTCTTTACAGGCAATACGCCAAATCTTTCTTGCTGACGTCAATGCCAAGATAAAAAATCTTCATACCTTTGTTTTATGATTTTGAATAGAGAGAACTCTCATGTACTCTCTTGTTTTGTGAACAGCTAATCAGATTGCAATGATTACCTTTCTTCTGAGCCTTCTCGCTTTGGTGGCCGGATATCTCCTTTACGGGAAATTCGTCGAGAAGGTTTTCGGCCCTGAGCCAGAGCGCAAAACCCCGGCGGTCTCAAAGGCGGATGGTATAGATTACATCGTGATGCCTTCCTGGAAGGTTTTCATGATCCAATTCCTGAACATAGCAGGTACCGGACCTATCTTCGGGGCCATCATGGGTGCGAAATTCGGCCCCTCGGCCTATCTTTGGATTGTCTTCGGGTGCATTTTCGCAGGGGCCGTACATGACTATATGACCGGAATGCTTTCGCTCCGGCATGGTGGTGTCGCTCTCCCTGAGATTGTTGGAGAGTATCTGGGCAAGAAAACCAAAAACGTAATGCTTGCCTTCTCTGTCCTCCTTCTTATCCTCGTTGGAGCAGTCTTCGTTTACAGCCCCGCTGAGATTTTGAAAAGCATGGCAGGTGACGGTTCAACCACGGCCTTCCTTGTCTGGGTCGGGGTTATATTCATTTACTACATTATCGCCACGATGCTTCCCATAAGCGATATAATAGGCAGAATATATCCCCTGTTCGCTGCTGCGCTGATTTTTATGGCCGTGGCTCTTCTTGGAGGGCTTATTGTCAAATGGCCTTCAATCCCTGAGATTTGGGACGGTCTTCAGAACAGGGGTCCTTCCGTCGGCCTTACCGGCCAGCCGATATTCCCTTGTCTTTTCATAACCATCGCATGCGGAGCGATAAGCGGATTCCATGCGACCCAGAGCCCTCTTATGGCAAGGTGTATGGAGAACGAGAAGTTAGGACGCCCCATTTTCTATGGAGCCATGATAACGGAAGGAATCGTAGCTCTTATCTGGGCAGCCGTAAGTTCATACTTCTTCTTTGACGGAGGAGCGGCAGAGGTGGGGTCGGACTTAAGCGCTTCAGCTCCCACCGTTGTTACGGCAGTCTCCAAGAGTTGGCTCGGTGTGGTAGGAGGTATCCTTGCCCTTCTTGGTGTCGTGGCTGCTCCTATAACCAGCGGTGATACGGCTTTAAGGAGCGCCCGTCTAATAATTGCAGATTTCCTTAAGTTCCCTCAGAAATCCAAGAAGAACAGGCTTATCATAAGCGTTCCGCTTTTTGTCGTTACCGCGCTCATACTTTGGTACAACATAGCGGACGCGAACGGTTTCAATACGATCTGGAGGTATTTCGGATGGGCGAACCAGACATTGGCCGTCTTTTCTCTTTGGGCAGTTACGGTCTTCCTTACGAAAGCCAAGAAGGGTTTGTATTATCTTATCACCCTTCTCCCGGCAAGCTTTATGACCTCCGTCTGTACTACTTACATCTGTACGGCCAAGATAGGATTCAACATCCCGATGAGGTTCAACGCCGCTATCGGAATCGTTGTCGCTCTTGCGAGCCTTGTCCTGTTCTTCGTCTGGAAGACAAAGTTTGATAAGGAGAAGGCGGCGGAATAGCCACCTTCCGTCCCGTCTTTCCGCAATAACAATCAGCCCGACTCTTTTGAGCCGGGCTGAACGCTTTCTGTGAGGGAAACTCCTAGAGGTTGGGGTTCTCGCTCTTCCACTCATCGACTGCCGGGATGATACCGAGGCTTATGATCTCGTCACGCATCTTGCAGAGGTGCTCATAAGAAGCCTGAAGGGCTGCCATTTCCTCAGCGGTTCCCTTAGGTGCGCAGAAGTGAACGCCATCGGCATCGATAACGGTAGGCATAGCCATCATCACGTTCTTGTATCCGCACTTGTCGCAGTTCACATAGCATCCTGCAGGCCAGATGAACTTGTCTCCGCCCATTGCGGCCTCAATCATCTTCACGGCCTGATAAGCGGGGCTCTGGAAGGAGCTGCGGCCACGGAGCTTGATGATGTTGGAACCTCCCTGGATGGTGCTGTGCTTGATTTCAGCCCAGCGCTCGTCGGAGATGTTGAACTCTGAGAGAGGCTTACCGTCAACGAGGGCCTCTGAAGCGAAGACTGCCATAGCCTCGCCATGACCGCCGTAGGTGTAGGCGTTTGTGACCTTGCACTGCTGAACACCGCACTCTGCTGCGAGAGCTTCCTGCAGACGGGTTGAGTCAAGAGCTGCAAGTGAGGTCAGCTGGTTGGGTTTAAGACCGGAGTGGATGAGAGCTGTCAAAGCGGTAACGTCGGCGGGGTTGAAGATGACCACAACATGCTTTACATCGGGGCAGTACTTCTTGATGAAGTCTCCGAACTCGGCTGCGATCTTGCAGTTGCCCTTGAGCAGGTCTTCGCGGGTCATGCCTTCCTTACGGGGAGCGCCACCTGAGGAGATGATGTATTTTGCGTCCTTGAAAGCGACCTCGGGGTCAACAGTCCAAGTGATGTTTGCACCGGGGAAGGCGCAGTGATACATTTCTTCTGCCACTCCGTGGACACCGGGCTCATAAATGTCATAAAGGCAAATGTTCGGGGTGAGACCGAGCATCATGGCGGTCTGAGCCATGTTGGAGCCGATCATTCCGCCGGCACCGACGATGAGGAGTTTCTCGTTTGTCAAAAATCCCATGGTAATTTCAGAATTATAAAGTTATTTGATTGCTTGGTTCTGTTTTGTGCGGGAATTCCCGTATGTCATGCAAAGATAATAAAAGATAATAACTTTAGGCCCAACTTGGGATAGGTCGATAAGGCAAAGATTTAATTTTTCCATCTTTTTGTCATATACCGCAACGATATCGAAAAAATCACTATCTTTGCATCTATAATTGCTAATAAAGTATTTACTGCAAAATGGAGCCTCCCAGTCCTATAGGTTCGCAACGAGATGCCGCTGGTCCAGTTTCTGATGACCCGTTATCGTACGGCATTTCTTCTTCTATCATATTGATACTTTCACGTCCGGCAGATGATTCCATGGGCGAGGAGGATTATGCCGTATCGGCATATTCTCCCCTTGTCGGGACCATCTACCTTGGCCATTGCTCTTCTATCGGATCATAGCATCCATTTTCCCGAATACTTACCACCAGACAAATATACAATATGGCACTATATTTCAAGAAAGAACTTGACAACGAAGCAACCATTGCCGTATGGCAGGTGACTGAGACCGAGGCGGAGCTCCGGGAACTCAGCAGCGTACCATCCGATGAACTCGAGGAGATATCCTTCATAAGGAGCGAATCCCTCAGACGTCAGAGGTTGGCGGTAAGGGCTCTCCTTAGCCAGCTCTTCGAGGATAAGGTATATCTTTCCCATCATGACAACGGTAAACCTTATCTGGAGAACCTGGTTACGAACATAAGCATCACCCATACCGAAAAGTATGTCGCAGTCATCCTTCACGACGAGGAGGATGTGGGTATCGATATTGAATGTCAGGACAGGGACTTCTCTGCAGTTGAGAAGAAAGCCCTTTCCGAGGAGGAAATAGACGATCTTGACGAAGACAAGAAGAACGAACAGCTCGCCATTTATTGGTGCGCCAAAGAGGCCATCTTCAAAAGGGTATCGGCCTACAACGTGGATTTTGCGGAGCAGATAGAGATCGAAAGGTTCCGCCCCAGAGGTGAGGGAGAACTCGAAGCGACATTCATCCATAAGGACGGATATGAGGAGGAATTCGAGCTGGAATACATGACATTCGACCATCATGTCCTTGTCTGGGTTGTCGGTTGAAAATAAGAAACAAATATGTTTTCGATTTAGAATAATTCTAAATTAGAAATCTTTATAACTACCTGTTAAGTAAATTCTTAACAGGTTTTTTAATATATTGTTGATAACTTTTCCGAAGGGTGTTTGAATAACTCAATATTATTTAACCTATCTTTGTTTCCGGATGCAGGAGAATGCTCCTGCATTTTGTTGGCTATACCCCAAGGGAGCAGTATCCATCTCCCGATATTTTAAGCACTGAAACCAATAAATTACCTCTGCAATGGTCAAGCATGTAGTAAAAAGAGACGGTAGGGTCGTTGATTTCAACAACCAGAAGATTGTCGCTGCGATTCTCAAAGCGATGAACGTGACTGATTCCGGAGAGGACATCGTCCTCGCTGCGCAAATCGCAGATCATATCTCGAAACTCAATAAGGAAGACATGAGTGTCGAGGAGATTCAGGACTGCGTCGAGATGGAGCTCATGAAGAGCCCAAGGAAGGAGGTCGCCAAGAAATACATCGCATACCGCAACAAACGTAACCTCGCCCGCAAAGCGAAGTCCACCGAAATCTTCCAGACCATCATCGAGGCACAGGCAAACGACATCACAAGGGAGAATGCCAACATGAACGCCGACACTCCTGCCGGCATGATGATGAAGTTCGCATCGGAATCGACCAAGACTTACGTTGACGACTGTCTCCTTTCGGAAGACGTGAGGGACGCTGTTCTGAACAACTACATCCATATCCACGACAAGGACTACTATCCCACTAAGTCCCTTACGTGTATCCAGCATCCTCTGGATCTCATCCTTGAGCATGGTCTTAAGGCGGGACATGGTGAGTCAAGACCGGCCAAGAGGATCGAAACCGCATCTGTTCTGGCCTGCATCTCGATGGAGACCGTCCAGAATGAGATGCATGGAGGCCAGGCCATACCTGCTTTCGACTATTATCTGGCACCTTTCGTACACAGAACCTTCGAAGAGGAAATCGACCAGGTCAGCGAAATGACCAACACTGACTACTCTTTCCTGAAGAGCGCCCAGATCGATGACTACATCAAGCGTGACCTTATCGGACTTCAGGGCAAAGAGAGGGCTCTCCAGCATGCGATCAACCAGACCGTGAGCCGCGTCCATCAGGCTATGGAGGCATTCGTTCACAATATGAATACCATCCATTCCCGCGGCGGGAACCAGGTAGTATTCTCTTCCATCAATTACGGAACCGACACATCTGCAGAAGGACGTTGCATTATCCGAGAAATCCTCAACACCACGTATGAGGGTGTGGGCAACGGGTCAACCGCAATCTTCCCTATCCAGATTTGGAAGAAGAAAAGAGGCGTAAGCTATCTTCCCGAGGACCCCAACTATGACCTTTACAAATTCGCCTGCAAGGTGTCAGCAAGAAGGTTCTTCCCTAACTTCGTGAACCTTGACGCCACCTTCAATCAGTCTCCTGAATGGGATCCAAACGATCCTAAGAGGTACATTCATGAGGTGGCCACGATGGGTTGCCGCACAAGGGTGTTCGAGAACAGGTTCGGCCCCAAGACCTCCATCGGAAGGGGCAACCTCAGCTTCACTACAGTCAATATCGTGAGACTGGCCATCGAGTGCATGAACGAGCCTGACAAGGAGAAGAGGATAGCGCTTTTCTTCAACAGATTCGAGTGGGCTCTCGATATTGCCGCAAAGCAGCTTGATGAAAGGTATCAGTTCCAGAGGACCGCATCGAAGAAACAGTTCCCTCTGCTGATGAACGGCCTGTGGATCGGTTCCGACAAACTCAAGGACGATGACACCATCGAGAGCGTAATCAACCAGGGAACCCTTTCCATCGGTTTCATAGGACTTGCTGAGTGTCTCATTGCCCTTGTAGGCAAGCATCATGGAGAGTCTGAAGAGGCTCAGGAACTCGGGCTCCGCATCATTACCTTCATGAAGGAGAAGATCAACGGATACAGCGAGAAGTATCAGCACAACTATTCGCTTCTCGCAACTCCTGCAGAGGGTCTTGCCGGAAAATTCACCAAGAGGGACCGCCAGAAGTTCGGTATCCTTCCCGGCATCACCGACAAGGACTACTATACTAACTCAAGCCATATTCCGGTTTACTATCATTGCACCCCTGAGCACAAGGCCAAGATTGAAGGACCTTACCATGCCCTTGAAGGAGCAGGCCATATCTTCTATGTGGAAATCGACGGTGATGCTACCCATAACCCTGAAGCCATCATGAAGATCGTCGACCTGATGGACAAGTACAATATCGGATACGGTTCAGTGAACCATAACCGCAACCGTTGCCTTGACTGCGGATATGAGGACGCCACAGAGAACCTTACCGTCTGCCCTCACTGTCACGGCAACAACATAGATACTCTCCAGAGAATTACGGGATATCTCGTAGGAACGACGAACCGTTGGAACAGCGGCAAACTAGCTGAACTCAAAGACAGGGTGGTTCACAAATGATGACTTCGGAAAAGATCAGAGTACTCGATGTGCTCGAGCAGACAATGGCCGACGGACCGGGATTCCGGACGGCCATTTACTGTGCAGGCTGCAAACACTGCTGCAAAGGTTGTCACAACCCTCAGTCTTGGGACATGAACGGCGGCAAATGGATGAACGTGGACGACCTGTTCAATCTTGTTGCATCGGATTCCATGAGCGATGTGACTTTCTCGGGAGGCGATCCCTTCTATCAGGTGGACGCGTTCACCGCCTTGGCCAAGAGGATCAAGAGCGAGACTGACAAGACTATATGGTGCTGGACGGGATTCACGATCGAAGAGATTGAAGCGGATCCGCATCTGGCGCAGATGCTTCCGTACCTGGACGTCATCGTAGATGGTCCTTTCATTCTGGAACAAAGGGACACGCAGCTTCTTTTCAGGGGGAGTCCCAATCAAAGGATCATTTACCTGAAGGGGAAGCCGGATGACACGATTCCCGGGACAGTACCCCTTGTCCCTTTGAGATAGGTTCCTGAAACAGAACAAGGCCCCCGATTCGGGAGCCTTGTTTGATTTCGGGCGAGGTGCGGAATCACTTCTTCAGCCACAGTTCAGGATTCTGGGGAGTCGTTCCGTTCCAAATCTGTAGATGAAGCTGCGTCTCGCCGTTTATCGTGTCTACTGTTCCGATGACTTGGCCAGTCTTTATCTTGTCTCCTACCTTTACGGCGGTATTTCCGAGTTTGCAGTACAGCGAGAAATAGTTCCCGTGCTGGACTATGACGCACTGGTTGTATCCGGGGATGATGGCTATTCTTTGCACGACTCCGTCAAAGATGGCCTTGACCTGAGTTCCAGGGGAGACGGCTATGCCGATACCGTCATTGAACGGGAGTTTCACATTCTTGTAGACGGGATGGTAGCGCTGACCGTATTTGTCAACGACAGGACCGTCAACCGGCCATGGAAGCTTGCCCTTGTTCTTTGCGAACTCGGTGTTGAGGGCCTGGTCGACAACTGTTTTTGTTGAAGAGGTGGAACTCTTGGACGAAGATGACGAGTTCTTTGAAGTCGATGCAGCCGCTTTAGCCTGCTGCTGTTGCGCTTCCCGTATGATTCGCTGGATTTCCCTATTGAGGGCCTCCATCTGCTTGCGCTTCTGGTTGAGCTCGTTCTGGTATTTGCTCTTTTCTTTCTGGAGGGAAGCTATGAGGGTCTGTGACTGGGCTTCTTCCGCTTTCAGGTTGGCCATTTCCTTTTCACGCTGTTTGCGGAGGGTCTCTGCCTCTTCTTTCAGAACGAGAAGCTTCTGGGTCTCCTGCTCGAGTTCTTCCTTCGTGGCGAGGATTTTCTCCGCTTGGGTGTTCATCTTTCCCGAGAGTTCCCTCAGATAACCTATTCTCCTGAAAGCCTGGCCGATATTATCACTGGCGAGAATGTACATGTACCAGACTTTGGCGTCACGATTCTTGTAAGCGCTCTTGACCAGTTTGGAGTAATATGCGGAAAGGGTGTCCAGACGTGCCTGGATTATGTCGATTTCAGCCTGCTTGGAAGATATCTGCGCCCCGAGAGCGGCGATCTCTTTCTCACTTTCGGCCAGCAGCTCTTTCCTGTTGGCTATTTGAGTCTGGATGAGGGCCAGGGAAGACTGGGCGGTTCCTGTCTTTTTGCTGTTCTCCTTCAGCTGGGCATCGATTATGGCTATGTCCTTTTCCAGCTTCGCTTTCCTTGATTCCTGCTCCTTGGTGTTCTGGGCGAAAGAGCAGACCCCCGCCATGGTGAAAGCGAGAATAAGAAGGAGTATTGTCCTTGGGAATCTCATTCTGTCGTTATTGCGTCTGTCCGTTCTTTTCTTCTTCAGCAGCTTTGTTCTTGGCCTGGAGACGGTAGCTGGCCGCGAGGTCGTTTTCTCCGAGGGATTCAAGCACTATGGCATAGTGTTCAAGTATGGTGGAGGAGTCTTTCCCTCCATAAAGCATGGCATGCTTGAAAAGCGGTTTGGCTTCGATGTCTTTCCCCTGAAGATGCAGAATCCAGGCGAAGGTGTCGATATATGTCGCATTGTCCGGCTCCTGCTCAATGGTCTTCTTGCTCATCTTGTATGCCTTGGAGAGATTCTTCCCCTCGAGAGACAGATAGTATGCGTAATTGTTGAGGACCGGAGCATAGTCGGGGTTCAACTTTAGTGCCTTTTCATATGCCTTGAATGCCTGTTTGGAGTTCCCGGTCTGGTGATACATGTCACCAAGGGTGGAAAGGGCGTACAAGGTGGCGGTGCTGTCCCCCTTGGCACGTTTCAGGATCTCCTCTGACAGGCTGATTACACCGGCATAATTCCCCTTGTTGTATTCTGCACTGCTAGCCATCTCGAGGAATACCAGTTCGTCCGGGAACCTTCCGAACGCCTCACGGCTTTCGCGGGAGAGCTCGTCCCATTCTTCAAGGGTGCTGAGGACCTGGAGGTAAGTGACGGAGGCCCCTATGCTGGAAGGGTTTCCTGTCATGTTGGAGCGGAAGAGCTCTTTGGTCTTTTCCGGCCTTCCTGTCCTATAGTAGTAGACGGCGGCGGTCTCCGTAAGTGCAGAATCTCCCGGATGGACACTCAATG
>ERZ842401.7967-NODE-7967-length-10620-cov-9.895788_pt1 | contig 10620 bp, 6 predicted proteins | sample MGYA00521270_ERZ842401 | MGnify/ENA primary metagenome ERZ842401 (study PRJEB31892, sample SAMEA3878208) | bioreactor metagenome | biome: Moose rumen | place: Sweden | collected 2011-10 | study: EMG produced TPA metagenomics assembly of the PRJEB12797 data set... | reverse complement strand
AGTTTGTGTGATGACAGTTGAAAACAATCATATACTCGTCTCTAAACCTCTGTTCGCCTTCAATATCAAGAGCATTCTGTGGACGATATATCTTTATGGCTACAATCAGTCCAATCCTTCCAATTTCATCATCATGTAAATTGACAACATCAGAATAATCAACTTTTTCTGTTACTGTGTTAGTATCTAAAGCAAGCCACACATCTGCTGTTGCTCCATCTACGCTAAGAGGTCTTATCAAGACATAGTGACCATCAAAAAGTTCATGCTTTTCAGCAAATTCTTCAATATTCAACATGGCAAATTGGTTTGTGATTACTACCTTTTATGAAGAAAAGAAGCCATTCTAATCAGCAATTGCACTCAAAAGATACCGCTTATGTCACTGTCGGTAGTTTCATTAGATAATTAATCTGAAATTAGTGACTTAAACGATATCATTTGAGAGACAAATTTGTATAGGTTGGCTGATATTACCACAGAGCTATTTAACAAAAATTTTGTTCCCGTTTATAATGTTAATCCCTTTTCTTGGTCTGGTATTTTTAGTGCCATCCAAATAGTAGAAAATATTATTTTTGTCATTTGCACTGATTATTTCTTTAATACCATCACCTCTCTTTTCCGTAAAATAACCAGGACTATTATACATGTCAATCTTTGCATACAAATAGCTTACTAACGTAATACCATCACATTTAGTTCCTGATCCACCTTCCAACGAAGAACAATCCCAAAACATCATGTCACCAGTAGCCATCGTAATCTTATCAGTATTCCAGCCATTGCCTGCATAAATGGTTTTAAGACTATAACATTGGAAGAACATATATTCCATTTCCACAACATTCTTTGTTTCAAAACTATATAAATCTATAGTTTTAAGGTTACCACAACCATAGAACATGGCTGTCAAAGTAGTAACATTACGTGTATCGAAGCTACTTAAGTCTAAGTTTTCAAGCTTTGCACATTCATAGAACATGCAGTACAAACTGGTCACATTAGAAGTCTTGAACCCTGAAAGATTAATATTGGTCAAAGATTTACAGCCATAGAACATACCCGCCATACTGATTACTTCATCCGTCTTAAGGTTCTGCAGATTTTCTATTTCTGTCAACCCAGAAAGGCTGTGGAACCAACGTGCTGTACTCTTTGGAGTAAAACTCGAAAATGAATTATCAAATACGACCTTAGTAATGGCAGCACTACGCCATGCGGGGAAATTACCTTCACCAGTATATTCATCGGCAATATCATAAGTCTGACCATTTCGTAGGCTCTTGTTGCTGTCGTAATAAAAAGTGAGTAAATTGCCGTCTACTACCACATAGGGAATCATAACTGCAGGAGCTTTATAAGTAAAATAACCGGGCTTGTCGTTAGTGTCTACTCTTGCATAGGTACAGTCAATAGGATTACTAAAACCAAAGCCATCGCATTTCGTTCCATTCCCACCAACCAGTTTCATACAGCCCATAAACATGTTAGAACTGTTGCCAACATAAACCGTTGTCCATTCATCACCAACATAAATAGTTTGCAGTTTCTGGCAATTAAAGAACATACTCCTCATGTCATCTACGTTAGAGGTATTAAAACTGCTCAAATCTAACTGTTCCAGGCTGCCACACCCAGAAAACATCTGATACATGCTCTGCACATTCTTTGTATCAAACCCCTGCAAGTTAATTTCCTTTAATTCACTACAGCCATAAAACAACCATTGCATGTCTTTCACATTTCCCGTTGAAAGCCCACTCAAATCAACTTTCTCCAATCCACTGCATTTTGCAAACATGTAACTCAGATCAGCCACATCTGCCAAATTCAGATTCGAAATATTTTTAACCTCAGTTAGAGTAGAGCAACCATTAAACCACCATGCAGCAGTATTAGGCTTAAAGTTTGAAAAGGAGTCATCGAACACAGCGGTTTTAAAACTATCATTTAACCAACTGGGATAGCCATTAGCCAATTCCATAGTAACATTATAAATCGTACCATCACGAGATGCTTTGTTATTATCATAATAAAAGGTAATAACTCCATCCTTAACTACGGCATAATCTTCTTGTGACCATACTGATAATGGGGCAAGTATTGCCAAAGTCAGACTCAGACAGATTGCTAAAATTCTTTTCATTTTAATCGCTTTTGAAATTCTTATTAACGTACTTTAAACTGTATTACATTTGACATTCTATTAGTAGAGGGCATATAAGTAACCCTGATTTTCCCATCGCTGCTGTCATAGAAATAATTGCCAGAACTATCATCTATAAGCGTATACTTCTTACTTAATTCTTCATTTACAGCATCTGGATCTACTGATGTCTCCAATCTCACTTGTATAGTATTAATGGCACCATTACCATCGTATTTATAAGAAACATAGAAAACATCCCCACTTAGTCTAAACGCTAAAGTAGTACCATCGTCTGTTGAAGGGCTTGCATTGTATTCTGACTTCATCATTTCTATTGCCTCATCATGTGTTTTGCCTATATAGCGTCCATAATCATATACAGGAAGACCTTCATGATAAATGGTTTGGAATGTCAGCACTTTACTAACCATATCCCATGAAAGTTTTACAGAAGCATTTTCATATTCAGCATTATTTATATAGACTTTAGTTGACTCATGTGTGTCCTCGTCATATGGTTGATACCTTTGTGTGAGATATTGATCCATTTCCTCTGCATTGAACCAAACATCTTCTTTTGCTGTCAGCACAAGTTCTGTTACGATACCTCCCCATCGATCAGACATCTTTACTAACATACTCTCCCAATTCCCGACAGGGCGTTTCAGCTCAGGAAAAAGAACAGAATTATACTTGAATATCCAATCCTCTCCATCAGCATAGAATGGTACAACACCATAGAAATTTACCATATCAAGTTGAGTTTTCCCAAGCAGTGACTCATAATTTTCCGTTAAGAAAGCATTGACTTGTAAACGTAAGAAATACACATCTTGCTCAGTGGTTATTTTTATTCGAGTAGAACCACTGTCATGACCCGTAATCTTGCCTGTTGCTTTGTCTACCGTCGCTACATATTTATTTTCTGAAGCATAACCCTGTGGCGTTTCATTTCCTATGATTACCTTGTAGTCGGGCAAGTACTCTTCTGCACCGATTTTGAAGTAAAGACGCTGCTGAATACCTACAAAACTGATGACCTCTTTTCCGTTCCAAGAGATACCGACTGATGATTTGTCTAAAGAAGGAGTATTGATATATGCTTTCCAAGTGTTTTCCACCTTGACAACAGCTCCTTCTCTGTCCCAATATTCTTCTGGCTGTTTATCATACAAAAAATAATTCTCTGCAAGATAGTCTTCCAACTGGTATTGCGTAAACCACGTTTCGTCTTTTGCGACAAGAGAAATGGCCTCTGTATTCTTTGTTTCCTTGTTAAAAACAACTTCCATGTAATCCCAGTTGCCACTCTTTGCTTGCAAAGCGGGGCAATAGTCTGAATCATAAATGTAAATCCATGTACCTTCTGAACTAATGATAGTTGGATAATAACCATCGTTGTATATGTGGCTTCCCTCCACATTGGGGTCTATGCGAGCAAACTTGAAGGCTTTAGGAATACTTTCTTTGGGTAAGCCGATAATTTTTTCATAATCATAGTCAAACATCGTGTTTACGGAAACGTATAAAACTGCTGTTCCTTTATCTGTAATAATATCAACATAAGTGGATCCTGCCCATACGCCAGACAATGCTCCTGTCTTCTCGTTGACATTTACTATATATCCATTATGAGACTTATATCCCAATATCTTACCGGAAGCACAATACTTTTGGTAATCAGGTGTAGTTTCCTCATGCCCGATGGATAAAGAGGCGACAACCTTTTTGTAATGATTAGTAGCTATGTGTTTTGTCAAATCATCATGTACTACTAATTCTGCCACCATTTCATACTCATTAATACTATGTACCTTAATGTCAGCGTTCTGGGTTTGATACAAGTCACTAAATCCTAACTGGCAGTTTGTTGCAATCAGATTGTCACTTACTTCATAAGTTCCATTGACGTAATTGTGACGAATATCCTTTTTTTCTGAATAGTTGGAGAAATACATCACTCCAGAATCTAAAAATTTTATGATTTCCCAACTGTACCCTTCAGGCGAATCCTCAGCATAGTCTACTACCCACTCTCCTACGATATTCTGTTGAATAGTTATGGCACTAACATTATTTGTATCGTTTGTTCCGTTTTGATTCTCATTTTTATCGGTGCAAGCGACAAATGCAAGCATACAGCCAAGCATAAAAAATAACTTTTTCATAATCCCTTTGCTTAATACCTAAATGTATAACCTAATTTTATTCCAAGATAATGATTGCGCTGTTTGTAACCAGACATGGGAGTACTGGCATTCTGATCAAAAATTCGCCAACGCTGACTGTTCCAGAATTTGTCGTTAGCCATATTGGTAAACATATAAGTGTACTCAACACCAAGACTAAATCCACGATACTCATAAGCGACTCCAGCGCGCACACCGAGGTTCAAACGCTTAAGCGGAGCATCTTCAACAGTGCTAGACTTGTTGATATTCTGCCCTTCCTTATCAACAACCGAGTAACTAACGCTCTTGTCAAACAAATCAAACTCCCCATTTCCTTTGTCTTGTATCAACTGTATATTTTTATCATACAAATTATTGGTCATCTGTCCATTTTCAATCGCATAGTAGTACGTTGACTCGCTGCTTGTATAACCATCGATTTTCATTTTTGCAGATAATCCATAATTGATAACCGGTCCTAAGTTAAATTGCACATGACTCTCGTTTTTTGTTATTGGTAGTCTGTAAGAAAGCAAGATAGGCATTTCTAACTGACTTATCGTGTATTTTTCCTCATAATTGTTTTGAGTATTACCTGCCTGATAATACCTTTCTGTCTGATATATCTGACGATAAACGTCTGAATCAAACTTATTGGTATAAGAATAGTGCAGAAAATTAAGCCCTGCAATAAGATATACATTGCGATAAATGCGGATATCGGCAAATGCACCTATAGTGAAGCCTGCTCCAGAAGAATATGAGGCCGTTTCGTTTTCATTTCCCAATGCATAATTTACAACGCCACCAGTAAACCCATCCGCAGATGCCGAAATAATGGGCATAACAAACCCTGCATTAACTCCAAATGAAATTGGGTGTCCTCCAATACCATCACTAGGAATCACAGCAACAAAAGGTTTTGCCTCTTGATTAACATTAACACCCAAAGTCTGTTTTCCTGTTGTGACATTAACACTTGCTTCTCTATTCAAATTTATGGGATCGTTGGGAGTGCAATGAATTCGCAAAAGATTATTTGCCATTTTAGTTACCTGACACCAAGAGGGAAAATCCCCCAAGCCCCAATCATCAGCATCGGTATATACATTTAAATACTCATCGCCGCCGTCTGGACCGAAATGCAAGTCGTTTTTTGAGAAAGCAAGATGGTCAAGTCCTGCTCCTTGGTATATGTTTATAATGACAGCCTTTGATGTGCTCTCAATTTTAATTTCGGCTTTCCTTTCTTTGTTGTCACCGTTAGCTTGTACTGTCAAAGTTACCTTTCCATCTTCTTTACTCGTAATAACCCATCCTGGAGCCTCTGTTATTTTCCAGTCTGTGTTGGAAAGTATATCAACAGTGTTTGTTTCTCCTTTGGATGGAAATGTTACATTCTCTACAGAAGAAATCAGCATCTCGGGAGCTTTGTCATTCTTGACCTTCACTTTTTTCGTTTTTCCTCCCATAGAAATGCTGATTTCGCATGTCCTATCAACACTATTTTCATTAGCATCACTTATGACATATACTTTACCTTTTTCTCTCTTGATTTTACACCAATCCTTTCCTGTGCCACCAACAGATGCAGTCCAAGATCCTTCTCCATCAACAGTTATGACATCCTGCCCACCTTGATATGGGATTACTATTTCATTTTCTGAAATAGCAAAGGGCTTTGCCTTATTGGGCTTGTGCATAACGCGATCAATCCATTTTATTTTTTCTTTGCTGTCTGGGAGATAAAAATTATCTCCGCAATTGACCACTTGTTGATACTTTGTTTTTGCCTTTTCCAATTTGCCTTCCTGCACCAATTGATTTGCATCTCTGAACAGGTCACGGCAAGATTGACCATAAATCTGGCCGTGAATAGCCACGAATGAGCCTAAAAGTAATAGCGTTTTAACTTTCATAATTCGATTATTTTGTTTTTTATTATATCAGATATGTCATTGCGTCTTTTTTCCAAAAGAGCCTTCTGTATTTCTGCTTCGTCATCTATCGCCATTTGTAAAGAGTCACAAACACCTTTATATCTTTCATACAAAGGTGATAGCTTGTAGATAGAATTAATTCGATTTTTTACACTATCCTTTCTCAATGGGTTAGAAACTTCTTCTTGAAGAGCATTCTTGTAATAATCCGCAGCTTCTCTAAGATGCTTTTCGGAAAGTAATGCATTTATTGGCTGTTCACCCTCCGCATTGGTTTTCTCTATGCGAATAATAGAATCTGCACTGTTGCATGAAGCGTCAAAGGGACTAACGGATATAGTATTACTGGAAATGTTCAAAATGAACATGCCTACAATGGCAACAATAACTGCAACAATGATAGCATTAAGACCTGCATATCCCTTACCTTTCCTTCTCGCAATATCGGCAATTCTTTCTGCTGTTGGTCTTTTATGTGGATCAGCGTTTAAGCAGGCATATACCAACTTCTTTATCTTACGAGGGACGTTTGCCTTTATTTCTGGGATTGTTATACCATTCTTTTGAGCGGCACCTCCGTCATTCCCCAAAGGAACGTCACCAGTAAGTATTTCATAGATAGTTGCTCCTAAAGACCAGACATCGCTTTGAGGTATTGGTGAATAGTTTTCTCCAAAGCGTTCAGGAGGCATATATATGATAGTACCACTACTTTCATCTTCATGCTCATCGTCATTTTTTCCTGTCTTTACACTAATGCCAAAATCGGTAATGCAATAGTTGCCATTTATGTCAATAAGTATATTGGCAGGTTTAATATCCTGATGTATAATAGGAGGATTACATGAATGCAAGTATGCTAAACCTGATGCCGTGTCATAGATAAATTTCCACATGTCATCTGTGCTGGAAAATTTTCCAATCATCTTTTCCGCAGACCCTTTTTCACAATAAGGCATGACTAAATAAGGAATACTATCATCAATTATAGAGAAACCTGTTGGCTTCAGCAAATTGGCGTGATGACAATTGTAGACAGTCTTATATTCTTTCTTGAAGGTCTGAACCCCTTCTGCATCTAAAATGTTTTTAGGACGGTATATTTTTATGGCAACAAGGACGGCAGACCCTTCAACTTCTATAACCTCGTCATCATTCTCGTCTGACAACTCTTTGTCTGCTGTTTCCTTATCTTCAGCCAGCCATACATCAGCAGTACCTCCTTCTGTACTTAATTGCCGAAGAAGTAAATACCTTCCGTCAAATAGTCCGTCGTTATCTATGTATTTCTCAATTTCTATCATTTATAATGCTATTTCAATCTCAACTTTTCTCCATCAGACAGAAGTGAGAATGAATTTTTATGATTCATTTTTGTCAGATTGGCGAGTCTTATTCCAAATCTTTGGGATATAGCGTACAACGATTCTCCTTCTGTTGCACGATAAAAATCTTGTGCTCCCTCATACTTTTTCTTTTTCTTGCTTAAGAATACAACATCACCTTCTTTAAAATCGTTCTCACTTGTTGTTTCATTGAACAGCAATAGATCTCTTTTCGAAATGTCATATTTCATAGCGATAGAAGATAACGTTTCACCAGGATACAATATTGTACACCTGACACCATTAATCTCTACCACAAATTTCCGAATAGTATTCTCAATAGACTCTTGTTCTTCTGACTCTTCCGTTTCCTCCATCTGAAGGTCTTTGCGAACAATCAATTCTTCTCTGGTAATGGTTCTGGTAATAGTTACGGTTTTACCAGGACGAAGTTTTACACCTCCATTGATTGCGTATAGTTTATAAGTATCGATATAGCCAATCAATGCCTTGGCATAAGTAGGAGAGGTAGCATATCCTGCTCTTTGAAGACCATTTGCCCATCCACGGTAGTCATAAACACTTTTTGAGAACAAAGACCTGTACCTGCTATTGTTCTTCAAAAACAAGGAATGATCCCTGAATGACTCAGATGCTGATGAATATACTCGGAAGGGACTCTTTTGTGGATCATCATCCCATGCGTAGCATAAAGGCCCATTCCAATCTGTACCTTTTTTTATACCAAAATGATTATTTGATTTTCGTGTAAGTCCACTCTTTCCTGCACCAGACTCCAATATCGCTTGTGCGAGGGTTATTGGGGCAGGAATGCCAAATTCACGTTCTTGTTGCAATGCGGTTGATTTAAATTGCTGAATATATGATAGAATCTCACTAGGAGATTGGGCTATGGCATAATAACACCAAATGGAAACCACAAAAAGTGCAATATATTTACTCATATAAACTCCCAAATAATGCAGTAAGTGTTATACTTTTGTCAGATATAGTTCTAATTTCTTTTTTTCTTCTTCTGTCAAAGGCTTGAGATTGTCAATTCGATTAACCCATAAGTCTATACATTCCTTCCATCCTGCAATCAAAGTCGCAATAGCAAGGCCGCCAGGCATAAGCCCTATGGTTTTGTATGGATGTTCCCATATTTCATCAATTCGTTGATCTATATAGAACTGTATATTATGACCATTACCACATGGTATTTTTCCAATTAGTTCACCGATAGTCCAACCTATTAAAAATGCTCCAATATATGCATTAATCCTAGAAAGAGATGCAACTACTCCTGTTGTCGTTGTGTTAGCCCCTAAGAGAAGAAATCTATGTGTCCTCATTAGTCTTCGTATTTTAATGAGTGCATCGGGTGTTCCTAAAATTAATTGTAGTATTGCCCCTCCTGTCTTTATTGTGTCAGAAGTCATTTCAGACCACATACACGAAGATTTTTTCCTGTTGTATTCCCTAATCATTGGCCATATAGTTAAGACTTGACATATATAGGCCAAAGTTGTAAGATGATGAGATAGAGTTTCTCCTACATTTACTTGTTTATATATACTGCCTGTATAATACGTACTCTTTCTACTAAAAAGAAATGCTGGATATTGGCTATACCTCTGGATATTACGATAAATTTTAGGAACAGCATCAATAAGATGTCTTACCCACAGAGCATTACTGTCTAATATTAAGTTTGACCAATCTGCTGATGTGCCTATTGCCTCAATACTACTTCTCAAACTGGGTCTTACGCTTTTATGTATATAGTTTTGACTGTTGCAAGAAGCAGATATTATTTGTCCGCTTGTCAATTTCGTTTTAATCTCTCTATCTCTGTCAACTATTTTTCGATAAGTAGTGTCTCCTAGGTCTCCTGGTTCAGGTGGGGTCAAATGATAAATCTCTTGAAATGCAGCAATTGCATTGCGAGTTTCTATACCAAATAGTCCATCTTCGGCTATACGCTGTGGCCAATTATATGATGAGTTCCGGGTCTCATGAGGTCGTATAGAGTTGAGCGCACGTTGTATTGTAAGAACATTTGGTTCTTTCTTAATCGGATTTTGCTTATATTTTAGATACATACTAAATTAAGTCTCCAAATTCTTTAAAACTATGAATATTGGCATCGAAATGCAAGACTTTTCTTTAATTTTCTGCTTCATCAGTTTATCAAAAGAGTCTTTATCAGCCTTCTCATAGTTCTTCTTGTCTTTAAATTCTAAATCAATATACAAACCTCTCTGGAGCGAAGTCGGTCCTCCGGCTCCTTCGACATTTATTCTGATAAAGATGCGCTTGAACTCAGATTTCCCAAACTCTGCCATAATCTCCTTTCTTAAGAATGCTTCAATGTCCATCTTAGTATATAGACGGTCATTTGTTAAGGAATAATAGCGTAGCTGTTCATATCTCTCATCAGCGGATGCTTTATCGGCACCTCCCATTGCTGATACGACAATGGTTGTTTTCTGCTCTATTGCTGGCAACTTCTTGTTTTCCATTGTCTCTCCAATCTGAGGAGAATTACCCACTTTCCCTTGTGTTGTCATATAACTGACTTTTGTAGAGGTCGTTGGTGGGTATTGATTCATATTCTTCATGACGTAAGTGCCGCTATCGAATTTGAATTTGCCATTTTTATCACCAACACTTTTCCCGAGTCGGTTTATAGTTTCACGTAGTTGTTTCAAGACCTCACCATCTTTGATGCCATTATATTCTATAAAAGCATAATAGTCGTCTATAAATTTGTTGTACAGGTTCCTAACATCTCTGTAAAGATCACCATTATTATAACAAGATGCGTCAAAATCACGAATGATAATTTCTTCAGAAGACATGTTAAAACCTTGCTTGTGGGAAGAAGAACTGGTTTCTATTATCTTCAAATAATACGAATCTTCTTGTTTTTGTAACTTTGCTATAGGTGAAGCCTGCGTCAAAGTCAAGCTATTAAGTAATATTAAAAAAATAAGTTGGTAAACTTTTAATGTTGTATTGAAGTGTGG
>ERZ842401.7966-NODE-7966-length-10621-cov-4.544577_pt1 | contig 10621 bp, 11 predicted proteins | sample MGYA00521270_ERZ842401 | MGnify/ENA primary metagenome ERZ842401 (study PRJEB31892, sample SAMEA3878208) | bioreactor metagenome | biome: Moose rumen | place: Sweden | collected 2011-10 | study: EMG produced TPA metagenomics assembly of the PRJEB12797 data set... | reverse complement strand
CCGACGTTTACGCAACTGCGGATGAAGCCACAAAAAAGAACGCGCACAGAAGCTGCGCGACCAAGAAAAAGCGCTGACAGAAAGCGCAGGAAACGCGCCGGAAGAGCGCCGGGGCGTCGCCGTGGCGAGAGCCTATTGGGAGGGGGACGAGAGCTTCCCGTATCCCGTGGTGCAGATGGAGGACAAGGAGGTCGAGGCGGCCGTCAACGGGGAAATCGAGGAGGCGACGCGCTGGTTTTATGAGCGCGGGCAATATTTCCAGCGGTATCGCCACAAAAACGATCGCTTTTCCCTGGACTATACCGTGGGGCTGAACGACGGCAAGCGGCTGAGCATCGCGCTGCATCGGTGCTGGCACTACGCGGGTGCGGTGGATGAGCACATGGAGCCTGTCGGCATGACGTTCGACCTCGCGACGGGGCGGCGGTTTTCCTTGGAGGATTACGACGAACTGGCCGAGCGGGAAGGCCGCCCCGAAGCCTACGAGCGGGAAGCTATCCGGCAGCGCAAGGGACAGGCGGATGACATAATCCGTAGCAGCTGGTTTAGAGAAGTCCGCGCCGACGACCGTTTTTTTATCGGCGCGAACGGTCATGTCGCGTATATGCTCGAGGTGCTCGGGCATATGGATCACAACATGGAGCAAGGGACATTGACCGAGAAGCGAAAGGACGAGGCGAGGACTTTGTATATCGACCTCGACGCGCCGATGGAAACGGCAGGGTGAAGAGGTAAGCTTATATTGGACACAGAGGGGGTAATTTTTGTAGCTCTGCTACGACTTCGCGACATCTTTCTTGCCTGACGATTAGCGACGCTTAGCGCTTTAGCGCTTAGCTGTCGCTTATGCAAAGCAAAATCCCTCGGCAAGGCCATAAATTGACTTAATCGTTGTTTCCTTAAAACGAATAAATCAAGTGCCAAATTTTGACAAAGAGAACGGAGAATTCCCATGAATCGACGTTTGCTTATTATCTTCGGAGCTGTTTGTTTTTGCAACCTTGGTTTTTCGAGAGGATATGCAGGGCCTTTATACCCCGAATATTTATATGGCGACGAGAACTATGTTATTTGCGACGGTCATATGGGGACGGCGTGGTATGTCGACAAAAATTCTGTCGCGGTGGAAGAGGAGACAGATGAGGATGTTCCGCTCCCTTTTGGCGCAGGGCATCCTTTCCTGTGAGGATTACCTTGAAACCGAGCGGATGATGCGGGGAAAATACAATCCAGCCCTCGGCACACTTTTCTCCGATATATCGTTGACTTAGAACGGACGCAGAGTGATAGATATAGCGGTAGAAAGGAGGCTGAAATCATGCGGAAAATAGAGCGCATCGAGCCGACCGTGCCGCAAATCCGGCGCAAGAAACGCGTCGCCGCCTACGCCCGCGTCTCGATGGAGACCGACCGGCTGAACCATTCCCTTTCGGCACAGGTCAGCTATTACAGCGATCTGATCCAAAAGAACCCGGAGTGGGAATACGCGGGCGTTTACGTCGACAGCTTCATATCCGGCACAAGCACCAAGAACCGCGCGGAGTTCCAGCGGATGATTGCCGACTGCGAATCCAGCAAGATAGACATCATCCTGACGAAATCCATCAGCCGCTTCGCACGGAACACCGTAGACCTTTTGGAAACGGTGCGCCATTTGAAATCCATCGGCGTGGAAGTACGGTTCGAGAAGGAGCGGATTTATTCCCTTTCCGAGGACGGGGAAGTCATGCTGACCTTGCTGGCATCCTTCTCGCAGGAAGAAAGCCGCTCCACAAGCGACAACGTCAAGTGGGGCATTCGCAAGCGGTTTGAGAAAGGCATCCCAAACTCCTTCTGTATTTACGGCTACCGATGGAACGGGGAAAAATTCATCGTCGTGCCGGAGGAAGCGAAAATCGTAAAGCTCATCTATGACAATTTCCTCCACGGAATCTCTGCCGAACAGACGGAAAAGCAACTGGCGGAGATGGGTGTGAAGTCTTATACGGGGCAGCATTTTTCCAATTCGTCCATCCGCGCCATCCTCAAGAATGAAAAGTACACGGGGAATATGCTCCTGCAGAAGGAGTACACAGCCAGCCACATCGACCACAAGATGAAAAAGAACAATGGCGTGCTTCCGCAATACTGGGTGGAGAACTCCCACGAGGCCATTATACCGCTCGAAACCTTCCTTGCCGTGCAAAAGGAGATTAAACGACGCCGGGAACTTGGCGCTCTTGCCAATCCCCATATTCCCACAAGCTGCTTCACGAGCAAGTTGAAGTGCTCCCTTTGCGGGAAAAGCTATCGGCGGCACAGCTACAAGCGGAAAAACGATGCCGCCGCCTCATGGCATTGCCGGAACAGGGGCAGGAAAAGCGGAAAATGCGAAGCGAAGCCGATCCCGGAGACGATCTTGCAGGAAGTCTGTTGCTCGGTGCTGGGAATTGAAGTATTCGATGAAAAGGTTTTTATTGCCAAGGTGAATGCCATCATCGTGCATCCAAACCAAAAACTTGTGTTTCAAATGAATGACGGGACGGAGATTTCACGCACATGGGAGTATTCACAGACGGCGAAAAAAGATATGTGGACGCCGGAACTGCGGGAGACCGTCTCCGAGTACAGGAAATGCCATCCGGTGAAGCGGAAAGGCATTTCATGCTTCACTTGCCATATCCGCTGCGAACGCTGCGGGGAGAATTTCCAGCGACAAACGGCGAAACGGACGTCGGGCGAAAAATACGCCACATGGCATTGTTCCTCCCATAAAACAGGGAAGCAAAAGTGCGATGCGAGAGGGATTCAGGAGGATGTGCTGAAAAAGCTCTGCACCGAGGCGATGGGATTGCCGGAATTCAACGAGACTGCCTTTCGGGAGCGTGTTGACCATGTGGGGATTGTTGCATATGGCCAGCTTTCCATTTATTTCAAAGACGGCAGTATTTTCCACGGAACATGGTCGACGAAGAAACGGATGCCGCCTTTGTCCGAAGAACATAGACGGAAAATCGGCGAAGGAAAACGGCGGTATTGGAGGGAGAAAAAATGCCGGAGCGAAGCGTAACCACCATCCCCGCCACCATAGCGCGGTTTACCCACGCGCCGTTGGCGGCAAGGAAGAAGCGCAGGACGGCAGGCTATGCCCGCGTCTCCACGGACAGCGACGAGCAGTTCACAAGCTATGCCGCCCAAGTGGATTATTACACGCAATACATCAAGAGCCGGGAGGATTGGGAGTTCGTCTCCGTTTACACGGACGAGGGCATCTCCGGCACAAGCACGGCGCACCGCGAGGGATTCAAGGCCATGATCGCCGACGCCCTTGCCGGGAAAATCGATCTCATTGTGACGAAATCCGTCAGCCGATTTGCCCGAAATACCGTGGACAGCCTGACCACCGTCCGCAAGCTCAAGGAAAAGGGCATCGAGATTTACTTCGAGAAGGAAAACATCTGGACGTTGGACAGCAAGGGCGATGTCTTACCCTCCGAAATGATACAATGCAACGATAGGTGCAAAGCCGCCAGACCGCTTGGTATATGGGCTTTCGGACGATGGCTGCCGTTTGGCGGCCTTTTGTTTTGCCTGGATGCAGACGACAGCAGAGCGGCGGGGGTGCATACCCTCTTAACGATGAATACCCTATTAACGATTGCTTGGGGTATCGTTAAGCGAGTATGGGCAATCGTTAAGGGGGTGCAAAACAATGTCCGAGAAAATTTCACAAAACGCTTGACACAACGTGGAACGATACTTATAATAAGCATATCACTATGTGGAGAAATGAAGTATGTCACTTATATAATCAAAATATTTCGAGTCTTCGGCGCTCTGGGTGGGCAGCCTAGGATCCCTAGAGACTCCATGTCAACCCCGAAGCAAGGGATGACGGGCTCCAAGATTGCTGACTTGTCGCAAATACCGAAACCGCTACTGCCATATGCTATGCGGGTTCTAGCCAACCCCCCCAAGGTGCCGAAGAGCCAATATTTCGGATATGTAATATACGGCCTAACCCGTTAACGATAGGGGGAGGCTACTCCTTCATACTTATAATGAGCATTTGGGGGGATGCTTGGATGGCAGGAACCACAGTTTTTGCTAGTACAAGGTCATGCCTATAGTGAAAGTGTGTGCATAATGGAAATGGAGGATATTTAAGTGAAACATTTAGATTCACATATAGTTGATTATAACAAATGCTTTAAAAGCATTTATTATTCTTTGTATTCAAATAGTGCAGCAAGTAGAGCGGAGAGCATAGTTTCTGATGTATCCAAGATTTTACTGTTTAAGTTAATGACAGAGGAAGCTATAATAAATAAACCTGAAGCAATCTCTGGACGGTTGATTTTAGATAGTTTAGTAAAATTTATCCCACACAGGTATTCGGATAAAGATTATTTTCAATTAAGTGATTCAAACATATCTGATGTATTAGACGCTTTGGATTGTGTGTCCCTCTCCAAAGCACCTTCCCATGTAATTGGTGACGCGTTTCAAAGCATTATTGGTGCTCGGATTAGAGGCGACAAGGGGCAGTTTTTTACACCAAAGGAACTCGTCGAATGTATGGTTAGGATTGTATCTCCATCGGATGGTATCACTATAATAGATCCAGCTTGCGGTACAGGTGGATTCTTGTCCGAAGCCATAGCACTGGTAAAAAAGGAAAATGATAAACTAGCAAAACAATTTAATGTGATTGGTATCGACAAAGACCGTGATATGGCAGATATGGCATTGGCGACATCAAAAATTATTGCAAGTGATAACGCCGATATTTATAACGAAAATTCGCTAGAAATATTGAACAAGAATCACAAGCTGAATTCCTTGATTGGCACAGCCGATATTGTGCTGACAAATCCTCCGTTTGGATCTAAGATTGGAATAACTGACGAAAATATACTTTCGTTATACGAATTTGGGCATAATTGGACATTTTCTCAGAAAGAAAATAAATGGTATATGTTGGATTCTTTAGCCAAGAGTCAGACACCGCAGATATTATTTATAGAATTGTGCGTGAAACTGTTAAAAAGGGATGGGAAACTCGCTATTGTACTCCCAGAAGGAGTGTTTGGAAACAAATCGCTAGGTTACATATGGGATTACTTAAAAAATAATGGCTGTATTCTAGGCATGATAGATTGCCCAAGAAGTACATTTCAGCCGTCTACCGATACTAAAACGAATGTTCTTTTTTATACAAAAGGAATGGAATACAGGCATGAGATTTTAGTAGCTGTTTCTAAACATTGTGGGCATGATAAACGAGGAAGAAAAACAACATCTCAAGGCAAACCTTGGCCTAATGATTTCAAAGAAATAGCAGATTCTTATGGCAAAGAGAATTCTATCTGGTGGAAAAAAGTCGGTATGCATCAGAATTACTGTGTTCCCCGATACCTTGCAGGAAAAATCAAACATGCAAATCAAGATAATTACATTACCATAGGTGAAATGATAAAGAAAGGTATGCTTAAGAAAAAAAGTAGTAAAGAAATAGGTAGTGAGTCATATGGTACTGGTGATATTCCATTTATAAGAACATCAGACATTATAAATTTTGAAATATCATCTGATCCAACCAACGCCGTTAGCGAAGAAATATATGATAAGTATTCTAAAAGTCAAAATCTTGAAGAAGGTGATATTCTTTTTATAGCTGATGGAAGATACCGTATTGGTAAGACTGCAATTATTACCAAGTACAATATGAAGTGTTTGGTTCAGAGCCATATCGATATTCTTTCACTGACAGAACTTGCACCGTTTACACCATTTGAATTTTTATATTTGTTGAATACAGATGATGTGCAAGACCAGATAAGAAGTATGGTTTTTATTCAATCGACACTAGGCACATTGGGTAATCGTATTAATGAGATTGCTTTACCACTGCCAATAAGGTCAGACGAGTGGAACGAAAAAATAAACGCATTTCAAGAGAATATTGAAATGCGTGCTGCTTGTCTATTCAAGCTGAAAGAAAACGAACACTATTTTGATTTGTAATCAGAGTCATCTACTCGTGTTAAAATATCAGCAATCCACGAGTAAAATTCGTTTAGTGTCTTTGCGCCCTGAGCGATATTGCATTCCCTATGACCAAATCCTACATTCTCAGGATTGTGTAATCTGGGATTCTTGTGACACGTTTCAATTGCGGCCTTACCACGAGTGGCTTCAGCGAACAGGGAATAATCCAGTGGCAATCTACAAATAACGCATGGCGTAAAATCGGGTATCAATGCACCAAACAAATCCTCGAGATATTTCCGTATATCTTCCGGTGGAGTTGGTGCATTTTTCATTTGATAAACCAACCATGTTAATTTTGCCGCAACAAGAACGCAAGAATCATAGTCAGCAGCTTTCTCTCGTAGTTTAGAAACCACCCCAGGTTTAAGCTGAGACATGTCAATGCCAAATTCTTTAAGGCTCACATCATCAAGTAACATGACCCAACGTAAAATGCGATTGGGACCTGCATCTTCACTTTTCCATGCTGCGCCAGTAGTCATTGTCGCATCTCTTTTGATTTTATTGGCTAACTGGGGATTTACTTCCTTCAGGTGGTTAAGAAATGGGAATTCTTCACATTTACCAGTATGTCCCTTTACTCTGTGGCATTTATGTTGTGCCACATTTGCATATTGTGACCTCGATGCAATTGGTTTATTACAAAACTCCATCATCATTCTCCTCTTTTGAAATTTTTAGCAATTCATAGGGTTTAACACCTAATGCCTGTGATAATGCTATAATATTTTTTAAGCTTATGTTTCTTTTTCCAAGTTCAATAGATCCGATATATGTCCGATGCATAGCAGCTTTTTCTGCTAATTGTTCTTGAGAAAGACCTATTTTTATTCTTAATGCTCGAACATTGGCTCCAAATACACTGAAATAGTCCATAAGTAAATCCTCAATATGTTCTATAAAAACAAGTGAAACTCCGACTTCGTCAATCCCATATCCAATGCCCGATACAGAAACCGTGCGCCAACGGACGAATAGGGCTTCCATTTTCGGCATTTCTGCTCGACAGATTTTCTGCTGGTATCATCGGTCTTATACATCCAACGGTAGCTCTGCAAAAATGCGCCGTCCTCCCAAGGCAGGATATCCGGGCGATTCAGGACGAAAATCAGATACATCTTGGCTGTCCAGCTTCCAATCCCACGAATATTGGTAAGGGTGGCCGTCACTTCTGCATCCGTTTGCTTCGCCAAATCAGCCAACACCAAATCACCGAACACTATGGCATTGGTGATGTTTCGGATGTACGCTACCTTCGATTTGGATGTTCCGATGGAGCGTATTTCGTCATCCGAGAGTGCCGCTACCCTGTCGGGAGAGATTTCGCCATCGCACAAATCCTCCAACCGGGCATATATCTTTTGCCCCGCCTTAATGGACAGCATCTGCTCGATGATTTCATGCACCAAGAATGGATAGCCGTCGGTATGCGGTGCATATGTGATAGCACCAACCATCGAGATGACTTTTGCCAGCCGCTTATCTTTTTTGCACAGATACCGGACGGAAGGGGTATTCACGTCGAGGGTAACTACCTCCTGCATAGCATAACTTACTCCTTCATCGACTCCATGATATCCTCAAGGTTGCAGTCGAGAGCCTCGCATATTCTGAGCAAAATATCTGTAGTGATATTTTCTCCCTTACCGAGCTTGGCGATGGATGCGGGGCTTATGCCGGTGGCATTCATTAAATCCTGCCTGTTCATATCCTTGTCAATCAAGAGTTTCCACAGTCGCTTGTAGCTGACTTTCATTTTTGGCTTTTGTCCCATTATCGCACCCCATGCAGGAAGCCCGGACGGCCTGCCTCCAAGCCTTTGGTGAATGTGATTACATTGGCTCCCGCAGACGCATAATCCATTTCCGGCAGATTCTTCGAGTTCTCGATGATAATGAGCTGCCCCTCGTCTTGGTGGTTCATGAAGTAGCGGAAAAGCCCGGCGCACATGCTTTCCGGGGCGCAGTCCTCTACGCCTTGGTCGAGTCCCAAAAGCGGCGTGTCGATGATGAGGAATCCTGGATAGTATTGGGCGTGATTGGCAAGGTAGTGGCGGAAGGTGAGCGCAGTCACGCTGTTGACAAAGGAAGTGTATCCCTGCCCCTCGTGGGCAGATTTTTTATGACCGTCAATCTCCACGTCGAAATCCGAGATATTGAATCGAGCGGAAGTAGGCTCCGGCGAATAACTGCATTCGCAAAGAATTTCTTTGTAATATTGGTTGATGAGCTTTTGGAAATTATTGTCAAAATGCTCTCTGGGATGGTATTGGAGCGTCGGCTCCTGCCCGGACGGCAGGTTCCTCAAATCCCCCTCCCAGCCGGCGGTGAACTCCTCGAACACTTCCATTTCCCGTTTCAGTTGCAGATAGCTTTTGAAGGCATTGAGGGAATTACGCATTTCCTCGGCTTTGGGACGAAGTTCCCGCTTGATGAGGCTTTCAATCTTGTCCTTCTCGGTGTCGAGCCTTGCCATTCCCCGTGACATCTCTTTCATCTCGGCGGCGAGGGACTGCTCCGCTTTCGTCAAGTCGTTAATTTGCGCCACAATGCGGGAAAGTTCCCCACGAGCCGATTCGATGTAGGATTCATCGTCCTTGGGAGTGAACAGGCTCTCGCAAAAGGGGCAGACGGTATTCTTGCCGTGGGAATTCCGTTCGGCCTCGCCATCGGCAATGAATGTCAGCCGCTTGATGTCGGACTTGTACTGGCTTTTCAAAGTGTTGTAGCGGGACTTCATCATCTCCGCCTCGGTGATTTTCTCCTGCAGCTCGCTGATTTCCTGCACCAGTTCCTGCCGCCTGGAAAGTGCTGTGGAGATGGCGGATTCCGTCTTTTCGATTCCCGCGACCAGTTCCGTCATCCGCTCTTCCACATCCACTCCCTTAAAAACCTTCATCTGCTCTTGGAGTTTCTTTCTCTTCTCGGCGGCATTGCCGATTTGGGCATTCACATATTTCATGATTGCATTTCGCTGCGCGATGCGGATTTCCTTCTTGGTCTGCTCCTCCTGGTCGGCAAAATTCGAGCCGTTCATCAGGTACAGGAGCGATGAGAAGAATATCGTTTTTCTGGTGCTGTCCGATGGCTCCAGCACGGATTCCACTTTGCCGATGTCGTTGTTGATGAACAGCATCATGTGAAGGAATGTGCGGAGGGTCAGCGGTTCTTTCTTGAAGTCGATATTCTTGATAATCGAGCATGGGGTAGGGATGCCTATCGCGCCAAGGAGCAGGTCGCTCAGTACGGGCAGGTTGTTTTTCTTGCTTTGGCTGTGCGTCAGATTGTATTTTCCGTTCGCCTTGTTGGGGATATCGGTCGCCACGGTCACTTGGTCTCTGTGGAAATCGCGGGTTATGCCGACCGTGCCAAGAGGAGTCTGCACCGTCAGTTCCACCTGATTGTATCCGAAACTCTCGTCAATGGGCAATCCTCCGGTTTTGCCGAGGGCAAAGTCAATGCACCGGATGATGGCCGTCTTCCCGGTATTCGACCGTCCGCGTACGATATTCAGGCCGGGAGCGAAATCCACGAAGGAATCCTGCTTGCCTTCGCCTCTTGCCGTGACACGGTTAAATTGTATCCCTTTCATGCAGTCACCTCTTTAGGGAGCCGATGGCTTTATTCGTTATCTCGGAAAGCAAAGACTCATCAGACGTTTCTTTCAACGCCCGGTGGGTCTTTTTTGCTGTCTCCATATATTCTGCGGCATATTCGGATTGCATGGCCTCGGCAAATTTCACGCCCCGGCCATTGAGCGCAAACAGGAAGCCGCGATGGGATTTTTCCACGGAGGCGAATCCGTCCAGCAACAGGGACTTCATAGCCCCGTTGCATTGTTCCCGCTTGGCGGAGAACTCGCTGAAGCTGAACTGGCTCTCGCCGTGGAGGTTCTGCTCGGCAATGCCGAAATCCCTCCCGTACACCGACATGAGGTCGTAGGCCGAAATCCTGTCGATGGTCATGGCAAGCGGGCGCACGGCATAGAGGATGAGCAGGATGCGGAGCGATACCTCGAAGGGCGTGTTGAAAAGTTTAGGCATCGATATTCACCCACGATTTGATTCGCTCGTCATCCACCAAGATGTGGCAGACGCCCTTTCTGCTCTGGTTTGTGATAAGTCCCTTGATATTGACGAGATTGGACTTGGTGAGTTCCGTATCGGTGATTTTCTTCAACACATCTTTCAGCCTTGCATAGCCTGTCTCATAGTCCTCGTCAAAATACACCATCTCAATGCCGTCAAAGGCATCGTCCTTTAAGGCGTCAAACTGCCGCTCCCCGTCCACGAAGGCATCCCTGACGCCATGCTGGATACTTTTGGCTTCGAAATATGCCTGCCGCTGTGTTTCCAAGTGCCGCCGGAGCTTATCCGGCAAATCTCCCGTGGCGCCGGGGGAGACATCCTTATCAAGCTGCTCCGAGTAAACTTCGCACAGCGCATTGATATAAGGAAGTTTCGCCTCATTGATGTCCTCATGCGGTTTCAATGCCGCCGACAGCTTGATTACTTCGCCGCCGGGGAGGTATATGGAGCCGTCAGCATATCTCACGGGCTGTATCGGCACGGGAGGAACCGGCTCGCCGA
>ERZ842401.7965-NODE-7965-length-10622-cov-18.695278_pt1 | contig 10622 bp, 7 predicted proteins | sample MGYA00521270_ERZ842401 | MGnify/ENA primary metagenome ERZ842401 (study PRJEB31892, sample SAMEA3878208) | bioreactor metagenome | biome: Moose rumen | place: Sweden | collected 2011-10 | study: EMG produced TPA metagenomics assembly of the PRJEB12797 data set... | reverse complement strand
AGATGTCCTCACGGAGATTGATGTTGTCGAGGCCCAGGTTGAGCTGGACGTTGAGAACGTGGTTCCGCTCCTCTTGCAGGGTACGCAGAATACGTTCGAAAACCGGGCGGTCAAGGCCGAACTCACGATAAACACCTTCTGCCTGACTATCCGAGAAAAACTCGGATACTGTAAGCGAACGACGGTCTTTTTTCTCCGCGTATAGGTACAGTGAATAAGCTACGGCAGCAATAGATACGTCGTTGTAAGTCTTACGCATAACCGCCAGTTTTCCGCTTTCTTTTGCCAAAGTCACGAGCTGAGGGTCGCTGCTCAAAGAACTCTCCTTAAAGGTATTGATGAGGGAGTTCAGTGGATTACTTAACGTGCGTCCCTTGAGTTCAGGATAGGAATCCTGGAGAATAACATCCATTTCCGCTCTGGCATACAACCGTTCAAAACCAATGGAGGAATGGAACCAGTGGCAAATCTCGGAATTGGCGCACAAGTTAATGAAAATGATCTCCCATACTATTTTCGGATTCGAGGGGTAGAGAGACATTAACTTCATGCCAATTTCGGAAATCTCCTTGGAGTTTTCCTTGAGAATCTTTGCCTCACGCAGCCAGTTAGTAAACGGAGGAATCTGATAATCCATATTAAGGCCGTGCTCCTCGTTATCGAAGAAGGTCTCATAACTGTCAAAATACTTGCGAAGCCAGTTCTCGCGTAAGCCCATGCCATCGTTGTAACGATTGATTCCGGATTTGGTCTGTTTCATATTGCTGGTGTTATTATTTGTCGGATTGTCGCCGTATGATGCGCTAACGGACGCTGCCGTAATGCATCCCTTTTCATTAAAGTCAAGGCACTTGTAACAGTGAACGCATTTATTCTTATCCACAGAAGCAATAGGAGTAACTGCCAAAGCGCCAGTAGGACACTCGACCTCGCACACTTCGCAGTGGACACAATATGTGGTCTTGAATAGAATCTTCTTCAGACGGCTGATAAGAATAACATCGCCGCCGGTATCACCAAATTCAAAGGATAGAGAGTCGTCCTTGAAGAACTGAATCTTAAATGTATAGATTACTTTGTTGTATTTCAGCTTGCCATCTATTACATTGTCGGATTGGGTGTAAGTATACGGTCCAAGAATCTTGAGCCATGTCAGCAAGCTCTCTTTTGGATTATGGAGGATAGCCTTAAAGGTCGGATTGATAGAAACGACGTTAACGGTAGACTTTATTTTCAAATCACGACCACCTGCCCTCATCTTCCAGCGTCCAGTCTTAATATAGTTCTGTACGCCTTCCACATTATTGGAATGGAGACTATCCTCAATCCAAGATATAAATGGTTTGATGGTCTCAGGATAGAGTTTCCCGCACAAGTCTTCACTCCAGCCGGATGAGTATGGACAAAGAATACAACCTACACGAGACAGGCCTTTCCGGTAAGATTTATTGAAAGGAAGGCCATACATAAGAATGTAAAGATAAATCTCCGTAGAATTCCATTCGAGAATAGGGCTCACGTTAATCATATTATTATGCTTAACGTTCTTGCCAATCCTGGAACGGCCTGAACGACTTACGCTTTCCTCAGCACGGACACCATCAAACAACAGTACATGAGGTTGTTTCTTGCCACCGTTCAACTCCTTCAGTTTTCTTGCCAGGGGAGCAGACTTCATCACGCTACAACACCACCGGTGTATGCGGCTTGGCGAACCAAGATTATCCCAGTAGTACATAATTGACTGCTCATTCTTTGCGATATGAAAGGCCAGCTTAGGGTAGCGTTCTGTATAGAAACGTTTGGTCTCTTCATACAGCTCAAGAGAAGTTGGCAGCTCATAACCGGTATCGGAATAGATGACCAGAAAATCCGTGTTTGGAACAACGCGAGCAACAAGATCTAAAAGAACCTGAGAGTCCTTGCCTCCGGAGAAAGAAACGACAAATTCGTCAATCTTGCTCGCAAGTACGGCACCTTTTCCTTTCGCATTCGCCTCGCTCTCGGGCATAATGTCAAAACTATCGCAGTCTTCCTTCACGACCACCTGCTTCTCGCCGGTCTTCTTCTCCAGGCGGGCGGCCAGGGCTTGAAAGTCGATGTCGGGATTGGTTTCAGAAGCCTTTGTAATGCCCTTGTATCGGCGATAAACGCTGTTAATGAACTCCATTGCTTCGTGTTCGATAAGGAACATCGTATCGGCATTGGCTTCGCGCAGCGTTTCTATATCAATAGGAGTAAGGATGATATTCTTGCCTTCGGGTGTCAGAACAATCTCCGGGTCATCGTACAAGTTCCCTCCCTTTACCTCCATCACAAGAACACCACAGTAGAAGTAACGTCGGTCACAAGCCCAGAGCAGGGGAGCATCTGAATGTGGATAAGTCCAGCCCTTGTGATTCAGCCCAAGAAGATCTAATTCTTCCCAGAAAACTGGCCTGGGAGCTATTGCAAGGGCCTCTCCCGCTGATGACATTGTGAGTGTCACTCCGTTATGTGGTTTATCCCAGACTATCTTGAACATAATTTGTCCTGTTTGTTACGGCAAATATAGAGAATAATTTGGTATTTGCAAAATTTGCGATTTTATTTTTATAAAATTTATTGTTATGCATATTTGGTAAACGAAATGAAATTGCCCCGCCGTTTCCAGCGGGGCTATCACTACGGTTTTCTATACTGTCCATGAAACGCTCTCACCAGTTTCCCGTCATCACAGAAGGACTTTATATACCGTTCAGCAGTACGTTGAGGTATCTTCAACTGAGTTGCCAGAGCAATGAAAGTCTCACGTGAAAAGTCAGGCGGCAAGTGATTGTAGAAGCTCTGCTTTGCTTCTGTTTTTTCCGTTATGGCATTCACTGTAGCAGAGGAGGGCAGTGTCTCAAACACCTTGGCTGTATGCTTAAGAAGCACCTGAACCATCGTAAGGGCCGTCTGAAAATCCGTATCTGAACAGAAGAGAGTCTTCTGCATCGGTACCCCTTCCATTAAACGGAGCGCCGTAAGAATCATCGCCACGCGGTAAGTAATAAGTCCGAGGCGTCGGATGGAACCGACAATATCCAGCCCATAAAGCCTTGCATATTCTTCCTGGACTCCAGAAAAGAAATCATTGAACTCCTGCTCCTGTGGTGTAGTAAATCGAAATACCATAGCTTCTGCCTCACTCATCTGGGCATTAAGATAGTCAAATCGCTTACCGAGTTCCTCGAAATAGTCATCCATAACTTCACCGGAGGAACCTGCAAAAACATCGTTCCAAACCAGGGCAAGATCAATGCAATAGAAAATGAAACGACTGAACAAGCCATTCTCCGCGTCAGGAATCAGCGTGAGGACTTGACGCGGGGTTCCGGAAAGGACAGCTGACAGACGGGGGACTTTCAGCTCGACAAACTCATGGTCCTTGCGGCGGTTGTAACTGATGGATTCGTGATGGAACGCCTTGCGCATAGCGTCCGAGTAGTTACCATGCTCACTCTTGAAGGTGGAGGCCAGCGTGTCGCCCTCGGTCTCGAACATCAGGCCGACACCGTCATTTTCGAAGAGGGTTTGACACATTGCAGTTGCGCTGCTGTTGGCAGGCATGATGAGCGCTTTCATTGGAGGCTCCTTGGGACGGGATAATCCATCCTTCTTGCTGCTCTTCAGAAATGCTGTCATGTCTTCATCGAACTGCTCTTTGAGCCTCGCATATTCGGCTCGGCACTTGTCGTGAATGGGCATAACGATATTCTTGCAAAGGGCAAGACGCCCTTTGCCTGCAGAGGCCTGGGCGGTCACGAATAAGAATAGGTTCGCGTACACGCGCCTGCGATCATATATACCAGAGTAATTTGGCAGGCATGGCGAAATAGACGCGAGCGTACCCAGAATCAGAATGTCCGCATCTGTTGGGGAGTTTGAGATGCTTACTATCTGCTTGAGGAAATCCGGGAGGTCATTCCCCACAAGGTCCGAGAAAGTGGGGAGTGGTTCCGGTGGCTCCTCTGCCAAAACCGCCACTTCCGCCACTGGCGGAGTTGGCGGAACGGCGGAGGAATGACGCTTTATCGAAACGGATATGCCTGACTGCTGGGCGAGATGAAAGAAGGTGCTGATGTTGACCTTTCCGCTTCCGCTCTGGAGGCAGGAGGTGTACTTCTTATCGGCTTCCTGCTCGTTGTAATCAGGATAGAAGCGAGAAAGGCGGTGGAAGTATGAGCGGCCTTCTTCTCCCAGCTCTCCGGCAAGAGCAAATGCGAGGTCAACCCAGTCCTGGTAGTTGGCCGTGATGTCACGGTGTTCAGCCTCGATGCGCTGGGTGACTATCTCAATGTCGCTGTCCTGCAGGTTCACTGGAACGGTGGGAGTAGCAATAGGAGCGGACTCCCGTTTCTCGGGAGCCCACTCGTTTATATTGAATTTCTTTTTCGTCATTTCTCAAGTAGTTTTGGGTCGATATAAGCCCGGTCATCGTAACAGAGGAAACACGCCCGGCTGACGTTGCTACAGTTGATGTCAACGTCGATGCGGTATGTGTAGGCGATGTAGGCAGCAATGGATTCATAGAAACTCTTGTGGGAGCCTTCCGTGATGTCGATGGGAATAACCCACTTGAGACCATCGCCGGAGGGGCTGCGGAAGAGCAACTGCGTCTCGAAGTATTCGTCCTGCAAGAGCCGCTTGAACAGGGCCTCAACATCCGGTACGTGGTCGAAATCGATACAGATAAGGCCGGAGTGTTCAACCAAATCCTTGTCGTTGCGAGTGGCAAATGTGCCGGAGAAGCAGGCGTAGTCGAAAGCCTCGGCCTTGAAACGCTTGGCTTCCTTCTTGTCTGTCATCGCTCTGAGTCTTTCCGTGCGCTCTTTGGCGTAGTCGCAGGTGATGTACTTGTAGATGTCAACGACATTGGCACTGCGGCAAGGCTTCAGGTTACGAATCGGGGCGCGGAAGAAGGAGAAAGGCTTGATGGCAATGGTCTCTTCCTTCGGCTCCTCGGTGGGAAGGTCCTTCATCTGGGCGCACTTACGAACGGAGTAGAAACTACGCTCTTCACCTATGTGGAGGAACATTTCCTGATTCAGGGTCTCCAGCAGCTCGTTGCCTTCCTGATGGTAATGAAGGGCGGCGAAACTGAAGGCGTCACCATCAGGAATGGCTCCGTCCAGGTCCTTGTGCAAAGCCCATTCGGCAGACATAGCCTTGCCGGGCACTTCTTTGTGAATCCAGACGTGGAGGGTGGGCTTATCGCCGTTGAACGGATTGCGGGTCACCCCGCAATCACGTCCGACGATTTTAAGAACTACTTCTCCGGGGTAGTAGATCCGGAGGATGTGTGCGTAGATACCGAGACCGAAATGGGTCTTGGCGAGGATTTGCTCTTTACTTATCATGGCGTTTGGCCCTCCTTCTCGCCTGGCGATTGGATTTGATGTAATGGAGCAAGTCCTCTTTCTTGTAGTACTTCTGCCCGTTGAAGCGAGTGGTCTGGATAAGGCCATCATACTCGAGGGCGTGAAGCGTGAAGGGACTGATGCCGCCGAACCCAACAGCGTCGGATTCAACAACCCATTCCCGGTCGAAGACGGTGCCAATGAGGCGGTCAAGCTGTTCATCGGAGAGGTCTTCAAGGGACATCTTCCCCTGGACCAGGAGTTGTTCCTGGACGAAAGGGAGTTGACGGAGCACTTTCCCTAAATCATCTTTCGGGTCGGACGCTATATGGATGATAAGCGTGCCGATGGATACTGGGTTTTTCATCTGGCACCTCCTCTTATAGCGTTGACGTAATCCACTGCCGCTTCCTGCATTTCATCGTCGGTCTTGTGATAGCCGCCGGCAAGCCAGGCGTCAATCTCGGACTTCAGGAAACGCAAGCGTTTGCCATCCTTGTGGTAAGGCACACGACGGAGCGTGACCCAATCGTAGATGGTCTTGCGGGCAGGGTGATCGGGATGATAGGCGCGGAGTCCGTCTACGTCGAACCACTTGTCGGGTTCGCTTCCCTTTGAATTGGTTAGGTCCAGAACAAGGTTGACCAGTTTGTCAACCTTCTGCTCAAGCGATGCGAGGACCTGCGGCATCTGCTCGATGGTAAGCTGAGTATCACTCATAAATTTTAATGGCGCGTAGCGCTCCCGGACGTGCCAATAGAACCGAAAGCCGCCACCCGGTTGTTCGGATGACGGCGTAAATAGAGTAGGGTATTTCGGGGCGACTTTCTCCCCCAAATCAGAAAGTTTCCTCCCAGATTTTGGGGACTCGCTGGGTATCAGTTACTTATGAGGAAGACTCTCGTAGAAAGATTTTACATCGTCCGTGCATTTATATGAGGTGTATTTCTCCCGGTCATCGTTGGAATCAGGATTCAGCACGAGGAAGTTTCCTTTGATGGTGCGGACAGCAACGTTGTCAAGTGCTTTTGATACGTGCCTGTACATATCCTCCTTGTTGAGGTGGTATGTGGTTTTTAGATACTCCGGATAGCCGAGATATGATAGCATCGCTACGGTGTAAGGTGTGCCTTGGGTCACCGTATGACGGACAAGGCGAGTTTGCTGCTGAGTGGGTAGTGCAGCCACTTTCGACAGTTCGCTGAACTTGTATTTTGCAACTTCGGTCATAAAAACGGTGTAGGCATCATCGACCACTTCCTCCGGCTGGAACGAGTCAGGCTTGGCGAAAGGAGCCTTGACTTCAATTTCTCTTGCTTGCACGATAAATGCTGGAGAGGGAACAGGAGCGCCAAGTATTTCAAGATAGAAGCGCTCCAACGGCACGATCTTCTCGGGAGGGATGTGGCTCTGATAGTGCGCCTGGAATTCCAGGTATTCGCGTATGCTGGCTTGTACGATGTAATTGAATATGAAGATGCATTCGAAGCGCTGGCGGTCGACGGTGTAATCCTTCGCACTCATAATGTCGTTGAGGATGTAGCCACCGGAATTGATGATTTCCTTTGCTCGCAGCAGTCGGGCCTGTGTCTGCTCAAACATCTTCTTGCGGTGGAACAGTATTAAATTGGTTTCGCCATCGTCAAGAAGATTAAACTTATCGTTTAGTTCACTCGCTATCGCATTGTCTATAAGCGCCTTTATATATCTCACCTTTGATGATACAACAGGTGCATTGAAGTTAAGGGAATAGTGTGGTTCAAACGCAAAGGCTACGCCACGAACGCCCCTTGCTGCCTGGTCATAAAAGGCAGTATCGTGGGTGTCGGCTATGCTTGGGTTGAGGTCCTTGAAGAAGACGGAATTGATAACATCGGCCATAGTCTATTCCTCCTTTTTTATCTTGATTCTCTCCACTGCGTCTCTCTTGCTCTTGTCCACGATGTCGGCATAAATCTGCGTGGTGCCGACGTTGGAGTGGGTGAGGAGGTGGGAGACGGTGTATATGTCGGTGCCTTCGGCGACCTGCAGGGTGGCGAAGGTGTGGCGGAAGCAGTGGAAGGTGATGTGCTTGGTGATGCCGGCGTCTTGGAGCCAGTCCTGCAGGGGCTTCTGGGTGTAGTGCCGCTTGAGGTTCTTGAAAACGAGGCCGGTGCCGGGCGTGCCGCAGAGTTCGTAGGCTTCCTGGGATAGGGGCAGCGTGGCTTCGGTGTCGGTCTTTTCAGTCTTGATGCGGATGCACCAGCCGCCGTCCTGGGCTTTTACGATGTTGCTCCAACTGAGGGCGAGGATGTCGCTGATACGCAGTCCGGTAAGGCAGCTGAAGAGGGAGGCTTCCTTCAGGTCCGGGGTGTAGCAGGGCGTGTCGGCCAGGGCGCGGACTTCTTCAAGGGTGAGGAACTCGCGGCGGCCGTCAACGGCGTCGATGGCTTCGAGGTAGTCGTTGACGTTCTCCTGCAGGAGTTTCTCCTGATAAGCGATTTTGAGGAAGCCGCGGAAGGTGGACCAGTATCCGGCGGCGGAGTTCTGGGCGAGTTTCTTGCCGGGGTGACGGAGCTGGTCGGCACTGAGGAGGTAGTCGCGGAAGCCTTCGCAGAAGGGGACGTCGATGTCGCCCATCCTGCACTGGCCGCCGCAGTAGTTGGAGAAGTGGTCGTAGACGCGTATCCACTTCTGGTCCTTGGTGTCCAGCTTGGTCTTGAAGTAGGCGAGGAAGTCCATCTTGAGCTTGGTCTTGTCCAGGAAGTCGTACTGGCCCCGGATGATGGCCAGCTCGCGCTCGGAGCGGATGGCTTCGGCCTGGCGTATCTTCTCTTTGTTGGCTTCCTTGTCGGCCTGGAAGCGCGGCTTGTTCACAAGGTAGATGCCCAGGTATTCGTGCCGGACGAATTTACGGGTGTTCGGGTCTCGGAGGGGCGGATAGAAATCCAGGTAGAGGGTAATCTTGCCGCTTGGCAGCAGCCGCTGCCGGAGTGTCACTTTAGTTGCTCCCATTGTCGCTTATCTTTTTGAATAACTTATCGAGTTCGTCTTTCTTGTACCAGACGTAGTTGCCTTCGGTCCGGACTTTGGTCACGCCTGCGGCCCGGGTTTCTTCGCTGAAGCGTTTCTGGCCGAGGTGGTAGTGCTTGAGGGCGTCGCCGCTGCGCATGTAGTTCTTGCGGATTTCGGCGGGGATTTTCGGGGCCTTGTCTTTGAAGAGACGGTCGAGGTCGGTGATTTTGTAATAGACGTAGTTGCCTGTACGGATGCCCTCGATGCCGGCTTCGTTTGTTTTGTCGTAGAAGGTCTGCTGTCCGATGCGGTAGTGTTTCTTGGCCTGGTCCACGGTGAGGTAGTTCTTTTCGATGTCGCCCTGGAAGAGGCGGCTGCGGTCCCAGTCTTTCTTGGAGACGAGGAGGGTGCGGCCTTCGCGGCGACAGGGGATGCCTTTGCGCCTGGCGAAGTCGGAAATGTATTTGCGGGTGAGGCCTTCGCCCTGCATGAGGTCTTCGGCGTCGAGCCATTCCGCAGGGTTGTACGCAGGTTTGGATTTGAACATGCGCACGATGTCCGCTTTGGGGAGGAAGGCTTTGCCTTTGATGATGCGGGGACGGATGCCTTCTTCTTTGAGACGGCGGTAGAGCCAGGCTTCGGAAATGTCGTATTTGTCCAGAACTTCGGCCTTTGAGATGAGCGCGGACCAGTCGCCTTTGGAGGGTTGGGGCGTTTTCTTCGTGTCGGCGGCGAGCTGGCTGACGGGGATGCGGACGGTCCTGGAGGAGACGCGCAGGGGAGCGAGTTCGCCGCTCCGTATGCGAGCATAGATGGTGGGGCGGCTGACTCCCAGATACTCAGCCGCCTCGGAAATGGAGAGGTGGGTCTTGCCGGAGAGTGCGGCGCGGGCTTCTTCCAGCTGGAGGCTGGCTTTCCTTGCGGTGCGCTTGAGACGCTTTGACTGCTGCTTGTCTTTCTCGCGACAGGCGGGAGAGCAGTAAACCTGCCTTCCGAACTCCGGGGTGAAACTGCTGCCGCAGCACCTGCATGTCCTTGTCGTGTCGTACATACTTTTTACAACAATTCGTTGAAGTTGAGGCTGGGGACCTCCATTCTGCCGTTTTGCCCCGGTAATGGGGGACAAGTTTGTAAATCTATGTAAAACTATGTAAAGGTCTCTACTTTGGCGTAGGGTCTCCATAGGCTTGAACCACGCGTGGTTCAAATGTGGTTCAAATATAGCAAAAATATCCCGAATAATACCAAACTATCCGGGAAAAGTTTTCAACATTTTAACGTTGATTATGTGGGAGTTAGGAGGTTTTGTGCGGAAGGCGTGGAGGGTGGTTTGGTGGACTTACTTTCCTATGCAAAACCTGCCGAAGATGGTGTCGAGGAGGTCGTCGGTGGTGACGGCGCCGAAGATGGTGCCGAGCTCCCAGATGGCGTTGCGCAGGTCCTGGGCGACGAGGTCGGTGGGGGTCTGGCGGTCGAGGCCGATCTGCACCTGGCGGAGGTCGTCCAGGGCGCGGACCAGGGCCTCGTAATGGCGGAGGTTGGTCACGAGGGTGGAATCGCCCCAGTCGGTGGATGCGGATTTGCGGCCCAGGGCCAGCCGGGACTTCAGGGTGTCAAGCCCCTCGCCGGTCTTTGCGGAGATGTCCAGGACGGAGAATCCGGCGGGCACCGCAACTTCCTTGCTTTCAAGGTAATGCGAGAGCTTTTCCGCAAGGGCTTCGGGGTCCAGGTCGTAGGTGCCGAAGGCCGGGTATTTGAGCGGAAGCACGCGATAGAAGCTGTCAACCTTGGGGAATTCTTCCGGAGCTATGGTGTCGTAGGCGTCCACTTTGTTGCGGACGATTATGAGGCGCTTTCCGGCAGGAACGCGGGCGACTATGGCGGCGCAGTCTTTCTGCACCTGCTCCGGGGGAGCGCAGCCATCCAGCACGCCCACTACGATATCAGCTTTGGAAATACTTGAGTATGAGCGCTCTATGCCTATCTTCTCGATGCGGTCGGAGCTTTCGCGAAGGCCGGCCGTATCGATAAAGCGGAAGAGCTGTCCGTCTATGGTAAGGGTTTCCTCAATTGTGTCGCGGGTGGTGCCCGGGATGTCGGAAACTATGGCGCGGTCTTCGCCCAGAAGGGCGTTCAGAAGAGTGCTCTTGCCGGCGTTCACCGCCCCCACGATGGCCACCGGAACACCGTTTTTGATGGCGTTGCCGCTGCTGAAGGAATCAGTGAGCGACTCTATCTTCACGAGGG
>ERZ842401.7964-NODE-7964-length-10623-cov-3.124716_pt1 | contig 10623 bp, 9 predicted proteins | sample MGYA00521270_ERZ842401 | MGnify/ENA primary metagenome ERZ842401 (study PRJEB31892, sample SAMEA3878208) | bioreactor metagenome | biome: Moose rumen | place: Sweden | collected 2011-10 | study: EMG produced TPA metagenomics assembly of the PRJEB12797 data set... | reverse complement strand
TCACATTCTCCAATACATTTAACGTCCTTTTCAGGACGCCGGCAAATTCGTTGATAATAAACAGATGACGCAAAATTTCTCCTTAAACGCGTGTAAAGTTTTTTGAAAATAACATTTTCAGAATATCCGCAAGCGCGTATGAAATGAAAGTAAAAACACAAAAATTCAGCATTTCAGTCCCTCCTTCGTAATGTCTTTAATTACATTATAAAGGATTAACTGTCCAATAAACCGTACTGTGATTTACCTGAGCTTTATTTTTTCTTCTTAAAATACTCTACATTATTGATAACAACTTTCTTTCCGTTAGAAGAAAGCTTATAGTTAATGGTTACTGTTTTTATATCCTCTTTCATATACTTGATAATCATTTCGTTCCGATTATCAACAGTATAAACGGCGTAGGTTGTAGTATTGTTGCTGACGCGTTTCAGCCTACCGTTTTTGACGAATTTATACGCCTTCTTTTTATCCTTGGTGTACCAAGTACCGATAAGGTTTCTATCCACACGGTAACCTGAGATAGTTCCGAGAGTTTTCATCTGAGCCTTTGAACTTTCAAACATATACACGCTGCCGTTTGCTCGGTTTATAAGAGTAAGAGTATATCCGTCGTTATCGTTGCCCTCAACTTCGAAATCATAAGCTCCTTTAAGCGCAGAATCAATCGAGAAGTAAACCCCGTGCTCATCCTTTTCGGAAAGATCCTTATAACTGCCTTTAACTATAATAGAACCGTAATTCTCCTGAATATATCCGCCTTCGGTAATAGTGTAGTAAGGCAGGGCGTTATATTTTTTCTCTTCCTGACCAATTGGCTTCCAGCTTCCGTAAAGATTTTTTATGCTGAGATTTTTAACTGTGTTTTCTATTGTAGTTTCTACCTCAGTAACAGGTTCGGTAGTGGCGGGTTCGGTTGAAACATATTTAGGAATATACTCGTTTACAACGCTTCTTTTCTGCATATACCGCAGCGCAAACACAGTAAATACCGATATCGCGAGTACAAATATTATAGCTATTACAAAAATATTATATTCTGAGATATCGAAATATCTTGGTTTATAATTTTGAATCTCTGCGTCATTAGCGTTTTCTTTGGCGCGAATCTGAACAAATCCGTCCTCTTTAAAATCATTGAACTCCAGATTTTTATTGATTTCCTGCATACAATACGGACACAGCGTCTCGGTATCGGAAATCTCTTTTGCGCAACGCGGACAAATCATAACCTCGCCTCCTTATATAAATTACTTACCTTCCTCGAATGTTTTTTGAACTTTTTCACAACTTCCTCGGGCGACACAATTTTCACCTTGTCGCCTAACGCGAACAGCCATCCGAAAAACTGCTCGCTTATATTTACATTTACTCTTACAAGAAAATGGTTTTCATTATTTTCATCAGCGGTTATAAAAACATTTTTGCCGAATCTATCCGCTATAACACCCGCGAGAGAATTATCGACAGAAATAGTTATCAGCGCCTTTTCTCCCGCGAACATTCCGAATGTAGAACGGGCGTATTCGGCAAGATTAATTTTCTTAAACACCTCGGCTCCCATGCGTTTACGCTCGGTAAGCTCGATATTCTCCATTTTATCGACGCGGTAATGGCGGAGCTGCTCGTTCTTATCATCAAAAGCTATCAGATAATAATTCTCATCATCCCAACACAGCGCCCATGGACTGACCTTGTAAAGTTCTCCAGAGCGGCGTCTTTCGAGCGTAAGCTTCTCAGCGCTTCCCAGATTAAGCTTCCACTGATTATAGTAAAACTCAACCGCTCTATCCCTGCTTATAGCGTCGTGCAGGCGGTCAACATTATAGTAAATAGTTTCGTTGGCGGTTTTTATACGGTTCGAAATAACAACCTGATTCTGAAGCTGTTTAGCTTCGTTTTCGCTCGCAAGCGACTCCACCTTTTTAATCAGCTCCATACTCTTTTTCTTGGTGATAAACTTTGAGCTCTGGATAGCGTCGACAAGAAGCTTCAGCTCGGAAATCTGGAAATCTCTTGAGCCGATATAATACTTAACCGTCTTTGTTTTTTCGCTGCATATATCAAGTCCGTAGGTTTCAAGAATACGCAAGTCATCATATAAGCTTTTACGCTCGGCGTTAATACCGTAAGCGTCAAGCTCTTTTATAAGTTCGTTTATTGTAATACCGTGATTCTCGTCAGTTTTTTCGAGGAGAATTTTTTGAATATATAATAATTTTTGTTTTTGTCTTGGATTTTTAGCCATAATAATTACATAGCCTTCCTTTACCCTATGGTCTGCGCTAAGGCGATAATTACGGGCATTGTAATAATCGACAGCAGAGTGGTGGTTGAAACCAGTCCTACCGACAGCTCGACATCGCGGTTAAACTTAGTAGCGAACATCGTAGTTGTCGCGGCGACAGGAGCCGACGCCGCTATAGTGCAGGCGGTCAGTATGTACGGGTCTACCGAAAACAGCTTCATAATAAACAGCGATAAACAGGGTATCAGAATAAGCCTGAACGCTGACACTGCGTATATTCCCATATCTCCGGCAGATTTTTTGAAATTATATTTCGTAAGATAAAATCCGATTACCAGCATTGGCAAAGGCGTATTGAGCGCCGCGATATACTCTATCGGACTTAATATAATTTCGGGCAGGCGGATTCTCAGAAGAAACAGCATAACCGCCGCCAACGCTCCGAGCACACCGGGGTTTAATAATATCTTTTTTATATTAAAATCCGCCTTATCGCCGCTCATATCCACAAGTCCGTAGCTCCATACCAGAATGTTGAACACCGCTACAAACACAGTTCCGTAGAAAACTCCCTTAGCTCCAAGAAGCGCGTTTTGGAGCGGAAGCGACATAAATCCGCAGTTAGAAAACACGGCGGCAAACCTGAGTACAATACGGCGGCTTTCTTCTTTATTTCTGAAAACAGCTCTGCATAGTACAATCGAAAGCGTCTGAATCAACACAGCGCACAGAGCGCATATTCCGAGATTAAGAATTGTATCTGAGCCAAATTCAACCTTCTGGAAGGACTGTATCATAATACAGCGAGTCGCAAGATACAAAACAACATCGGTAAGGTACTTTGCGCCTGTTTTGTTGATAAGTCCGGCTTTTCCGCTTATAAATCCCAGCGCGATAAGTATAAACAGGACAGCCACCTGTCCTGATACTACTATCACATTACTCCACATAAAATTACCCTTTTCATTGTCCGTTTATCAGGACACAACATATCAATTTATATTATACCAACTATCATAATGAATTACAATATCAATCTTGTTACAATTTCAATTTTCTCAGTTTTTATGGGAATTTCGTCGAATTTTCATTGTCGATTTTGTATAAAAACTAACTTTTTAATTGTGCAATTTGTACAATGTCACAAAGTTTTGAAAATTCGTTGACATTTAAAAAATCTATAGTATAATACAGGATGTAAACATTAAAATTGCTTACATTCTATAAATTTATATTTTATTTGAGTTAATGAGGAGGTCATTATAATGGCAACAACAAAGAAAACTGAGACAAAGACAGCTGAGAAGAAGACAGCTACTAAGGCTGCCGCTACTAAGACAGCTGAGAAAAAGACAGCTACTAAGGCTGCCGCTGCTACTAAGACAGCCGAGAAGAAGACAGCTGCTAAGAAAACAACTACAGCTAAGAAAGCCGCTCCCGCAGCTAAGAAGACTGCTGCTAAGAAAGCTGCTCCCGCTAAGAAAACAACAACAACTAAGAAGGCTGCTACTAAGGTTAACGTATTCGTTGAGTTCGGCGGCGTTCAGGTTTCTATCGACGAAGTTGTTAAGAACGTAAAGCTCACTAACGGCAAGTCCGCTAAGGATATCACAGTTTACATCAAGCCTGAGGAGAGCAAAGCTTACTTTGTAGCTGACGGCGAAGAAAAAGAAATGGATGTATTCTTCTGCTAATAACAAGTAAAATTATTAAAGGATGTCTCAAAGAGGCATCCTTTTTCTTATTTAAATTCTGTTTCAATCAGACGCGAGCTGTCGCGAGGCGAATATGTAAACCTGTCGATGTGAGGTTCACTTATAAAATACCTCGGCGTCTCAGGAGAGTATTTGTACGGGAAAGTATCTATCACAATAAGCTTTATCTTCATCTTCTTTGGAATAATACTTTTTATATAGACGCTCGCCCTCATACCTTCCTGAGCGTCGGGATAAGGCTCCGCAAGTCCCGCCAGATTAGGCGCAAGCTCTATAAAAGAGCCGTAGCTTTCAACGCTTCTTATTATTCCTGTAACCGTTTCTCCCTGAGAGAACATATCCGCGTTCTGCTCCCAGGTGCCGAGAAGCTCCTTGTGGCTTAAACTTATCCTGCCGTTCTCGATAGACTTCACTACAGCTTTTATATTCATCCCTACCGAAAATCTCTCACGCGGATGAACAATTCTCGACACTGAAATCGTATCAATCGGCATAAGTGCGGCTACTCCGCAGCCTATATCCGCGAACACCCCGAAGGTTTCGAGACGGCTCACCTTAGCGTCTATTACATCTCCCGCTATCAAGGTGTCTATATAATTATCGTAGCACATCCTCTGAGCTTTTTCTCTCGAAAGTATCGCAAGCGGATTTCCGTTTTCGTCAGAGGTTATATCGGTTACCACAAAACATACGGGACGATTAACCCTTGAAATCACCGCTATATCGCGCACAGTACCCTCGCGTATACCTATAGCGCCCTCTTCGCGCGGAATTACCGCGTTAATTCCTCCAAGGTTCAGATGCAGATTATGAGCGCGGTCGCATAAAAGCGCTGTAGCTTCGAGAATTTTTTGCTTAACCATAGCTTCCCTGAGCTTTTCGGGATTGTTTATATAAATCTTGTTTTCCTCAGTGTGTAAAAGATTACCTTCGGGCAAGAATGTTGACATTGAAATTCCTCCAATAGACTAATTCCGCGAGTTTTACAACTCCCAAGTAAGAATATGAAAAATATTGTCCGTTTATTACTCTTGCATTTTAAGGACATTTATAATACAATAAAAGAGCGGTTTATCCGCGATTGGAATATTACTGCCCGTTTATCGGGAGAACTATACGAAAGGAATAATTATGAAATCTAAAAAAATATTTTCTGTTTTATTATCCGCTGTGCTTATCTCAGCGTCAGCGGCAGCTTTATCATCCTGCTCGGACAATAAAAATAACGAAACCACTGCGGCTTCGACAGCGGCTGAGCAGACATCCTCTAAAAGCAGTCCCGCTGTAGAGGACTTAAAAAAGAGCGGAGTTGACGTTACACAATTCGGAGTTAGTCCTGAAATCACAAACGCCGATGATGAAAAATACGGCTTCCAGCTTGACAAGCCTTCCAAGGGTGATACCGTAGCGATTATGCGCACCAATATGGGCGATATCTCCCTCAGATTATTCGATAAATACACTCCAAAAACTGTCAAGAATTTTACCAAGCTCGCTGAAAGCGGAAAGTACAACGGCTGTATCTTCCACAGAGTTATCAAGGACTTTATGATTCAGGGCGGCGACTACGAAAACTCCGACGGTACAGGCGGAAAAAGCGCTGACGGCGGAAAGTTTAACGACGAGTTCTGCGATAAGCTGGTAAATATCAGAGGTTCAGTATCTATGGCGAACAGCGGTAAGGATACCAACGGCAGCCAGTTCTTTATCAACCAGCAGGATAAAAAGACTTTCAAAAAGAACGGCGGTTTCCAGACTCATATTAACAACTGGAAAAACAGCGTAAAGCCGTATTTCACAAACAATAAGAATAGCACCACTAACTTAGCTTCCTTGGTTTCACAGATAGGCACCTCAGCTTACGACGCTGACGTTGTTCCAAAGGAAATCCAGACTCTCTACGAAGAAAACGGCGGAAACCCGACTCTCGACGGAGCGTACAACGCTGTTGACGCGGGACATACTGTTTTTGCTCAGGTATACGACGGTATGGATGTTGTAGACAAAATCGCTTCCGTTAAGACGGACAGCTCCGATAAGCCTGAAAAAGACGTTACTATCAAGAGCATTGAAATTAAGGAGTACAAATAATAAGTGAGCAATTCGGCAAAACCTATTATCGCCATTATGTACGACTTCGATAAAACGCTCTGCACCAAGGATATGCAGAATTACCGCTTTATCCCAAGTCTAAAAATGGAAGTTAAGGACTTCTGGGACTACACCAACGAGGTTCAGCAGAGCGAGCATATGGACTCGGTTCTGGCTTATATGTACGCGGCGATAAAGTTATCGAAAGAAAGAAATATTCCGCTCGAACGAAACCGCCTCGAAGAAAACGGTAAAGGTATAGAGTTCTTCCCCGGAGTAGAAGAATGGTTTTCCAGAATAAACCGGTTCGGTGAAGAAAACGGGGTTAAGATAGAACACTACGTTATCTCATCGGGAATGAAGGAGATTATCGACGGAACGGTAATAAGCGGAGAATTTAAGAATATTTTTGCCTGCGAATACCTTTATGACGAGGACGGTAACGCCGTATGGCCTAAAACCGCGGTTAACTACACCAACAAAACGCAGTTCGTGTACCGTATAAACAAGGGAGTGCTCGACGTTTCCAACGACATAGACTTAAACCGAAGTATGCCTGATGACAGCAAGCGTATCCCCTTCCAGAATATGATTTACATAGGCGACGGTCTTTCTGACGTGCCCTGTATGAAGATGATGAAAAGCTATGGCGGTAAGGCGATAGCGGTTTACCAGACCTTAGACGAAAAGGTTAAAGAGCTTCTCAGAAAGGACAGAGTGGATTTTATCTATCCCGCTGATTACAGTCAGGGCGCCGGCTTAGACCGTACTGTTAAGGATATTATCCGCAATATGGCTATTTCGGATAAGCTTAACGAGGAATACTCTAAGCAAATTAAAGAAGTTAAGAGTTAAAAGATAAAAATTAAAATGTAAAAAGCCGATAGATAAAGGATACTTCCTTATATCTATCGGCTTTTAGTTTACAGTTAATTCTTCCTATTAACTGTAAAAAATTTATTAAACGTTAAATCTGCCTTTGGCTGTTGCTTCCGACTATTGACATCCGCACTCTATATTGTCGGGGTCAATGTCCGCTAAATTTGGCGGGAAGAACTGCTCTACAGGGAAATCAACCTTTGAGAACATATCGCAGGGATTGTCTGTAGAAGTTACGCACTCCTTATCGGGTACACAGAAATCGAACGCGGGTATGAGCATCTGCACAGTGCGCTTTAACTGAACTATGGTGAACACACCGATAGTAGCAAGCACTGAGCGCGCCTGAGAAGGCACAATAGCTCCGCCAAAATATTCGGTTACACACTCGGGAATAGCCGCGCTGGGCATACATGGACTGCAGCACTCTGTAAGACAGGCGGTAAGCGCCATAGGCTGAGCTACCTGAACCTTAGCGACAGGCAGGCTCAAGTCGTCAGGGTCAACGCAGGTACTGTCAGGCTCACTGGTAAATACAGCCACATTACCGCTTCCGCCGTAGAGAATTACCCTCTTAGCGAATACGGAAAGTCCGTTTACCGTAGTCGGAGCAGGGCCGTCGCTGGAGTAAACGTCGAGCACAATCTCAAAGTAGAATGTCATATCAACGGAGTAAAATCCGCAGTGGTATGTCACAGGCTCTACGTTTACTACTGTATTTAAAATATTCGCTTCTCTTATTCTTACTGAAACCGCGGTGTTAATAATACTCTGATTAGCCTCGGTAAAAAACACTCTCAGTTCTGATAAACAATCCTTATCTCCGCACGAATCGTAGACGCGGTCGGCGTCTATGCAAAAGGACTGTTCCGCGTCTTCGGGACAATTCCTGTCGTCTTGAGTCTTTAACGGGATATCCGGCATAAGTAATTACCTCCAATTATTTATTAAGCAATTTGCTTTTAACAGTACATTTTATGGAGGTAATAAAAAAATGTGCATAAAATCACTTAGACTTATCGATTATAACCGAAGCCGGCTCAAAAAAATTTGAGCCGGCTTCTTTATTTCAGGTTTTATTTAACTTTAATTTTTACCGTTTTATTAATGGTTTTCGAATTATACGAACCGTTACCCTTAGCAGTAATCTTTATTTTTACTTTATATGTCTTTTTAGCGTACTTGCCTTTCTTTAACGTAACCATTCCTGTTTTCTTATTAACGGTTATCTTTTTAAAGATTTTTGAGGAAGTGCCGCTCTTTACCTTTTCAAATGTAACATTACCCTGAGCATTTTTTACCGTAAGAGCTTTAATCTTCTGAGCTTTTTTCTTGAGCTTTTTAGCCTTAACGGTTTTGGTTTTAGCTGTTACGGTAATCGGATTGTTTTTCTTTGGAGTTACCTTTGGTTTGGATTCATTAGGTTCGCTTGCGTTAGGTTCGGTAACCTTCGGGTCTGTAGGTTTAGCAGGCTCGACTGTTACTGGCTGTTCCGTAACCGGCTCTGTGGGAGCAACGGTAGGAGTTGAAGCCGTTTCCGCAGGCTCAGTTGAGCGTGTGGACTCTCCTATTTTTTCGAATACTAATCCGTTTTCAAGGGCATATTCATGCGCCGCCGAGTTCTCATAACCGTAGATGATAAAATCAGAAATATAATAATCCAAGAATTCATCTTCGTCTTCATCATAAGTATCATAAGAGCCGATCGCGTAATCGCCGATTGAAACTACGCTGTCGGGAATAGTAATTGAATTAAGCGACTCGCAGTTCTGGAAAGCGTATCTTCCGATTGTTGTAATTGTATCGGGAATATTAACCTCGCTTAAATTTGAATTGGAATAGAAAGCGGAATTGCTGATTTCATTTACAGTATATTCCACGTCATCGTAGGTAACTGTTGAAGGAATATCAAGAACTGAATCCTCACCGCTATATCCAAAAATTGATACGGTTTTGCCGTCAGAATTAATGTTGTAAGTAAAATTATCTACACCAAAGTCAAAATCATAATCGTCATCATAATAATCGGTAGGAAGCGTATAGTTATCGTCGAAAGCCGCAAGGAGCACACTATACATATACTCTTCATTTTCGCCTGTTTTCCGCGAAATTATATAATCATTTATCGCATCGATATCCTCAATATCTTCTATGGAGAATTTCGGATACGCTTCTCGAAGCGCCTTGACAGGGTCTACAAAACTGCTTCTGTAATAAGTAGGAAGCCAATCTCCAATAACTTCTATTCCGTTTTCATGAGGACAAAGCACGCTGCCGACTACATTACCGATTGAAGTTAAAGCGAGGTGAGGACCGTATTTTCCCGAATTATCCGTCCAAACGGCTTCGCGCGCTGTCTTTTCGCTGTCTACAGGATTTTCAATCTGTTCGCCTGTAAGCTTCAGCGTATCGCCTAAACATTCTACGCCGAAAGTCGCGTCATAAGTCTGAGCTCCCGTATTGGTACTGAAAATCACACAGTAGTCCTTAGCTTCGTCAACTCCGCCTGATATATTATCAGATGCATCAAGCGTCGAAACATCATAAGAATATATTCCATTACCGCAATCAACGCATTTTTCCTTTTTCATTTGCCAGCCAAAGAAAGCGTCGCCGCCTCTTTCCCAGATATGGCAATATACGGTAGTCACATTTTTCCAACCCGTGGTGTCTAAAAAAATCATAGTCGGAAGCGGATCGAGCGCGTTAGCGGGGACGGCTATTGAGCAAAGCAGCGCCGCCGCTAACAAACAGCTTAAAATCTTTTTAATACTCTTCATAAATATTCCTCCTTCTTTATTCCAGAAGATTTTTATTTAATAACCAAGTTTCCTTCTGAAATATTATGTAACTATTTTATCACATTTCAGACTATATTGTTTAACAAAATTTATATCAAAAATTTATGCATATTACACAACGTAAACTTTGTTCAGGTATACTTGTTAAAAGTTTATTTGAGATCAGATATTATTTTTTCTATAGTATTTTTAAGTACTGACCTTACGGTCAGTACTAAAACGTTCTACCTATTTTTCATAAACCTTGAAATCGGTTTATTCCTCTACCTTAGACTCCTCGATAACCTTGGATGCAACGTTGGCGGGAGCGTCCTCGTAGCGTACGAACTCAAAGGTATAGCTTCCGCGTCCCTGAGTACACTGACGGATAAATGTTGCAAAATCGTCCATTTCAGCTACCGGAACCTCAGCTTCAACAACCTGCATTCCCTTTTCTTCGGCAGGGTTCATACCTGTTACTCTGCCGCGACGTTTAGTTACTTCGCCCATTACGTCGCCCATATGGTCGTCGGGAACTGTTGCGGCTAATGCGCCGATTGGCTCAAGTAGAGTAGGACTTGCCTGAGGAAGTCCATTCTTATAAGCAATCATTGCCGCCATTTTGAATGACATCTCTGAGCTGTCTACAGGGTGATAAGAGCCGTCATAGAGGTTAGCTTTAAGTCCTACTACTGGATAACCGGCGAGAGGTCCTTTCTGGATAGCGTCGCGAAGTCCTTTTTCTACCGCGGGGAAGAAACCTTTAGGTACCGCTCCGCCGACGATAGACTCGGTAAACTCGAGAGAATCGCTGTCGCATGGAGAAAACTCAATCCAAACGTCGCCGAACTGGCCGTGTCCGCCTGACTGCTTCTTATGACGTCCCTGAAAGATCGGAAGAGCGTCGTGT
>ERZ842401.7963-NODE-7963-length-10623-cov-4.952593_pt1 | contig 10623 bp, 10 predicted proteins | sample MGYA00521270_ERZ842401 | MGnify/ENA primary metagenome ERZ842401 (study PRJEB31892, sample SAMEA3878208) | bioreactor metagenome | biome: Moose rumen | place: Sweden | collected 2011-10 | study: EMG produced TPA metagenomics assembly of the PRJEB12797 data set... | reverse complement strand
ATCAGCTTGCCTACGATCATTTTACACTGAGTTGCGGTTTGGTCCGAGGACAAAAAACACTTGCAAATATCGTCGAGTTGTGATATAATATTAATGTGTGACTTAACGGGAAAGGGGCGTGATGGGTTGAGAGCTTTTAAAAGGGCCGCTGCTGCGGCTGCCTGCCTTGTGCTGAGCGGCTGTTCGGCTGCCAGCTTTTCGGTGGATTCTTTGCTCAATGCTCCCAAGCTCACTGAGGAGCAGGGGGAGATACATGAAGCACTTATCGCTGCCGTGGGCGGCAATATCACGCTGAAATATCCCAAAAACGGCGAGAACCGCTCGGCTTATGTTATCGCCAATATCGACGAGGAGCCCGATAATGAGGCGCTGGTGTTCTATGAGTATAACTCGGGCGGCAGCGGCGATGACGGACTGAGGGTAAATCTTCTCGATAAGGACGAGGAGGGCAAGTGGTATTCGGTAAAGGAGCTTGCAGGCGCAGGCACCGAGGTGGACAGAGTCATAATATCGCCCCTGGGCGGTCACAATAAGTCTGATGTGCTGGTGGGCTATCAGTCTATAGCAGCAAACGACTGCACGCTGGAGATATACAGCTTTCAGGACGGCGATTTCACCCGTGTGGGAACCGATACCTACTCGCTGCTGGAAACGCTGGATATAAATTCTGACGGCTATGACGAGCTGCTGGCTATCGACAGAACTGTAGCTGCTGATACGGGCGCCGTTACCGCAAAGGCTTCGCTGCTGGATATAAGCGAGGGCGAGATAATAAAAGAGGACGGCATTGATATGTGCCCGGGCATTGCTTCGTATGCCGCTTCGGTTACGGGGCTGCTCAATAAAGAGCATGAGGCTGTGTTCATCGACGGGGTGAATTCTGAGGGTGAGCTGCAGACCGAGATAGTCTACTACAGGTATTCAAGCCTGCAGGACCCCATGCAGCAAAGCCCCCAGAAGCTGCTGCCGCTGTGTACCAGACCAATGGGCTACTACAGCACCGATGTGGACGACGACGGCATTGTCGAGATACCCCAGACCCTTGCCATGACAGGCTATGAAAATGCGGTGGCTGAGGAAATGGTCTACCTGACCGTCTGGAACGTGTATGAGGATTTCTTTGAGCTGAAAGAGAAATACAGGGGGTATTATTCCATATCCGACGGCTATTTCTTCGCCTTCCCCAACAGGTGGAAGGGGCTTGTTACGGTCAAGAGAGATACCGAGTCGGGGGAGTTGGTGTTTTATAAGTATGACGGCGATATTAACCGCAGCAATACCGAGATAATGAGGATAGCAGTATCAGCCAAGAACGAGTCGGATACGCTGGCAGATGACGGATATATCCTTATAGATAACAAGGGACAGCTGGATTATTTCGTGAAGCTGCCCTCGGATAAAAGAGAACAGCTGATACTTACCACAGACGAGGTAAGGAACAATTTGTATATAGTTGACTGAACCAAATAATTTTAAGAAGGGAGAGCCTGTTATGAAAAAAGTGCTTGTTTGCGAAGATGAAGACTCTATCAGAGAATTTGTGGTGATAAACCTTGTGAGAAGCGGCTACGAGGTGGTAGACGTAAACTGCGGCGAGGACGCATTAAAGGCTTATGAGGAGAACGAGGGCGCATTTGATGTGGCACTGCTTGATATCATGATGCCCGGCATCGACGGTATGCAGGTTTGCAAGAAGATAAGAGAGAAAAACTCTGCCATGGGCATAATAATGCTTTCGGCTAAGAGCCAGGAGATGGATAAGATATCCTGCCTGATGAGCGGCGCTGACGATTATATCACAAAGCCCTTCTCAATATCCGAGCTTATCGCCAGAGTAGACGCCGTTTGCAGAAGAGTCAACCGCTCCAGCGCAAAGCCCGAGGAAGCATCTACCATAAACTCCGGACCCTTTGTGCTCAATTTAAAGAGCAGGACAGTGTTCAAAAACGGCACACAGATTGACCTTACACAGGTGGAGTATCAGATAATGGAATACTTCTTCAAAAACCAGAACACGGCTCTTGACCGCTCCAGCATACTCAACCACATCTGGGGCGAGAGCTACTACGGCGATGACAAGATAGTAGACGTAAATATAAGAAGAATAAGAATGAAGATAGAGGACGAGCCCTCTAACCCCAAATACATACTCACTATCTGGGGCTTCGGCTACAAATGGTCCGGAAATAATGCATAATTCATAATTGTTGTGTTCGCTTCGCTCACGGTGCGGCTGTTCGGGCGGCGTGTTTATCACAATTCACAGAGGGGTTTGTTTTGAGCTTAAATGTAAGAAAAAATCGTGCCGCAGGGCATAGTATAACTCAGCATTGGCTCAGAAACAGCCTGGGGATAGTTTCGCTTATCCTGCTGATAGTTGAAGCGGTGCTGATATTTATAGTGAGGAACTATTATTATTCATCGGTAAAGCAGTATGTCACCTCGAAGATGAACGTCATAACCGCAGCGGTGATGAATTCCTCACGTGATACCACAAACTATAATGCCGAGATAAGAAGCATGGTGGAGAGCTATGCCGAGAAGGATAAGATAGAGCTTATGGCGATAACCGCCGACGGCGGCGTTGACGTTACATCGTCGGGCTTTTCACCCCCCGAGGGCGACGCTATGGAGGATTATAAGGAAGCAAAGACCTCGGCGGCAGGTACATCTGCCCGGATATATACCCTGTCAACAGGGGAGAAGGTGGTGGCTGTCACCTCGGTGATATCCCCCAAGGGCTGCGAGTATGAGGCGCTGAGAATGCTGGCGTCCATGAAAAATGTTGATAACCAGATACTGGTCATATCGGGCATAATAACGGTGATAGTTGCGGCTATCATACTGCTTATGCTGTTTTCGGGAATGTTCTTTATAAAGTCTATCGTGATACCCATAAGGGGCATTGCCGATATAACCCATAACTACGCCAAGGGGGATTTCTCAAAGCGTATCGAAAAGGAAAGCGACGACGAGCTGGGTGAGCTGTGCGACTCTATCAACAACATGGCTGAGGAGCTTTCAAATACCGAGCAGATGAAAAACGAGTTTATATCCTCGGTGTCCCACGAGCTGAGAACGCCGCTGACCGCCATTAAGGGCTGGACAGAAACAGTGGCGACCATGTACGGCGATGTCGAGACCTTTAAAAAGGGCATGAGAGTTATAAACTCCGAGACGGAAAGACTTTCACAGATGGTGGAGGAGCTGCTGGACTTTTCAAGGATACAGGACAACAGGCTCATGCTGATAATGGATACTATCGACATTCTGGCAGAGCTGGGCGAGACTGTGCTTATCTATCAGGAAAGGGCAAGGGCGCTGGGCATAACGCTTAACTATTTTGAGCCTGAGATGCTGCCCTTTGTCTACGGCGATAAAAACAGGCTGAGACAGGTGTTCATAAACATTGTGGATAACGCCATAAAATACTCCGACAAGGGCGATACCGTATCGGTGGAAGCCTATGAGGAGGACGGCGAGATATGCATTTCAGTCTCCGATACGGGCATGGGCATATCTAAAGAGGACCTGCCCAGGATAAAGCAGAAGTTCTTCAAGGCGAACCATACCAGAAGAGGCTCAGGCATAGGTCTGGCGGTGGCAGATGAGATAATACAGCGCCACGGCGGCAGTATAACCATAGACAGCGAGCAGGGAGTAGGCACCACTGTGATGATAACCCTGCCCTGCATAGAGCCCAAGGATAAGAGCGAAAAGACCGAGAGCGCCCCCACGGTGGACGTACAGGTCATATCCACTGACGCAAGCTTAGCCGAGGGCACAGCGGAAAGTAATGAAAGGAATAACTTTGATGAGCAAAAACCCTGAACTCAGCAGCGGCGGCAGCTGCCCCCTGCCTGAGAAATTCAAGTCAAAAATAGGCGGTCAGGCGGTCATTGAGGGCGTTATGATGAGGGGCATAGACAAAGCTTCTATGGCTAACCGAATGCCCGACGGCACCATCGACCTGGAAATATGGGAGATAAAAAACGGAAAAAATCCCCCTTGGTACAGAAAAGTCCCGTTTTTAAGGGGTATATTCAATTTCCTCACCTCAATGATAGACGGCTATAAGTGCATATCACGCTCTGCCGACAAGCAGATGACCGACGAGGACGAGGAGGAGCTGACAGGCTTTGAAAAATGGCTGGACGAAAAGCTGGGCGATAAGCTTATGCCTGTGGTATCGGCGATATCTATGGTGATAGGTCTGGGTCTGGCGGTGGTGCTGTTCATGTGGTTCCCGTCGGCGATAATAAAGCTGATAGACAAGCACGTGATACACCTGGGAGCAGTGGTCAAGAATATCATCGAGGGCATACTGAAAATAGCCGTTTTCTGCGGCTATACCTCGCTGACGGCGCTTATGCCCGATATGAAAAGGCTTTATGAATACCACGGCGCCGAGCACAAGACCATTGCCTGCTATGAGCATGAGACGGAGCTCACCCCCGAGAACGTGAAGAAGTTCACACGCTTTCACCCAAGGTGCGGCACAAGCTTTATCTTTCTGGTGCTGTTCATAAGCATTTTTGTGAACACTATTTTCAGGGTATCATGGGCGAGCGTGCCTATGAGAGTGCTGATAAAGATATGCCTGCTGCCTGTGGTCACGGGTATAGCATATGAGCTCATAAGGCTGGCAGGAAGGTACGACAATGCAGTGACAAGGGTGATATCTGCCCCGGGACTGTGGATACAGCGCATAACCACCAGAGAGCCCGAGACTGACGAGATAGAGTGCGCCATAGCTGCCCTTAAAGCGGTCATTCCCGAAAACAAAGAGGACGATGTATGGTGATGACTTACAGAGAGCTGTTAAAGGCTAAGGCGGCTGAGCTGGCGGAGCAGGGCGTTGAGAACAGCGGGTTTGACTGTGGCGAGCTGCTTGGCAAGGCGCTTATGCTTGACTGTCGCAGCGCAGAGTTCAGGCTGAGGCTTGACGACAGCGCAGATAAGGCGGTCTCGGCGGCGTTTGAAGAGCTTTGCAAAAGAGGGGCGCAGGGCGAGCCGTTACAGTATATCATTGGCGAGTGGGAGTTCTGCGGTCTGCCCTTTAAGGTGGGCAGGGGAGTTCTGATACCCAGACAGGACACCGAAACGCTGGTGGAGCTGGCGGTGAACAAGTACAAAAATACGGACAGTATAACGCTTATAGACCTGTGTACAGGCAGCGGCTGCATAGCCATAGCGCTGGAGAAGCAGCTTGACTGCCATAGGGTCATTGGGGTGGAGCATTCGCAGGAGGCTGCGGAGTTCTTTAGTGAGAACGTCAAGCTGAACTGCTCGTCAGCAGAGCTTATAACGGCAGATGTTCTTGATGACAGCACCCCCGACAGGCTGCCTGACGCAGACCTGATAGTCTGCAACCCACCATATCTTACTGCCGACGACATGGCGGCGCTCCAGCGTGAGGTTAGCCATGAGCCTGCGAAAGCCCTTTACGGCGGCGAGGACGGTCTTGACTTCTACAGGGGAGTTACAAGGCTCTGGAAAAACAAGCTTAAAGAGGGCGGTACGCTTATCTATGAGATAGGCGCAGGTCAGGAGGACGAGGTAATGGGCATACTCATACAGCACGGCTTTACCCAGGTAAGGTGCAGAAGGGACGCAGCAGGCATAAACAGATGCGTTCTGGGGATCTATGATCCATGATTATTGTCGTGCTTTCAGTATAATGCTTAATATGCCCGATTATAAAGATAAATGGAGAACTGTACGATAAATTGTACAGCAATACATAACTTTGCAAATATTTACTTTCTGTACAGACAAACGGACAGTTAGTGTGCTATTATATATGTGGAGAGGAAAAAGCTCCGCACTACTTATGAAAGGAAAGTTAGTATCATGGCTATTGACAAGAAGAAAAAAGAAAAACAGGCGGTAATAAAAATAACCGATGCCCAGGAGAAGAAAAAGGCTCTTGACACTGCCATTGGTTATATTGAAAAACAGTTCGGAAAGGGCGCTATCATGAAGCTGGGCGACGCCAGGGCGATGGACATTGAAGCTATACCCACAGGCTCAATGACCCTTGACCTTGCGCTGGGCATAGGCGGCGTTCCCAGAGGAAGGATAATCGAGATATACGGACCCGAGTCATCGGGCAAGACCACCGTTGCGCTGCACGTTATAGCTGAGACACAGAAAATGGGCGGCGAGGTAGCTTTCATCGACGTTGAACACGCCCTTGACCCTGTTTATGCCAAGGCACTGGGGGTAGATATCGACAATATGCTGGTATCACAGCCCGACAGCGGCGAGCAGGCGCTGGAGATAGCCGAGGCACTGGCACGCTCGGGCGCCATCGACTGCATAGTTATCGACTCGGTAGCTGCAATGGTAACAAAGGCTGAGATAGACGGCGAAATGGGCGATACCCACGTGGGTCAGCTGGCAAGACTGATGTCACAGGCTATGAGAAAGCTCACAGGCGTTGTGGCTAAGTCGGGCACTACCGCAATATTCATCAACCAGATAAGAGAGAAGATAGGTGTTATGTACGGCAACCCCGAGACTACCCCCGGCGGCCGTGCGCTGAAATTCTACGCTTCGGTGAGGATAGATGTAAGACGCGGCGAGCAGATCAAGGACGGCTCTGAGGTGATAGGCAACCGAACACGCTGCAAGATAGTCAAGAACAAGGTGGCTCCTCCCTTTAAGGAGTGCGAGTTCGATATAATGTACGGTCAGGGCATTTCGAGAGTCGGCGAGGTGCTTGATGTGGCGGTGGAGCTGGGCATAGCCAAAAAGGGCGGCGCATGGTTCAGCTACGGCGATACAAAGCTGGGTCAGGGCAGAGACAACTCAAAGCAGTTTTTGCTTGACCACCCCGATATAATGGCTGAGATAGAAGCAAAGATAAAGGAAGCAGGAGCAGATGCTGTGCTGATGCCCAAGAAGAGCAAGAAAAAGTCGAAGCTTGAAGAAAAAGCCAACGAGAGCGCAGGAGCAGAGCCAGCCCCTGAGGAGACAGCTCTGCCGGCGGATAAGGATATCCCCGTTATCGACCCCGAGGAGGATTTTGAGGAGTTTGCACCTGTAGACCTTTCGGAGCTGGGCAGCTGAGCAGACTATCCCAAGAGGAAATTATAAATGCTTAAAATAACCAACATATCAAAATACAAGGGCATGACCTACATGATCGAGTTTGAGGACAGGGACGCTGAGTTTCTCAATCAGGAGATCGTGAATATGTTCAACCTCAAGGCAGGCGCAAGTCTGCCTTTGTCTGCGTGGGAGCAGATAAAGGCGGAGGAGGAATACCGCAAGGCGAGAGAGCGTGCGCTTTATCTGCTGGATTACAGGGATTATTCCTATGTTGACCTTTATCACAAGCTGGAGAAAAACTACAGCGAGGATACCTGCTACAGGGTGATGGACAAAATGGTGGAGCTGGGCACCATAAACGACAGGCGCTATGCCGAGGGCATGGCAAGGCATTATGTCGAGGTGAAAAAGTTCGGCAGATACCGTGCCTTTCGTGAGATGAGGGGCAAGGGGCTCACCGCCGAGGTGATAAACCCTGCCCTTGACGAATATGAGGATAAGTGGTATGATATACTTTATGACCTGGTGGAGCACAAGTATCTGAGATATCTTGATGACGAAAAGGGCGTAAACAAGGTCAAAAACGCACTTGTGCGGTATGGCTACAGCTTTGACCTGATAAAAGAGGTGCTCAGCGATATCGAGGACGAGTACGGCGAATAACAGAGCGGAGGCAGCATTATGAGCGCAGTGAGATATAACGAGGAGCAGGAAGCCTACGAGCTTGACTATGAGCTGTGGGACAGACCTGTAACGGTAAGGTTTTATGTTGAAAGCGAGCAGGATATTATGGATAACATCGGTGATATCGCCGACAAGTTCGACAGGCTCAACCGCAACAGGTCAAAGCTTGCCGAGATAATCATACGTGACCGCTGGACAAAGCGCAGCTTGCTGACCCTTGACCCCGGCGACCTTGCAAAGGATATGTACATCGCCGACTGTTCGGTGGAGATAGACGAGGACGGCATAGTTCTCTGCCTGACCGCCGCAAGTGAGAAGTATCTTGACAAAGGGCTCTCTATGGAGATAGGCGACGACCACGGACTGGAAGTACTGGGCACGGTGGATAATTAGGGTCAGTAATAAGGATATATCTGTTTTTATAATGCTGCCTGAGATACAGCATTATAGTTAAAAATTATATTTAAAATCAGCAGTTAATTTTTTACAATATTCAGGTCTTTACAAATCTGAATAAATGTGTTATAATATCAGAATGAGTAAAATTATCGAATGGAGTTTTGAATGTTATGGCTACCAGAGTTGGTATGGTGTCGCTGGGGTGTCCTAAAAATCAGGTGGACGCCGAGCATATGCTTTATAACCTGAAAAAAGACGGCTTTGAGATAGTTGCGGACGCTGCCCTGGCAGATGTGGTGGTGGTTAATACCTGCGGCTTTATCGAGTCGGCAAAGCAGGAGGCTATAGATACTATACTTGAATTCTGCACCCTGAAGCAGGAGGGCAGGATAAAGGCTGTTATCGCCACAGGCTGCCTGGCAGAGCGCTACCGTGACGAGATGCGCAGGGAGATGCCCGAGATAGATGCCGTGGTGGGCTTAGGCTCTAACGATAAGCTGACTGATATCATAAGAGAGCTTTACAGCGGCAGTGAGCCCATATGTGCCTACGGCGCCAAGACCGACCTTAAAATGGAGGGCGGAAGGATAATCTCAACAGAGCCCTTCTATGCATATATTAAAATAGCCGAGGGCTGCTCAAACTGCTGCACCTACTGCGCTATACCCTCTATAAGAGGTAAGTTCAGGAGCCGCAGGATAGAGGATATTATTGAGGAAGCAAGCTGGCTGGCAGATAACGGCGTTACCGAAGCGGTAGTCATCGCACAGGACGTTACCCGCTACGGCGAGGACATCTACGGCAAGCCCATGCTGCCCGAGCTTTTGAAAAAGCTCTGCGAGATAGAGGGCTTTAAATGGATAAGGACCCTTTACTGCTACCCCGAGAGGATAACCGACGAGCTTATCGACGTTATCGCAAGTGAGGATAAGCTGGTAAAGTACATAGATATGCCGATACAGCACTGCAACGGCGATGTTTTAAAGGCTATGAACCGCCCCGGGGACGAGGCTTATCTGATAGAGCTGATAAACAAGCTCAGGGACAGAGTACCTGATATAATACTCAGGACCACCCTTATTGCAGGCTTCCCGGGTGAGACGGAGGAGCAGTTTGAGCAGCTTTGCGAGTTTGTAAAGAATATGCGCTTTGAAAGGCTTGGCTGCTTTGCCTATTCCCCCGAGGAGGGCACAAAGGCTTTTGATATGCCGGGTCACCTGCCCGATGAGGTGCGTGAGAAGCGTGCGGATATAATCATGCAGGAGCAGTCGCTGGTTGCTGACAGGTTCAATGAGACCTGCATCGGCAGGGACTTTGAAGTTGTGGTGGAGGGCTTTGACCGCTATGCCGAGTGCTGGTTCGGCAGAAGCTATATGGACGCCCCCGAGATCGACGGAAAGATATTTTTCACCTCTGACAAAAAGCTCAGGGTGGGGGAGTATGTCACCGTTCATGTAGACGACACTCTTGATTATGACCTTATAGGAACAAGAATAAACTGACAGCGGAGGATAAGCAAATGAATCTACCAAACAAGCTAACAGTTTTAAGAGTTATCCTGATACCGTTTTTTCTGTTTTTTGTGCTTTGTTATTTTAAAGGGCACATGATATGGGCGCTGGTGGTATTTGCACTGGCATCTATAACAGATCTTCTTGACGGCAAGATAGCAAGAAGCCAGAATCTGGTGACCACCTTCGGCAAGTTTTTAGACCCGCTGGCTGACAAGCTGCTGGTAATGACGGCGCTGATAACCTTCACCTTTGAAAGGCTGATCGACCCCATTGCAGTGGTGATAATACTTGCAAGAGAGTTTATGGTGACAGGTCTGAGACTGGTGGTAGCCAACGAGGGCGTTGTGGTCGCCGCAGGTATATGGGGCAAGATGAAGACCGCCTTTACAATGGTGGCGCTGGTGGCAATTATGGCGCTGCAGATATTCTTCCCCGATGAAAAGGGCAGCCCCGACCTTAACTGGCACTCGGCAATTTTTCTGATAAACGAGGTGCTTATCTGGATATCGGTGGTGCTCACGGTGATATCGGGTGCGGTCTACTTAAAGGGCTACGGCAAGTATATCGACCCCAATGAGTAAGCAGTCGGCTGAGGTCTTCTGCATATGGTGCAAAATATAAATTTGATATGTTAAATGCGTATCGGCAAAAGTAGCTGCATATAAGTCTACAGAGAGAAGCCGTCCGGTGAAAGGCTTTGGCAGAGTGCAGTGAAGTGCGGCCGACAGCACGGGGCGAACAACAGCGGATATCCGCTCAGTATTCCCCTGCGTAATGCCTGCGTTAAAGGTGTTGAGTCTGTGCAAAGACACAGAAAAAACGGAGTGGGACCGTAGATAACGTAATGTATCTGCCTCCGAGTGGCTTACCCTGCCATTCGGAGGCTTTTGTGCGTAATATGCTGCTGCTTTGTTCGGTGCTTACCGGGGAAAACCTTTCTGAAGAAAGGTTATTCCCCAGACCCCTTTCC
>ERZ842401.7962-NODE-7962-length-10628-cov-46.713610_pt1 | contig 10628 bp, 10 predicted proteins | sample MGYA00521270_ERZ842401 | MGnify/ENA primary metagenome ERZ842401 (study PRJEB31892, sample SAMEA3878208) | bioreactor metagenome | biome: Moose rumen | place: Sweden | collected 2011-10 | study: EMG produced TPA metagenomics assembly of the PRJEB12797 data set... | reverse complement strand
GTGTCGCCCAAGGACCATGCCACGCATTACTACTACGGAGGGCTGGCCAAGGGAAAACACGTGATAGAGACCGAATACTACATCGACAGGGAGGGCCGTTACGAGAGCGGCATCTGCACCGTAGGCAGTGCCTATGCGCCGGAGTTCCGTGCCACGGCACCGTCGATGACTTTCAATATAAAATAAGTAGAAGATGAAAAAGAAACTAATCATACCCAGCTTGCTGCTCTTGGCTGCCCTTCCTGCGGCGGCCCAGAAGCTGGTATTGGAGAAAACAACGGTTGATGTGGGCCGCACGGGATGGAAACAACCCGTGACGGCTGTGTTTGAGTTCAAAACCAAGGGAAGCCGTAAGGTTCGCATTGAGTCCGTGCGCCCGGACTGTAGCTGTACGACGGTAGAGTATCCTCAGGGGGAGCTCGGCGATAAGTTCCAGGTCAAGATGACCTACGACGCCAAGCAGTTAGGCCACTTTGACAAGCAGGCCGCCATCGTCACCAACATGTCGTCAAAGCCCGTGTATATCCGTATGAGAGGCCAGGTGCTTGAACACTATGTCGACCTTTCAGCCAACTATCCCGTCGCGATGGGTGACCTTCGTCTGGACAGAAACAACATCGAGTTTGATGACGTGAACAAGGGCGACCGGCTGGTACAGCAGCTCAACATCTATAATAATGGCACGAAGACCTATACGCCCAATCTGATGCACCTGCCGTCCTACCTCTCTGCAACCATCCAGCCCGAGCAGATGCGGCCGGGCGACACGGGGGTTATCACGGTGCAGCTCCTGTCTTCCAAGCTGCACGACTATGGTCTGACGCAGACCTCGGTCTATCTGGCTGGCAACCCGGGTGATAAGGTGCGTCCCGACCATGAGATTTCCGTTTCTGCCGTGCTGCTTCCCGGCTTTTCGGAATATCCTCAGAATCCGGCCAGGATACAGCTGTCGAAGGAGACGGTCAATATCCTCTTTGAAGGTAAGTCCAAGAAGACGGACGTCATTGACATCACGAACACCGGGCGTTCGGTGCTAAAGATATCGTCGCTGCAGATGTTTACCGGTGGACTGAAGATATCGCTCGGCAAGCGTCAGCTGGCACCGGGCGAGTCGACTAAGCTGAAGATTACCGCTCTGCGCGACGACCTGAAAAAGGTGCGCTCCCTACCTCGTGTGCTGATGATTACTAACGACCCGGAGAAGCCCAAGGTCACTATTGATATCAATGCCAAATAATAAATACACTAAACGCTCATCATGGAACATCCCGAGAACAGTTCAGAATATGCAGGACTGCAAGTCAACAGCGGCGTAGAGCAGCCCGCCATTATCAATCCCTACTTGAAGCGTCAGCGCTTCCGCCGCCGTGAACGCTCTGCTGCAGAGTTGGTAGAGGGTATCGTCAAGGGCGATGTCACAGTGCTTTCGCAGGCCGTCACGCTGGTAGAGAGTGTCAATCCCGACCATCAGGCCAAGGCGCAGGAGGTCATCAACAAGTGTCTGCCCTACAGCGGAAAGTCTATCCGTGTGGGCATCAGCGGTGTGCCCGGTGCCGGCAAGTCGACCAGCATTGACGAGTTTGGCATCCACGTACTGAAGGAGAAAGGCGGCAAGCTGGCTGTGCTGGCCATCGACCCGTCGTCCGAGCGTTCCAAGGGTTCCATCCTGGGCGACAAGACACGCATGGAGAAGCTGGCCATCCATCCCGACTCGTTCATCCGCCCCAGTCCGACGGCCGGGTCGCTGGGCGGCGTGGCGCGCAAGACGCGTGAGACCATCATCCTCTGTGAGGCTGCCGGCTTCGACAAGATATTCGTTGAGACCGTCGGCGTAGGACAGAGCGAGACGGCGTGCCACTCCATGGTCGACTTCTTCCTGCTCATCCAGCTGGCTGGCACTGGCGACGAGCTGCAGGGCATCAAGCGCGGCATCATGGAAATCTCTGACGGCATCGTCATCAACAAGTGCGATGGCGAGAACGTGGACAAATGTCACATGGCAGCCACCAATTTCCGCAATGCGCTGCACTTCTTCCCGATGCCCGAAAGCGGCTGGCTGCCCAAGGTGCTCTGCTATAGCGGCTTCTATGGCTATGGTATCAAGGAGGTGTGGGACATGATTTACGAGTACATTGACTTTGTCAAGCAGAACGGCTACTTCGACTATCGCCGCAACGAGCAGGCCAAGTACTGGATGTACGAGAGCATCAACGAGCACCTGCGCCTCAACTTCTACAACAATGCTGTCATCCAGCAGCAGTTGCAGGAGGCGGAACGCACCGTCCTGGCTGGTCAGCAGACGTCATTCACTGCAGCGCAGGGGTTGTTGGATACTTATTTTGAGCAGCTGAAACATGTTACAGATTGAGATTGACAACGGTAGCGGCTTCTGCTTTGGCGTGACCACTGCCATCCAGAAGGCTGAAGAAGAGCTGGCCAAGGGCTCCCGGCTGTATTGTCTGGGCGATATCGTGCACAACGGTATGGAGTGCGAGCGTCTGAAGCAGATGGGTCTCATCACCATCGACCACGAGCAGATGCGCCAGCTCCACGACGCCAAGGTGCTGTTGCGCGCCCATGGCGAACCGCCCGAGACCTACGAGCTGGCTCGCCGGAATCATATCGAGATTATCGACGCCACCTGTCCGGTGGTGCTCCAGCTGCAGAAGCGCATCAAGCGTCAGTACGAGGCCGGTGGCGGACAGATTGTCATCTTCGGCAAGCGGGGACATGCAGAGGTGCTTGGCCTGGTGGGGCAGACGGAGTCAAAGGCTATCATCATAGAGCATTTCGACGAGGTCAAGAAGCTGGACTTCTCCCACGACATCTACCTCTATTCGCAGACCACGAAGTCGCTGGACGAGTTCCACCGCATCATCGACTACATCCAGTCGCACATCATGTCCGGGGCTACGTTCAAGAGCTTCGACACCATTTGTCGTTCAGTGGCCAACCGCATGCCCAACATCTCGCAGTTTGCCACGCGCCACGACCTCATCCTCTTCGTCTGCGGACGTAAGAGTTCCAACGGACGGGTGCTCTATAACGAGTGTCTGCGCGTCAATCCCAACACGCATCTCATAGAAGGCCCTGAAGAGATAGACCCCTCATGGCTCAATGGCATTCAGACGGTAGGCATCTGTGGAGCCACCAGCACGCCCAAGTGGCTGATGGAGCAATGCCGTGACGCTATTCAGTCCATGTAGCTATTAGTTTATTTCCCCACCGTTTCCAGGAAGCGCTGCATGAGCCACTCCTGCTGCTCAGGGATGGTCATGTGCGAGTTGTCCAGCTCTATGGCGTCATCGGCTTTCTTCAGGGGTGACACCTCACGGTGAGAGTCAATGTAGTCGCGCTCCTGCACGTTCTTCAGGATGTCCGCGTAGTTTGCTGGCATGCCTTTCTGTTGCAGCTCGTCATAGCGGCGCTGGGCGCGTACCTCGGCAGAGGCTGTGACGAAAATTTTCAGTTCTGCATGTGGGAAGACGACGGTGCCGATGTCGCGTCCGTCCATGACGACGCCTCCGGCCTGTCCCATGCGCTGCTGCTGAGCTACGAGGGCTGTCCGCACAAAGGCCAGCGTGGCAATGGGGCTGACGTGGTTGCTTACTTCGAGCGACCGTATCTCACGCTCCACGTTCTCGCCGTTTAGGAAGGTCGTCGTCTTGCCGTCTACCAGCTTCTGCTCAATGGCGATGTCGGGCATGGCGGCCTCCAGCTCAGCGGTCTTGATGGTGCCGTCGGCATTGAAGAGCCCGTGTCTCAGTGCATAGAGCGTCACCGAGCGGTACATGGCTCCTGTGTCTACATAGACGTAACCCACCTCGCGGGCCAGGTCTTTGGCCATCGTACTCTTGCCGCACGATGAATGGCCGTCAATAGCTATAGTAATCTTCTTCATAGTGAATAACTGACATTGATTAACAGGGAATAGGCCGACACGTGGTACTTGGCGTACGCAGCCTGCAGCTTGAAGCGTTCCAGTTGGAGTCCCGCGCCGATGGAGAGTCCCGCGCCGTGGTTGCTCTCGCTCTCGTTGTCGGTAATCTTCATCTCTTTCGCGCGCCGGAAGTTATATCCTGCTGCCACGTAGATGTTGTCGCCCAGTAGCAGGTCGGCACCGATGGCCAGATGGTGGATAAGTCCCATGTCCCAGTTGTTGAGCCGCGACAGCGTGGCCGAGAAGCGCAAGGGCGAGCCTGTCAGCCGCTTGGTGACACCCAGCTGCAGGTCCAGCGGAATGCGCTCGAAGTCCTCGTCGTAGGCCTTTATCTGTCCACCCAGGTTCTTTGCCACGGCCGACAGCGACCACTCGCGTTCTTCGTCGTAGTAGTTGACGCCCAGGTCTATGGCCACCGCTGCCGACGAGTAGCTGGCAATGGTGGACGACACAAAACGGGCGCTGATGCCGCCGCTGATGCGGTTGGACAGCATGTAGGCAAACGTGCCTGCCAGCGCAATGTCACGGGCCGAGAAGTCACCCGTCTGTTCGTTGCTGACGGTGGTCTCTTTCATGGAACCGTAGTCCATGTATTGTGCCGAGACGCCCCACGAAGCCCGTTCCTTGTAGGCTTTGACAAACGACGCCGACGCCGTCTTGGCGCCTTCCATGTAGGTCATGAAGTTCAGGTTGAGGCTCTTGTCGGTGACGCCGTTGATGAGTGCCGGATTGTGGAAGACGAGGGTGGGGTCGTCGTCGCTGATGGTGATGTTGTCACCCCCCAGTGCAGCAACGTGTGCACTGACTGGCAGTCGCAGGAAGCTATAGACCTCCTGACTCTCCTGAGCCGCCATGACGGCGCACTGCAGCAGACTGATAACGGCTATAAGACCTTTTCTCATTGTTATTTTAATACTAAATCAACGGCAAAGGTACAAAAAATATTGTGGCAGAAGCAAATTATTCACTTTTCACTTTTCACTTTTCACTTTATTTCGTACCTTTGCACCGAGAAATGGAACAGAAAAAGACACTACGGGCAGATATGGATCAGCGGCGGACCACAGGATTCCTGTTGGGCCTGACGTTTGTCTTGTCGCTGCTCTACGTGTCGCTGGAGTGGAACTCGGCAGCCGGCGGCGACGCATTAGACCCGCTGGACCTGGACGCGCTGATACACGAGAGCGAGCTGGTGCCCATGTCTAATGAAGAGACACTGGCCATGCTGCAGGAGAAGCCGCAGGTGGAGAAGGGCGAGCAGCTGCGCGTGGTGGACGACGACGTGGAGTTGGACGAACCCGACGAACTCCTGCAGAGCGAACAGAACGGCAATGACGACGAGTCGTTGCTGAAGGAGTTGGAAGAGGGGCTTGACGACGAGAAGGCGCTGGCACCGATGGGCGTCGACCCGAACAACCCGCTGAACTTCCACGTCGTCGAGGACCTGCCCCAGTTTCCCGGTGGTGCCGTCGAGTTCATGAAGTGGCTCACCAAGAACCTGCGCTATCCGCCCAATGCCCGCTCGCGAAAGATACAGGGCAAGGTGGTCGCTGTGTTCTACGTCGAGAAGGACGGACACATCACGGGCATCAACATCACCCAGTCGCTCTCGCCCGACTGCGACCGCGAGGCACGGCGCGTCCTGCAGATGATGCCTGCCTGGAAACCCGGCGTACAGAACGACAAGCCCTGCCGCACCAAGGTCTGCATACCCATCGTCTTCAAGCTCTAATAACCCACGACAACCTACTAAAATAACGATATGAACACTTCGAACGACATCCTGCAGCGGGTCAACGACTTCCTGGCCCACCTGCCCTACGACCGCCAGCCGGCATCACTCTACGAACCCGTGCAGTACGTGCTGTCCCTGGGGGGCAAGCGCATACGTCCCGTTCTGGCACTGCTCAGCTACAACCTGTGGAAGGAGCACCCCGAGGACATCCTGATGCCTGCCATCGGTCTGGAGACCTATCATAACTACACCCTGTTGCACGACGACCTGATGGACAACGCGGACATGCGGCGCGGACACGCCACGGTACATCGGCGCTGGAATGCCAACAAAGCCATCCTCTCCGGCGACTCCATGCTGGTGCTGGCCTACCAGCGCGTCATGCAGGTGCCTGCCGACAAGCTGCAGCCGGTGCTCGACCTGTTCACCGTGACAGCCCTTGAGATTGGCGAGGGACAGGAGTACGACATGACCTTCGAGACGCGCAACGATGTGACCGAGGACGAGTACGTCGAGATGATCCGCCTGAAGACGTCCGTACTGCTGGCCTGTGCCATGAAGATGGGAGCCATCCTGGCCGACGCACCTCAGCACGACGTGGAACGGCTCTACAGGGTTGGCGAACAGCTGGGGCTGGCCTTCCAGCTGCAGGACGACCTGCTCGACGTCTATGGCGACCCCAAGGTGTTTGGCAAGGCCATCGGCGGCGACATCACCAGCAACAAGAAGACCTACATGCTCATCAATGCCGTCAACCGTGCCAATGCCGTTCAGCGCGCCGAGCTGGAGCGTTGGATCAGCGCTACCGACTTCGACCGCGCCGAGAAGGTGGCTGCCGTCACGCGCCTCTATGACGAGATTGGCATCCGTCAGCTCTGCGAAGAGAAGATCAACTACTACTTCCAGCAGGCCCGTCAGACCCTCACTGAGGTCAACGTTCCTGACGAGCGCAAGCAGCCCCTCAGTGCCTACATGGACGAACTGCTCCACCGCAACAAGTAAGTGAATAATGAATAGTGAAAATTGAATAATTTGCTACCGCTGCTGTACATTGATACTCACTGCCATCTGGACGGCGAAGAGTTCCAGCCCGACCGCGCTGCCGTCGTACAGCGGGCCCGCGATGCCGGCTGTACCGCCGTATTCCTGCCCGCCATCGACGGCCCGTCGTGCCAGACGGTGCTCGACGTCAGTCGCCAGTACCCCGGCTATTGCTACCCCATGCTGGGCCTGCATCCGGAAGAGGTCCGTGCCGACTGGCGCGACCAGTTGTCGGCTATTCGCCGTTTGCTATTAGCCGTCAGCCCGAAGCCCCTCGCCATCGGAGAGGTCGGCCTCGACTACTACTGGAGCCGCGAGTTCGAGCAGGAGCAGCTGCTGACCTTCGAGGAGCAGGTGCGCTGGTCTGTTGAGACCCGTCTGCCGCTGATGATTCACTGCCGCAAGGCACAGAACGAGCTGGTCGGTATATTAAAAAGGTACGCGAGCGATCTGCCCGGTGGCGTGTTCCACTGCTTCACGGGCAACGAACAGGAGGCCCGCCAGCTGCTGGAGTTTCCCCGCTTTGTGCTGGGCATCGGCGGCGTGCTGACGTTCAAGAAGAGCCATCTGCCCGAAGTGCTGCCCCAATGCGTGCCCCTGAGCCGTATCGTGCTTGAGACCGATGCCCCATACATGGCGCCTGTGCCCATGCGAGGACAGCGCAACGAGCCCGCCTTCGTGGTCCATGTCATCCAGCGCCTGGTCGAGGCCTATGGCGTCACCACGGAAGAGGTCTGCCGGCAGACAAATGCCAACGTAGAGCGCATATTCGGGAGCGTAAGCGTTAAAAAACAATAAGGCGGCAGCAAATTCTTCATTCTTCGTTCTTCATTCTTCATTAAAAATGCTACCTTTGCACCCGGTTTTCAAAAAACCGTGTACAAAACATTCATTAGGAGAGGTGCTCGAGTGGTTGAAGAGGCACGCCTGGAAAGCGTGTAACCGGCAAAACTGGTTCGCAGGTTCGAATCCTGTTCTCTCCGCAAGATAGGCTCAAAACGTCGGACGATTTTTTCAAAACGTCGGACGTTTTTTTTGTTTCGTCCGATAGAATTTTCAAAACTCTGGGAGTATTTTCAATAACCCAGGGTTATTTTGAAATAAGGCACCCTTATTTCCCAATAACCCACGCTTATTGTTATCAACTTATGTTACCCTTCGAATTGTCTCCAATCGGTCCCATATTGAACACCGAAGTAACTTGTGGCTAACCTATACTTAGGTCGCGTATACGTTCAGTCATTGTAGATTACTGGTACACTACTTGTTCAGTACTTGTTCAGTGTTTGACTGAACAAGTACTGAACAAATGCAGACTAAGTAATGAACAAGTACCCGAGGTACATCGGAGTTCTGACGGAGGGATTATTGAGGTGAGTTGGAGGTGAACATAACAACATCAGACTTCTTTCCGACTTCTTTCTGAGTTCTTTCGGAGATCTTTTAGAGTTCTTTACGGCCCAGATACATTTTTTCGTCGAAATTCTTTGTCGTTTTTTTATTCTTACCTTTGTCGCCGTACTTCTTCGGAAGTGCAGACATTTTATTTGCTCAAATTCTCAGCCGAACTGCGACCTCGAAAGAGATTTAAGGGCAATACCAACAAACAAAGGAGCTAGTGCTTTAAGCGCAGGCTTTCCCATAAGTTTGTTGGAGCTGTCGCAGGCTTGGCTGAGATTATGGTTGAGGTCTGCGCTTTTTCTTATCCAGACAATTCGCATTCCGAGGCCAGACGGACGAGACGGTTCAATAAGGTAATAACTAAATTCGAATAAAATGAAGAAGAAACTAAAACTACTTTACTTGCAGCCCGCGATGGACGTCGTGGAGCTGAAGGCCTGCATATCCTTGCTGTCTGGGACACCTGTCGACAGTGGCAGCGGAGGCATAGACCCTTGGAATCTTGGCGAAAACGGCAGCGGAGAGGTTAACGCATAACATAGCAACAAACTAAAACTATATCATAATGAAGAAGAAGTATTTCCTATTGGCATTAGCCGCCATCAGTATGGCAGCCTGCTCAAACGATGAGACAGAGAACCCTGTCGTGTATGCTGAGGCCATCAGCTTCAGTGCCACCATCGGTAGCCCGGAGACCCGTGCGGCCTCAACAGCCACCGACCTGCAAGACACTTACTTTGCGACCGGTGAGGAGGTGAACATCGGCTACACGGCAGCAGGCGGTTCAACCTATACGTATGCCGAGTACACTGCCGACGAGCACTCCGGCAATACGAACGGCTTCACCCTCAAGACTGGTGAGGAACTCCTGCGCTGGCCAGCAACGGGAACGATAGACCTGGTGGCCTACCATCCGTCAACGGTAGACGCTGGGACTGAGGAGTTTGCAGTCGTTGCAGACCAGTCTGCCGCTGCTGACTACTGTGCCAGTGACCTGATGATTGCCGACAAAATAGAAGGCAAGGCCAGGGTCGACGGCACGCAGTCGTTCACCTTCCATCACATGTTGAGCAAGGTGGTGGTCAACCTGACGGCAGGAACAGGCATCACAGATGAAGACCTGGCAAACACGACGGTGAGAATCAAGACCGTCAAGACAGCAGCCCTCTCTTCTGGAGCGTGGTCTGCTAAGGGCGGTGAGACGACAGAATGGATTACCCTGGGGACGGGAGCCAGCACGGCAGCTATCATCGTGCCACAGATGATTACTGGAACAGCCACTGATCCCATCGACTTCATCGAAGTCACAGTCCGCTCCAACCCTGCCGTCGTATGGAAGACTACTGCAACACGCACCTTCACTGCCAACACGGTCAATACCTATGGACTTACCGTCAATATGAGTGGCATCGCGCTTACCTCTACAGAGATTGCCGGCTGGAGTTCAACAGCTGCCGATACCGACACGGATGCTATAACCCTTTAATCCCCCAAATGCAATGAGTATGAAACAGATGAAATCCATCATATTACTGACGGCAATGACTGCTTTGGCAGCCTGCTCGTCGGAAGACACTGCACAGCAGCGACAGGACGATAGCCTTGTGCCCATCACATTCTCAGCAGTAGACATACAGTTGATGACCCGTGCTGCAGACGGTCTGCTAACTGGAAACTTCGGTGCAGGCAAGGACATCAACGTCAGCATCAAGGCAGGCTCTGCCGCAGCTGCAGATTACACGTTCAGCACAGCAGCCGGTGGCGGCATGTCGCTCAAGGAGACTGACCTTGCCCAGTCCGTGCCCTACTATCCCGCAGGCGACAACGCCACCATCATCAAGGCATGGTATCCTGCCGACGCCTCAGCAACCTTTGCGGTCAGCACGGCACAGAATGTGGACGCTAACTACGAGGCCAGCGACCTGATGTATGGCAAGCCCTGGGAGACATCAACAGAAACATATATCGATGGGTGCTCCATCGCTAAGCCGACCACCAACCCCGCTCCTGCCGTCAGTCTGAAGTTTGAGCATCAGCTGGCCAAGGTCAGGGTGAAGCTGACCAAGGGTACAGGCATAACCAGCATTACAGGCATCACGTTGAAAGATGTCAAGACCAGCGTCACCTTCGATAGCTCCGCAGGAATGGCCACCACCATCGATGGCACGACAGCCGACGTCACGGTAGCCTCCGGCACGACGGACATCGCTGACGATGCCACCTACTATACTGCCGTCATCCCAGCCCAAGCCCTCAGCGGCCAGTTTCTGGAGATTGTCACCAACGCAGGCTCTGCCTACTACAGCGCCACCAAGACCCTGTCGGCAGGCCACCTCTACACCATCGAACTGACCGTCAACAGTGTGGCCATCGGCCTGACCAACACCATCACCAGCTGGGGCGACAGCGAAGCCATTCCCTCTGTCGGTGGCTTGGAAGCAGCTTTCACCATTGCTGATATTGCCGACCAAGAGTACACAGGCTCTGCTATTACTTTTGAACCCTCTGACC
>ERZ842401.7961-NODE-7961-length-10629-cov-12.142141_pt1 | contig 10629 bp, 8 predicted proteins | sample MGYA00521270_ERZ842401 | MGnify/ENA primary metagenome ERZ842401 (study PRJEB31892, sample SAMEA3878208) | bioreactor metagenome | biome: Moose rumen | place: Sweden | collected 2011-10 | study: EMG produced TPA metagenomics assembly of the PRJEB12797 data set... | reverse complement strand
TGAACAGCACCGTCTACAACCAGATTGTCTCCATGGTAGGCGAGAGCATGTCGGGCCCGTACCTGCTCAGCCCCGGTGTAGACCGGATCACCACCCCCATCCTGGATGCCCTGGACATTGCCGGGTACAACTATGGAAAAGGCCGTTACGAGGCCGAAGCGGAGGCGCATCCCGGCCGTATTGTCGTCGGCTCCGAGACCATGCCCATCGACATTCCAAGCAACTGGGAGATGGTAGAGCGCATCCCTTACCTGGTGGGGGACTTCATGTGGACCTCCTGGGATTATCTGGGCGAGGTGGGTATCGGCGGCTGGGGCTATGGCGCAGAGATGATGACCTTCTCCAAGCCTTATCCCTGGAAACTGGCCGACACCGGCGCCCTGGACATTCTGGGCAATCCCAACGGCGAGGCCCTTCTGGCCGACGCAACCTGGACCGGCAAACTGTCCATGGCCGTGCGTCCCATCAAAGATGGCGAACTGATCAAGGCCGCCTGGCGCGGCACCAACGCCATCCCGTCCTGGAGCTGGGCCGGCTGCGAGGGCAAGGAGGCTGCCGTGGAAGTCTATACCAAGGCCGACAAAGTGGTCCTGAGCCTGAACGGCGAGGTTCTGGGCGAGCAGGAAGTGGCAAAGAACATGGCCTGTTTCACGGTCCCGTATTCGCCCGGCATCCTGACGGCCGAAGCCTTCAAGGACGGCAAGTCCGTGGGTACTACCTCCCTCAAGAGTGCAGAAGGGGATGTCCGTATCCGCGTTACCGCAGAACCCAAGCGCTCCGGTGACGATGTCTTCTATTTCGACATCGACCTGGTGGATGCCTCCGGCGAGATCTGGGCCAACCGCGACGCCAAGCTTACGGTGAACGTGGAAGGCGGAGAGCTGCTGGGATTCGGCAGCGCCCAGCCCCGCACCGAGGAGCGCTTCCAGAGCGGTTCCTACACCACCTATTACGGCCATGCCCAGGCCATGGTGAAGGCCCGTAGCGGCAAGGTGAAGCTCACCGTCTCCGGTGACGGCCTGGCCGCAGCCACCGCCACCCGCTGATTTGCGGTGTGAAGGGAACTGATTGACAATAAATCCTGCACCTGGAAAGGCGTCGCCAAGCTGTACCGGGTCCGGTAGGGATTTTTCCACGTTCGTCGAAGAAAAAAGGGCATTGGTCGAAAAGCGGGACCATGCCCTTTTACTTTAAACTAATTTTGCTGTCGGAACAAGCAGGCAATAAAAATCGACAGATATGAAAAAATTGGTTGTACTTCTTACCGCTTTATTTGTTGGGATGACGGCTTTCGCCCAAAGCCATTCCACAGTTGTGAGGGGCGTCGTACTGGATTCGCTCACCCGAGTGGGCGAACCCGCCGCCGTCATCGAATTCTACAAGAGCTCCGAGCCCGACAAGGCCATCGCCTTCACCACCACCCGCTCGGAGACCAACATGAAGACCCCCATTCTGCTGGGCAACCTGAGCGCCAGCGCCGACTACCAGCACCTCTGGGCCGATGTCCCCGGCCGCAGCTTCACCCTGAGCTATCAGTTCAACGCCACCCCCGGCGTGAACAACACCCTGAATACCTATGGCGGAGTCTCCGTCCCCGGTTTCGACCTCACCGACCGCAAGTCCGACGGCACCACCGGTTCTTCCGACCACACCGTCCAGGCCGACTTCACCACTCCGCTGGGTCAGGCGTTTATCCTGTCCACCGGCGTCAAGTACATCAACCGCCACAATAATTCCAACCAGACCGACTATCTGTGGGACGGGGCAGTATCTGGTCGTTCACGGTTATCGGCGTACTGGCCTCCCTGCTTCTGGAAGGAGTGGTTATCCTGCTGGCCGTAGGGCTGCGCTATGTCATGCGGGCCGGAGACATCGAGCGGCAGATGCATGAAGAGCGCCGGAAAACTGCCGAGGCGGAACTCACCTGGCTCAGGAGCCAGCTCAATCCGCATTTTCTGTTCAATACCCTGAACAACATTTCCTCGCTGACGCAGATAGACCCGGACAAGGCGCAGGAAAGTATCGGCCACCTCAGCGACCTGCTCCGCTATGCACTCTATGACAGCGATGCGGTGACGGTGTCTTCCGGAAGGTGGAACTCTCCGATATCCTGTATGTAGAAGGGATGCGGGACTATGTGATGTTCCATCTCCTGACGGAGCGAGCACCCCTGGTCACGCACATGACTATGAAATCCGTGGAGGACATGCTGCCCCAAACTGGTTTCATGCGCATCCACCGCTCTTTCATCGTAGCGCTGGGCCTCCTGGTGATTGACGAATTCACCGACATGTGAGAGCAGCCCAAGAATACGGACGACTATGCGCAGTTCTTCGTGGAGAACTGGGAACGCGACCTCTCGGACATACTGCTCCGGGACCGTAACCACCCCTCGGTTGTGCTGTGGAGTATCGGCAACGAAATCCCCAACTGGAGCATCGCCGACGCCTCCCGGATTGGGAAGATGCTGACGGCCAAAGTGCGGGAGCTGGACCCTACCCGGCCGGTGACCCAGGGTGTGACCAGCGCTTATATCCATCTGGAATGGGACAACTCCGAGAAGACGTTCGAGCATCTGGATGTGGCCGGATACAACTACCTCACCCATTTTCTGGAGACGGACCATGCCAAGCATCCGGAACGGGTGATCGTGGGGACCGAATCCTATCCCAATCAGGCCTATGTCTATTGGAAGGATGTGGAGGAAAAGCCCTATGTGATCGGCGATTTCATGGACTACAAGGCCATCTTTGACCAGTTCTATGCCGATGGCGGCACCGACTGGGTCCTGGAAATGGAAGACCCCATGACCCGTCAGCAGATGTTTGACAAAGCCGCCGGTCACAACGCCATGAGCCAGACCCGCGAAATGCCCCGGCTGGGCGGCGCCCGCCCGCCCCAGGCCGCCGGAGCCGGTGTGGCTCGGTCAGCTGGTGCGGCTCAGGTTTCCGGAGCGCCTCAGTCAGCTGGTGCGGCTCAGACAGCCGGCATACCCCAGCCCTCGGCGGACGTGCGTGCTGCCCGCCCCGCCCGGCAGAATGCCTCCCGCCTGAAAGCCCTCAAAGACATCGAAACCAATATGCGCACCCTGGAAGGCTTTCCATTTATCCGCTAAGTTTTCCTTCCTTTCCATGCGGCTTTCCTGTGACGCAGACTTGCAGAAGCTTCCTCTCCGTTCCGACCGGACTCTACTCTCCGTGTGGTTGCTGTACTCTGGCCTGCTACAGGTTCCTGGCCATTTGCTGTTCCAGCACCTCTGCCAGCTAGGGGATTGCCACAAGACTTTTTGCAACTGCTTGATTCTAAGTTGTTTCCATGATGCCTACTGGCGATGCCCTGCCGATAGCCGGGGGATTGCCATTAGCCTTTTTGTATATGGTTGGATGTCAGTTGTTTCCGAAAAACATTGTGGCAATCCTTCCACCAGGGGAAGGGCCTGACTACAGTACATTGTCAAGGATTTCTTCCGGGAGCCCCAGAATCCGTCCCAGTTGGCTTTTTCCGGCTCCGTATCTTCTTGCCAGCGTGCGGGAAAGGGCCAGGAGGGATTTCCGGTCCAACAGGTCTACGCTCTTGGCGTGGAACTCGTTCTGGCACACGGCCAGGGTTTTGGCCAGGAGTTCCTGGTCGGTAAATTTCAGGGTCTCGTGGATTCCGATTGCCATCTTATAGGAACTTTCCAGATCGTACAGCCTAAGGTGGTCAAAGAAGTTGACACTGTCTTGAAACCTTTGTTCCACAGTCTTGTAATCGACAAAACAGCGGTTGGCGAAGGTTCCGTCTACCACCTCGATGTCGCCCGGAAGAGATTGCTTGGAGTGAAGAAGCTGGCGCCGTTCATCGGCCCGCAAGTTGGCGATGCGGATTCCGGGGACAGGGCGGGGATTGAAGTAGGCGTCCATGCTGCTCCATCGGTAGGAGAAGGGAGAGGCAATCCGGGCTTTATAGGGGTTCCGGAGGATGTACGCGATGCATTTGAGCAGTTGCTGGGTATCCCGGATGGGCTGGATGTCCACGGCCTTCTGTTTCAGGATTCCCTGCATGCCGTCCCGACGGCCTATCAGGAGGCTCAGTTTCCAGAGAAAGCTGTCGTACACGTGCAGACAATTCTGTAGCGGGCCGTATAGCAGCAGATGGAAGTGATTGTCCATCAGGCAGTAGCAGAGAAGCTTAACTGCGGTTTCCAGCAGTACCTGCATGGCGAGGGAATTCACGCCGTAGCGGAAGTCGTCGTCGCTTTTGAACAGCAACTGCCTGGTAAGATGTGCCATGGAGAAATGATAGACTCCTTTCTGCCCATTATAGGGATCTGTAAATGTTCGTCTGTCCATTTTTTTCTGCAAAAATAGAAAGATTCGGCACAGATTCATCCAAAATGTCATGAACGGCCGTATATAGGGACGAATAATTGGAATCGGTTGAAAATAACGATAATCGGTTGATTTTTTCGAATGGTTTTTCTGTTTCAGGAGCGATGTGTTACCTGCATCACTTTCATCGCCTGTGGCCACCCTCGGCCGCATAAGAGGGAGGAGCCCATCGCCTGCGATGTGGGGGGGCGCCATAGTATCCGGGAGGATGTCCACCAGTGTCCGGGGGGATTGCCACAAGGACTCCGGCAACCATCTGATTGTGAGGTGTTTCCAAAAACTCCGATGGCAATGTCCACCAGTATCCGGGGGGGATTGCCATCGGGAATATTGCAAGCGACTGATTATGAGCTGGCTCCATACCGGGCGGTGGAAATCCCCCTAAACATATAAAGGCGCTGGCGATGAATAAGAAGAAATTACTATCTTTGCTGCATCGTTCAAGTCAAGTTAAATGACAAAGTGGTATTTGTGAACGATGGAGGCCGACCCCAATAGCGAGTCGGCCTCTTACTTCTGTCTTTGTCTCCCTGAACGAAAATTGTCATTCTGAACGAAGTGAAGAGTCTTTTTTTGTGGAATGATGCTATATTTGCATGTTTGTTAAAGTGAAAAGTATGAAACACGTCCTCCCTTTCCTTCTCTTGCTGGCGCTTCCTGCCGTTTCCCAGCCCCTTTCATCGGCCTCCTCCACCCGGGAGGAGCCCGACGAAACGCTGCTTCGCAGCTGGATAAAGACCATTTCCGCAGACGAATTCGGCGGTCGCAAGCCCATGACCGAGTACGAAGACAAGACCATTGCCTACCTGGCAGGGGAACTGGAGGCGCTGGGCCTGGAACCGGCCTTTGACGGAAGCTGGTATCAGCCCTTTGAGATGATTGCCGTGACGGCCAGGCCTGTAGGTGGCAAACTGACCGTGAACGGAAAGAAAAAGGCTATGCTCGGCTATCCGGACGACCTGGTGGTGTGGACCGCCCGCGCCACGGACAAGGTAGACCTCCGTCAGGCCGAATACGTGTTCTGCGGCTTCGGCATCCATGCCCCCGAATATGGATGGGACGACTACAAGGACATCGATGTCAAGGGAAAAATCGTGATTGCCATGGTGAACGATCCGGGCTTTTACGACAGCAGCCTTTTCCGGGGGCGGAACATGACATATTATGGCCGATGGCTCTACAAGTTTGAGGAAGCGCGCCGTCAGGGTGCGGCCGGCTGCCTGGTGCTGCACAATACGGAGGCGGCCAGCTATGGCTGGCATGTGTGCGTGAACGGTCACTTGGAAGGGAATCTCGCCCTCTTCGACCCGGAATCGCGGAATGCCGACATGCTGGCCGTGAAGGGATGGCTGCGGGAAGAGGGCGCCCGGAAACTGTTCGATGCCGCCGGTGTGGACATGGAGGCCGCCCTGGCCAGTGCCCGGAAGCCGGGCTTCCGGAGTTTTTCCCTCAAAGTGAAGGGCGATGTGAAGATGGAGGTGTCCTATGATATCCGGCAAACCCGCAATGTGGGCGGTCTGATCCGGGGTACTGAAAAACCCGACGAGGTGGTGGTCCTCAACGCCCACTGGGACCACCTGGGAATAGGGACTCCGGACGAGACGGGCGACACCATCTACAACGGTGCCGCCGATAACGGTACCGGCATCGCCGGCGCCCTGCTGGCCGCGAAGAAATTCAAGGAAATGGGGGCGGAGCCGCGGCGCAGCGTCCTTTTCCTCTTCCCCTCCTCCGAGGAGAGCGGCCTTTTCGGCTCGGAGTATTACTGCGCCCACCCTCTCTTTCCGATGGAAAAGACCGTCGCCTGCCTCAATTTCGAGAGCATGGGCCCTGCCGAACTCACCCGCGACGTGACCATCCTCGGCGGCGGTGAAACCGCCCTGGACCGCTACTACGAGGCTGCCGCCGCCACCCAGGGGCGCTACATCTTCTACGACGACGACAACTCGGACGGCTGGTTCTTCCGCTCCGACCACTATAACTTCGTGAAGAAAGGCGTCCCGGCCGTCGTCCTGGAAAATGGGCTGCATCCCGTGGATCCCACCCGTCCCAACCAATACCCGATGCCCATGTGGTACCACAAACCCTCGGACGAATACCGGGAAGACTGGGACCTCTCCGGGACCCTCGCCAATGTGAATCTCATTTTCAGCGTGGGCTGGTCCCTCTCCCATGCCGAGGAACCCTTCCTCCGGCGCTAAATGGCAAGCTTGGATTTTTACTAACTTTCGGAAAACTTTTTCGCAAGCGTCTTCGCTAATGAAAAAAACGCTATATTTGCGCCGATGGCCTCGAATAACAGGAAACATTACATACCGGAAACTTCCCCAAGCCAAATCGAGCGCGAAAATTGCTTAAGTCGTACAAAATACAGAATGAAATTATGAGAAGAATCCTTTCCCTGGCCCTTGCCGCCGTCCTTTTCGGGGCGTTTTGGCTCCCCACCGATGCCTGTACCAACCTTATCGTGGGCAAGAAAGCTTCCGTAGACGGGAGCGTGATGTGCACCTACAACTGCGACGGCTTCGGCTTTGCTTCGCCCCTTACCCTGTCCCGGCCGGGTATGCATCCCGAAAGTGAAATGATTTCCGTGCGGGGATGGGGTCCGGCCTCGGAGGAGGAACGTCTGGTGGCGCAGGCTTCTTACACCTATGGTGTGGCCGGCCTTATGAACGACCATCAGGTGTCCATTGTGGAAACCACCTGGACCGGCCGCGCCGAGCTCCAGAACAGGGAGGGCTTCTTGGACTATTTCACCCTCATGCATCTGGCCCTGCAGCGCAGTGCATCGGCCCGCGAAGCCATTGCCGTGATGCATCAGCTGGTGCAGCAGTACGGATATAACGAAACCGGTGAATCCTTCGCCGTATGCGACAAGGAAGAGGCCTGGATCATGGAACTTATCGGCAAGGGAGCCGGCCGCAAGGGCGCTGTATGGGTGGCGCTCCGCGTCCCGGACGACTGCATCACCGCCTATGCCAACTCCAGCCGCATCCAGCAGTTTCCCCAGGCCAGGAAGGCCGATAAGAAACTGGGCTTCTGCATTTCTCCGGACGGGGATTGCATGTATTCGGCCGATGTGATCTCCTTCGCCCGCGAGATGGACTATTTCGACGGAGCCGACAAGGATTTCAGCTTCCGCGAGGCCTACGGTCCCATGACTTTCAGTAAAATCCGCGCCTGCGAAGCCCGCGTCTGGAGCTTCTTCCGCCATCACTATAGCACCGGGGAAATGGACAGCTACCTGCCTTTCATCAATGGCGACATGTCCGTCATCGACCATCTTCCCCTTTGGATCAAGCCGGACAAGCCCCTGAGCGTCCGTGACTTGATGGCCGACATGCGCGACCACTACGAGGGAACCGCCCTGGATATGACGGTGGATGTGAGCGCCGGTCCCTGGGCCTCGCCCTACCGCAACCAGCCTGTGAACTTCGAGGCCTCCGACGGAACCAAGATGTTCCGCGAGCGCCCCATCGGCTGCCAGCAGAGCGGCATGACCATGGTGTGCCAGATGCGCAGCTGGCTGCCCGACGAAGTGGGCGGGGTCACCTATTTCAACATGGACGACGCCACCATGGTGGCCTATGTGCCGGTGTACTGCGGCATCGACCGCATCCCGGAGCCGTTCCGCCGCGAGAACAACGACATCCGGGAATTCTCCACGGAAAGTGCCTTCTGGATGAACAACTTCGTGGCCAACATGGTGTATCCGCGCTGGAGTGCCATGATCGGAGACCTCCGCGAGGCCCAGAGCGAACTGGAGGATTTCTATGCCGAGGACCAGAAAGAGGTGGAACAGAAGGCCTCCCAGATGACCAGGAGCGACAGGGTGGACTACCTTACCGCCAAGACGGAAACTTACACGGACATGATGATGAAGCGCTGGGACAAGCTGGCCCGGCTCCTTATAGTGAAACACAACGACCAGATCATGCAGCCCAGCGAGAACGGTGTGGTGGTTCCCGGCCGCCGCACCTCCCCGGCCTATGCTCCCGCGTTTATCGACGCAGTCAAGGCGGAGACCGGGAACCGTTACGTGACTCCGGTTCTGTAAATAAGTTGTATCTTTGCCCTCAGTTATGGGTATAGGGGAAATCATACTGTTGGCCGTGGCCCTGGCAATGGACTGCTTTACGGTTTCGGTTGTCGGCGGTGTGCTCAAGAAAGAAAGCCGGTGGGGGAATGTCCTCCGCATGGCTTTCCTTTTCGGCTTTTTCCAGGCGCTGATGCCGCTGGTGGGCTGGCTGGCCATCCATTTCTTCCAGGCCAGCGTAGAGGCCTACGACCACTGGATCGCCTTCGGCCTGCTGGCCGTCATCGGCATAAAAATGATAAAAGACGCCTTTTCTCCGGAGGAAGAGACGCACATGGATCCCACCCGGCTGCGCACACAGCTGCTGTTGGCGGTGGCAACCAGCATCGACGCCCTGGCCGTGGGCATTTCCCTGGCCTGCACGGGCTATGATCGGGCTTCCCAGCTCACGCTGCCCCTCCTCATTATCGGCCTTGTTTCCTTTGTCTTCAGCCTGGCGGGAAACGTGCTGGGAAAACGTTTCGGGGAGGCTGTGGCGCGCCGCTGGAAGCCGGAGCTGGCGGGAGGTCTCATCCTCATCGGCATCGGCGTGAAAATCCTGCTGGAGCACTTGCTGGGATAGTCGGACAAGTCTTTTTCCGCTGTTGCAGAAAAGGATTATTTTTGTTAAGTTTGTAAACTGGAAAAACCAATTAACCAATAACACTTTTATGAAGAAAACCTTTCTGATGCTGGGTGCGGCACTTTGCACCATCTCCCTTATGGCACAGCCCAAGCTGAACAAGAACAACATCGACGAGGTCCTCAAGGCCATGACCCTGGAAGAAAAAGCTACCCTGCTGGTGGGCAGCGGCTGGGGCAGCATGGTGGGCGGCCTCACGGGTTCGGACGAGGTCCTGGTCTCCGGCGCCGCCGGCACCACCCGCGCCATCCCGCGTCTGGGCATTCCCCAGACCGTCCTCTCCGACGGTCCTGCCGGCCTGCGGATCAACCCTACCCGTCCCGGTACGGACAAGACCTTCTACTGCACCGGTTTCCCTGTAGGCACGGTGCTGGCATCGTCCTTCAACACCGCCCTGGTGGAGGAACTCACCACCGCAATGGGTGAAGAGGTGAAGGAATACGGGGCCGACGTTTTGCTGGCTCCGGGCATGAACCTGCACCGCAACCCGCTCTGCGGCCGTAACTTCGAGTATTTCTCCGAAGACCCGATCGTTACCGGAAAGATGGCTGCAGCCTACACCCGCGGCATCCAGAGCAACGGCGTGGGCGTTTCCATCAAGCACTTCGCCGGCAACTCCCAGGAGACCAACCGTATGAACAACGACGCCCGCATCAACCCGCGCGCCCTGCGGGAACTCTACCTCAAGGGCTTCGAGATTGCCGTGAAGGAGTCCGATCCCTGGACCGTCATGAGCTCCTACAACCGCATCAACGGCCCCTACACCCAGGCCAACCGCGAGCTGCTCTATGACATTCTCCGCCAGGAGTGGGGCTTCAAGGGCATCGTGATGACGGACTGGACCGGCCAGCGCAAGACAGTTGAGCAGATCCACGCCATCAACGACTTGCTGGAACCCGGTGATGACAGGTTTATCGGCCAGATTGTGGAAGGTGTGAAGAATGGCGCCCTGGCCATCGAGGATGTAGACGCCTGCGTCCGCAACATGCTCACCTACATTGTGAAGACTCCGCGTTTCCAGGGTTACAAGTATTCCGACAACCCGGACCTGGAGGGCCATGGCAAGCTGGTCCGCAAGGCCGCGGCCGAGGGTATTGTCCTGCTGGAGAACAACGGCGTCCTTCCTTTCTGCGGCTGTGTGAAGAAGGTGGCCCTCTATGGAGTAGGCTCCTATGACTTCATCGCCGGCGGCACCGGCTCCGGCAACGTGAACAAGAAGTATATCCGCAACATTGCCGACGGCCTCAAGGAGAACGGCTACGAAGTCAATGCCGACATAGCCACCTGGTACAATCAGTACATTCCTTACATCAAGACCACCATGCGCAACACCCGGGCCGGTGGCGCCGGCGCCATCCTTCTCGGAGAAGATGTCACCCCCGAGCTGGATGTCCCCCGCAGCTTCATCGACGCCCATGTGGCCAATACCGACATTGCCATCCTCACCATTTCCCGCAACGCCGGTGAAGGCGGTGACCGCAAGGCTGCCGACGGCGACTGGACCCTCACCGGCAGCGAGCGCCGCATGCTGCAGGACCTCT
>ERZ842401.7960-NODE-7960-length-10630-cov-6.945626_pt1 | contig 10630 bp, 14 predicted proteins | sample MGYA00521270_ERZ842401 | MGnify/ENA primary metagenome ERZ842401 (study PRJEB31892, sample SAMEA3878208) | bioreactor metagenome | biome: Moose rumen | place: Sweden | collected 2011-10 | study: EMG produced TPA metagenomics assembly of the PRJEB12797 data set... | reverse complement strand
ATATAGATTCCGGAAAGAAAGATACCCGCAGCGGTTTCGGTGCGGGCCTCGTGATAGCAGGCCGTGAGAATCCCGATGTGGTGGCCCTCGCAGCCGACCTCAAAGGCTCCCTCAAGATGGATGCCTTCGCTGCCGAATTCCCCGACAGATTCATCGAGTGCGGCATCGCCGAGGCGAACATGGTAGGTGTTGCAGCCGGCCTCGCCCTCACCGGCAAAGTGCCCTTCTGCGGATCCTTCGCAGAATTCATCACCGGCCGTGTCTACGACCAGATCCGTCAGGAAGTCTCCTACGGCAACACCAATGTCAAGCTCGCGTCGTCGCACGCCGGCATCACCCTCGGTGAGGATGGCGCCACGCACCAGACCATGGAGGATCTCGCCCTCATGCGCGCCCTCCCCGGCATGACGGTGCTCGTGCCCTGCGACTACAATCAGACCGTGCAGGCGACCATCGCCGCTGCAAGGCACGTAGGCCCCGTCTACCTGCGCTTCGGCCGTCCGTCCGTTCCCATCTTCACCGATCCCGACGAGCCCTTCGAAATAGGCAAGGTATATAATCTGAATCCTGGTACCGATGTCACCTTGATCGCCACCGGGCATACCGTCTGGGAAGCTCTTCAGGCCGCAGAGGCCCTCGAGGCGGAGGGAATCAGCGCCGAGGTGCTGAACGTGGCCACTGTCAAGCCTCTGGATGCAGCCGCGATCCTGGAGTCGGTCGGAAAGACAGGCTGTGCCGTGGTTGCAGAGGAGCACAATGCTTTCGGAGGTCTCAGCGAGGCCGTGGCGAGCGTGCTTGCAGCCGGAAAACCCGCTCCCGTCGAGTTTATCAACGGCGGCGACCGTTTCGGCCAGAGCGGAACCCCCGCCGAGTTGATGGCCGCCTACGGGCTTGATGCCAAGCATATCGCGGATGCTGCGAAGAAGGTGTTGGCACGGAAATAGCATAAGTGTTCCCCAGTGAAAATGGGGGAACAGGAATTCAGAGATTTGGTGAGCCAGTACAGCGAGCCGCTGTACTGGCATATCCGTCATCTGGTGAACTCCCACGACGACGCCGACGATCTGGTTCAGGAAACCTTCATCAAGGCCTGGAAGGCACTCCCCTCATTCAGGGGGGAGTCTTCTATTTCCACCTGGCTGTGGAAGATCGCCACCAACGAGGCTCTGGGGTTTCTGCGCAAGCGGAAGCTGCGGGCGGCGCTGAGCTTCAAATCCCTCGATGCGGAGGCGGAGCGCGTGATCGACAACGATCCCTGGTTCAACGGCGACGATGCCCAGCGCCGCCTGGTGGTCGCGGTCAGCAAATTGCCGGACAAACAGCGCGCTGTGTTCTGCATGCGCTATTTCGAAGAGTTGACCTACGAGCAGATTTCCGCGATTACAGGCACGTCTGTCGGAGCCCTGAAAGCCTCGTATCATTTCGCCGTTGCCAAGGTCGGCGAAAGCGTGCAGCTGGAGACGGATTAAACTTTTCGTTGTAAAAGACATCTAATAATCGGTATGAAAAAGAGAATTGAATATAATGTTCCCGATGGCTACTTCGAGAGTTTGCGTACGAAACTCTCGGCCATTCCTGCGGAGGTGCAGCGGCCGTCGTGGGTGCAGAGATTCACTCCTTACCTTGCGCTTGCGGCGTGTTTCGCCGTCGCTGTGCTGCTGGGGAATCTGGTGCTCAACCGGACCACCGCACCCGTCGCCTCCGACGACGAAATAATCGAATATCTGATCAATTCGGATATCACGCTTGCGCAGATTGAAGATTATTTAATATCAAATCAGTAAGTCAATGAAAAAGTATTTGTTAGCAATGTCAGCGCTGTTCATGGTGCTGAGTCTCGGCGCCCAGCCGCAGAAGCAGGACGGTCAGGCGCGTACCGTAAAAGAAGGAATGGAAAATTTCCGCAATACCGCCAAGGACCGTCTTCAGAGCGAGCATGTCGCTTATCTGACAAACGAGCTTGAGCTTACTCCCGAGGAGGCCCAGGTATTCTGGCCTGTTTACAACAAAGCCCAGGCGGAGCAAAAGGAATATTTCGATAAGATTTCCGAAACCAAGAAGGTTTTGAAGGAGGCGGTAAAAGGGAACAAGAGCGAGAAGGAGATAGAGAAGGCTCTCAAAGAATACAACAAGGTCCGTGGCTCGCAGCGCAATGTGTTCGCGGACTATGAAGGCGAATTTGTAAAGGTGCTCGGTGTCGTAAAGACCGCCAAGCTCTATCTGGCCGAAGACAGTTTCCGTACCAGGCAGATCCACAAGCTCGGTGGCAAAGGTCAAGGCCCCGGTGACGGCGGCGGAATGCGCCCCCAGGGTGATCGCCGGCCGGATGACGGCAAGAGCGGCGGTAAAAAAAGCGCCGCCCGTGCCGAGTAAAGGCGCTGCTGGGTGTTGTTGGGCTCCGTCGGGTGCCTTCCGTGCCAAGTAAACGATTGATTGATAGCTGGTTACGCAAACAGGGTTGGGTGAAAACGCCCAACCCTGTTTGCGTAATTCATTGTGCTACAACGCTTTGCCAGGCACGGGCAAATGAAGGAATTTTCTCATTTGGTTCGCTGTAGGATTAACTTTGGAATAAAGAGTACTGCTGATCTTCTTAAGCTGTGCCGGAGTGAGATTCTCGTAATTCGGACCTTCTAAACCCAGCTTGCGGCTCCAGGCCAACATCTTCTTATAGTTGGAATGGTCCCCGAATTCATCTTCGAGGTCATATTCGTTCCCGGCTATTGCGTCGACTGTGCCGACCGCTTTTTCGAAAGATCCGAAAATATCTGAGAGATCATTGTAACTCAGGAACTTGTACTTATCTACAATATAATCCGTCGCCTGCCTTTTTTCTTCCGGGTCCAGCCCGTGGAAAATTCTTCGGAGCGTGGCATAACCCAGATGCTTTCCTTGCGAGTAGTAGATGTCCACCAGCTTTAATGAATCCCTCAATCTATGCCGGCTTTCTCTTTTAACCAGCTTTTTTGAAAACGGATTCGGATTATTGTAGTACGCAAGCATGGTCCACCGGTTCTCCGCCGCCCGCTTGCACATGTGGCCCGCCACAGGATTATTGCAATTATAGGCTATGCTCGAAATGATGTTTTTGACACCCTTTTTGACGGATTTTCCGTATGGACTGTTGAATATCGGGCCTGAACGGCCGTACTCGGTATTGTATTCCTTGCTGAATATGGTCTGCAAACGCAGTTCGAATTTACTCAGTTTTGCGGCAAGGATGTCTTTCAATAAGGAGTGCGTGTGATTGAACATAATGGAAAACGCAAGGACGCATATCTTCATCTGTCGCACAAGCACGCTAAAAATGGTAAAATAAACGAGGCAGTCCTCGATCCTGTAAAAAATACCCCAGCCGTTCCGGCCCTTCATGTAAACGTGTTTAGCTGTCATATCCCGATCTTTTCCTGCAAATGTGAGGACGGCAAATGACAATGTCAATCAAATTTCTGTACAAAAAATATTTTTTTTAAGTTTCCGTGGTGAATAAAATTTATGCTTGGCCTACCCCCTCGCCGCCCGTGCCAAATAAACGATTGATTGATAGTCGGTTACGCAAACAGGGTTGGGTGAAAACGCCCAACCCTGTTTGCGTAATTCATTGTGCTACAGTGCTTTGCCCGGCACGGCTAAAGATTGGGATTCAAAGTCTTCCACTCGCTGACGGGAGGAACGATTCCGAGGGAGACGATCTCGTCGCGCATCTTGCAGAGATGCTCGTAGCTCTTCTTGAGATCTGCCATCTCTTCGGCGGTTCCCTTGGGAGCGCAGAAGTGTACGCCGGTGGCGTCGATGGTGGAAGGCATGGCCATCATCACGTTCTGGAACACTGCGTTGTTCACGTAGCATCCTGCAGGCCAGGTGAATTTGTCGCCGCCCATGGAGGCTTCGATCATCTTGACTGCCTGATAAGCGGGGCTCTGGAAGGAGCTGCGGCCGCGGAGTTTGATTATGTTGCTGCCACCCTGCACGGTGTTGTGCTTGATCGTCTCCCACTTCTCTGCGCTGAGGCCCATCTCTGAGAGGGGCTTGCCGTCGATCTTGACCTGCGATGCGAACACTGCCATAGCTTCGCCGTGGCCGCCGTAGGTGTGGGCTCCGGTGACCTTGCACTGCTGCACGCCGAATTCCTGGGCGAGGGCCTCCTGAAGGCGGGTGCTGTCGAGGGCTGCGAGGCTGGTGAGCTGCGAGGGCTTCAGTCCGGAGTGGATGAGTGCGGTGAGTGCGGTGACGTCGGCGGGGTTGAAGATGACGACCACGTGGTTCACGTCGGGGCAGTACTTGCGGATGTGGTCGCCGAATTCGGCGGCAATCTGGCAGTTGCCCTTGAGGAGGTCTTCGCGGGTCATGCCGTCCTTGCGGGGGGCGCCGCCGGAGGAGACGATGTACTTGGCTCCGGTGAAGGCCGTTTCGGCGTCGACTGTCCAGGTGACGTTGGCCCCGGGGAAGGCGCAGTGGTAGATTTCTTCGGCTACGCCGTGCACGCCGGGTTCGTAGATGTCGTAGAGGCAGATGTTGGGGGTGAGTCCGAGCATGAGCGCGGTCTGGGCCATGTTGGAACCGATCATGCCGCCGGCACCGACGATGGTGAGCTTGTCGTTTGTGAGATATTTCATGTTGTCAAATAATGTTTTTGTGCTGACCGTGCATCCGGCTTTCGGATGCGACTTCAAAATTACAAAAATTATTGCATAAAACAACCGCCGCGGGAGCGCTTCGGGGGCAATTGCAGGGGCAGGTTTGGAAATATCGTTGTTTTAGTTTATATTTGCTCCGTTATAAACCTTATATGGCACTATATCTACAAAAGGACCTTGATGACGACTATCACTCGCGCATAGGCGTCTGGCAAATTTCTGAGACAGAGGAAGAACTCAGAGCCCTCTGCTCCGTCCCCTCGGACGAACTCGAGGAAATCTCCTACATCAAAAGCGAATCCGTACGCAAGCAGAAGCTCGCAGTGCGCGCCCTACTTGACGTCATGTTCGACGAAAAGGTCTACCTGTCCCACCACGACAACGGCAAGCCCTACATCGAGAACAACGCCATCAACATCAGCATCACCCACACCGACAAGTATGTAGCCATCATCCTCAACGATGTCGACGAGGTGGGCATTGACTGCGAATCCCTCGACAGGGACTTCTCGGCCGTCGAGAAAAAAGCCCTCAGCGAAGAAGAACTCGAAGAACTCGACGACGACGAAGTCGACCGCCGCACCCAGCTTGCCATCTACTGGTGCGCCAAGGAGGCCGTCTACAAGAAGATGTCGCAGTATCACGTCGACTTTGCCGAGCAGATAGAGATAGAGGACGTCCGTGCCCGCGACGAAGGCGAGCTCGACGCCACTTTCATCAACAAGGACGGCTACGAAGAAGAGCTCAAGCTCGAATACATGACCTTCGACCGCCACGTCCTCGTCTGGGTCAACGGCGATTAGCCTTTACGAAACATCTGCATACCCATGCTCTGTGCGCCCTGCTTGCAGGTGCGTGCCGGGCGGGCGGCATTCTGCTCGATGAGTTCCTGGCCCACATTCTGTCCGAATTCCTGCATCACGGAGTCCAGTTGCTGGTCCAGCGTGAGTGTCTGCTCCCGGAGGACAGACACAAACCTGTCTTGCCCGTAAAGGACAGGACAGACCAGCATTAATAGAAGTCCCGTAATCCGGAATCTCAGATGGCCATGTGTCTTCAAAACATTTTAGTTAGATCTAAGTTTGCAAAGATAAGCAAAGTATCCGACTCAGCATGCTTCTCGCTGCCATCTCTTGCTTTTTGCTTTTTGGAAATATCAGCTAATTGCAGTATATTTGCCGCCGCTCCGGGGTGTGGCGCAGTTGGTTAGCGCATCTGGTTTGGGACCAGAGGGTCGTGTGTTCGAGTCACATCACCCCGACTTTTTTTTATTATGACAATCAGAGCTGAAGGCATAAAGAAATCATTCGGAGACCTGCTTGTTCTCAAGGGGGTCGATTTCGAGGTAGAAAAGGCCGAGGTTGTCTCCATCATGGGTGCCTCTGGTGCCGGAAAATCCACCCTACTGCAGATTCTGGGGACCTTAATGACTCCAAGTTCCGGGACAATTGAAATCAATGGCAAGAACGTTCTCGCCATGGGAAGCAAAGAGCTTTCCGCCTTCCGCAACTCTGAGATCGGATTCGTCTTTCAGGCCCACCATCTTCTGCCAGAATTCAACGCACTCGAGAATGTAATGATTCCGGCCTTGATTGGAGGGAAAAGCAAAAAAACGGCCGCAGATGAGGCTTCAAGGCTGCTTTCTGAAGTCGGGCTTTCCGACAGGACAACTCATAAGCCCTCGGAGCTTTCCGGCGGTGAGCAGCAGAGGGTTGCCATAGCCCGCGCTCTCATAAACTCCCCCGCCATACTTTTCGCCGATGAGCCATCAGGCAATCTCGACAGCCGCACCAAGGACGAGATTCATGGTCTTTTCTTCTCCCTCAGGGAAAAATATGGCCAAACAATCGTCATTGTCACCCACGATCGCGATCTTGCAGACATGTGTGACAGGACCTGCGTCATGAAAGACGGCCTGTTCGTAGAATGAGTGTTTTCTGTTTCAAACGATTCACAATCCAAAACGATCGTTCGCCCATGAAGGTCAACACAGACGGGGTGCTTCTTGGCGCCGACGTCCGCCTGTCGAAAAAGATGAAAACGATTGTGGACATCGGCACCGGCACCGGAGTCATCGCCTTGATGGTCGCAGAAAGGCTATCGGACCTCGGAGTAGACGACTTTTCAATTTTAGGAGTCGACATAGATGCCCCTTCAGCATTGGAGGCTGCAGAAAACTTCGCCGCCTCCCCATGGGCAAAGAACCTTAAAGCCGAGAAGGCATCTCTCTCAGATATGGAGAAACGGAATGCCCTTTTTGATCTAATCGTGTCCAACCCGCCTTACTTCGATAACTCCCTTCACAACCCGGACGGAAGGAAAAACGCCGCAAGACATACCTCAGAAGGCGGTCTTTCCTATCGCACCCTCGTGTGCTACGCCTCTGAAAAACTCACCGCAGACGGCCTTCTTTCCATAATTCTCCCATATGGCGAAAAGACTGCTCTTCTCCGATATGCCGGCAGTTTTGGACTATACCCATCCAGAATTCTCTGCATTAAAACAACCGAGAAAAAGGAGCCATCAAGAATGATAGCGGAATTCTCCCGTAGAAGAACGGGCGTAATGGAAGAGCATCTGACGTTATACAAGGATGGAGCGGCTTCCAAAGAATACCGCTCCATCACAGAACAATTTTATATCAATCAATAAAAGAGCTAATTTTGAGTCTCTTCCTGACTATTATTACGGCCTCTGCGAGGTCCGTTGGGCCTTTGCCCTTCTCCTCTCTCCGGAGCCCCGTCACCCTTTCTCAGATTATTAATCTGACGACTCCGGAATTTTTCTTCCGAGAGATAAATTTTGGCCACTTTTGATGCCGGAAGCACCTGAAAGAATTTATCAAGATACTTATTGTCAACTTCTTTCAACTCGGAGACTATTCCGACAAACCGCCTGGTCAGATTTGAGATTTCTTCATCACTCTTATTCCCTGCAATGGCTTTATTCAGCTCATGAAAAGTCTTGAACTTTGAATCCATCAACTCCTTTTTCTCGCTTTCCATTGCATTGTAAACGGGCCAGAAAGCTTCCGCTTCCGCCACTGTCAGTTCAAGTTCGGATGTAAGGAAGGCTATTTTTTCTGCTTTGACCTTCTCTTCCCATCCTCCCTTCTTGTCCTTTTTATCCTGATTGCCGGCAAACGCAACAGTGGCGACAAAGCCGGAAAGGACAATACACAAAAAGATTTTAATGTACTTTTTCATAGTCAACATAAAAGTTCAATGATTCCACGGGAATATCCGTTGAGATTAAATACTCGACTATTTCCTCTTCCGAAAGCGCCTCTGCATCAACTTCTTCAGAAGTCATTACGTCGTATAGGTCCATTCCTCTGGAAAGTTCGGCAACGAGCATGCTGTCATAATCACCCTGCGAGTCGACTGTCGCAGTGCGGCCTAGAATAAAGTTTCCAAGGAGGACAAGAGCGACGATACTGGCCGCGAAGGCTACATAAGGCCGGAAAGAGATAGAATTATTCTTTGAAGAATAAGAGTAAGGTAGAGCAGAGAGTCTCTCCTTCAGATCCTCAAAATAGCCTTCGGGCGCCAGTATGTCTTTTTTAACCATCATTTCGTTCTTTAGACACATTAGTAATCAAAAAGTTAAAAAGAACTATCAATTTTTTTGAGAGCCTGTCGAATTTTCTCTTGAGCTATATGATAAGAAGCCTTCAGGGACCCGACCGAAGTATCGAGTATTTCCGAAATATCCTCGTAAGGCATATCGTCATAATACCTCATAATGAAGACCAAACGCTGCTTTTCCGGGAGCTTGGCTATCTCCTTGCTAAGTGTCCTTTCTGCTTCTGTCCCATTGAAATAAGGATCCGAATCTATTTTTCGCTCTATCTCCGCATCAACGCTCTGGAATTTCAGAAGCGAACGAACCTTCTCTTTTCTAAGAAAATTAAGCGTCTCGTTAGTCGCAATGCGGAATACCCATGTATAAAACTGCGCCTCCCCCCTGAAAGAGGGAAGCGCTTTCCATATCTTTATAAATATATCCTGAAGAAGATCATCCGTGTCTTCGTGAGAGCATGTAAAGCGGCGGACATGCCAGTAAAGCCGCTCACTGTATGCCTTTACAATTTCATTGAATACTTCCTCGGGATTATCCATCTGTTATTTTCTGGCGAGGACCTTCTTAGCCGCAAGAGCAATGTGCTCTGCATCAAGTCCATACGCCTTCATTAATGCAGAAGGTGTGCCAGTCTGGCCAAAACGGTCTCCGCCATTTACAAATTCGACAGGAGTAGGGAACGTCCCTGCAAGGACTCCTGCTATAGCCTCTCCAAGTCCGCCGGCAGTGTTGTGCTCCTCTGCAACGAGGACTGCGCCTGTTTTCTTGGCCGAAGCGACTACCGCCTCTTCATCGAGAGGCTTAATGGTGGCTATGTCTATAACTTCTGCACTAATTCCTTCTCCCTCAAGTGCTTCCGCAGCAAGGAGAGCCTCCCATACAAGATGGCCGGTAGCGAAAATAGTAACATCGCGGCCTTCGTTCATCAGCAGAGCCTTGCCAATCTGAAACTCCTGGTTCTCCGGAGTAAAGTTGGGGACTCCAGGGCGACCGAAACGAAGATAGACCGGGCCGTCATATTGAGCTGCAGCAATAGTAGCAGCCTTTGTCTGGTTGTAGTCGCAAGGATTGATAATCACCATGCCTGGGAGGGCCCTCATTAGGGCTATATCCTCCATTGTCTGGTGTGTTGCACCATCCTCTCCAAGGGTAATACCTGCATGGGAGGATGCAATCTTGACATTGGTCATTCCATATGCTACCTCCTGACGGACCTGGTCATAGACGCGACCGGTCACGAATTCGGCGAAGGAGCCTATGAATGGTATCTTCCCCGCAAGGGCAAGACCGGCAGCTGCTCCGACCATATTGGCCTCGGCAATGCCACACTGGATAAATCTTTCCGGGAACTCGGCCGCGAATGCGTCCATTTTCAGAGAGCCCTTCAGGTCTGCGGTAAGCGCAACTACCCTGGAATCCGCCTTCCCTGCCTCGAGAAGACCGGCGCCAAAACCACTACGGGTATCCTTCTTTCCTGTATCTATATACTTTTTCATACTAAAAATCTTTAAGGGTGGTCTGTGTAAGCTGAGTCATCGCTTCTGCGCACTGATCGGCGCTGGGGGCCTTACCGTGCCACTTGTGTGTTCCGGCCATGAAATCGACACCGTGTCCCATTTCAGTTTTGAAAAGAATCATAGTCGGCTTTCCTGTCCCCTTGCCAGCCTTTGCGGCTTTGAAGGCAGCGGCAATGCTATCGAAATCGTGACCATCTGCTACGATTACATTCCAGTCCCAAGCCTTCCATTTGGCCTCGAGATCGCCTTCTCCTGCAACGGATGAGACCGGACCGTCTATCTGCTGCCCGTTCCAGTCTGTCATTGCAATAAGGTTGTCAAGCTTGTGGAAAACCGCAAACATGCCGGCCTCCCAAATCTGACCTTCCTCGCTCTCGCCGTCTCCGCAGAGAGCATAAACCATTTCCTCGTCTGCGTCAAGTTTCTTCGCAAGAGCGACTCCTACCGCCGCCGAAAGGCCTTGACCGAGGGAGCCGGAAGCCTGATAGACTCCCGGAAGAGCCCTTCTCACAGAAGGGTGGCCCTGGAGACGTGCGCCAAACTGACGGAATGTGGCAAGTTCCTCGACGGGGAAATATCCTCTCCGGGCAAGCACTGAATAATAGACCGGTGTCATATGGCCTGCAGAAAGGATGAATACATCCTGACCCTTACCATCGCGGGTCCAGGTTGCAGGATCATTTTTCATTTCATTGAAATAAAGCGCCGTCAGGATATCAGCACTCGACATAGAGCCGCCGGGATGACCACAACCGGCAAGGGTCACCATCCTGACAATATCCCTCCTCACCTGAGTTGAGATACTCTTCAATTCTTCGTTTGAATACATATAGTGATTTAGTGAACATTAAAAAATAACTTGGTACATTTTCACGCGGCCGAAAGCTGAATTTC
>ERZ842401.7959-NODE-7959-length-10633-cov-4.210248_pt1 | contig 10633 bp, 7 predicted proteins | sample MGYA00521270_ERZ842401 | MGnify/ENA primary metagenome ERZ842401 (study PRJEB31892, sample SAMEA3878208) | bioreactor metagenome | biome: Moose rumen | place: Sweden | collected 2011-10 | study: EMG produced TPA metagenomics assembly of the PRJEB12797 data set... | reverse complement strand
GAAAACATCGAGATTCTGTTCGAGCACAACACCCTCGGACTCTTCGGCAACGAGGGCGTAGAAGGCGCCCATCTGGTCAAGCGCAAGGGTGAGCCCGACGAGGAGCTGGTTGACATCGCCATCGACGGTTTCTTCCTCGCTATCGGCCACAAGCCTAACACCGACATCTTCCGCCAGTGGCTCGACACCGACGAGGTGGGCTATCTGAAGAAAATCGACGGCACACCTCGCACCAAGCTGGCCGGTGTCTTCGTGGCCGGCGACTGTGCCGACCCAGTCTACCGCCAGGCCATCAGCGCCGCCGGCACGGGCTGCCAAGCCGCCATCGAGGCCGAGCGTTTCCTGCTGGGGCAATAGAGAGTGGGAAAAAACGAACGAGATTGATAAAAAGTGAACGAGATTTTTAAAATCTCGTTCACTTTTTTATCATGTCCGGGCCTAGCAGGCCTTAAAACTCATGTCGAGTCCTTTGACGCTGTGCGTCAGGGCACCGACGGAGATAAAGTCAACACCCTGTTCGGCGTAGTCGCGGATAGTGTCGAAGGTGATGCCACCGCTTGACTCCGTTTCGTAGCGATGAGCGATGAGGTCAACCGCCTTCTTCGTGTCGGGCACGGAGAAGTTGTCGAGCATAATACGATTCACGCCGCCATGGTCCAGCACCTGCTGTAGCTCGTCGAAGTTGCGCACCTCAATTTCAATTTTCAAGTCCAGCCCCTTCTCCTTCAGGTACTGATGGCAACGGTCGATGGCATTCGTGATGCCTCCTGAGAAGTCCACATGATTATCCTTGAGCAGAATCATGTCGAAGAGGCCGATGCGGTGGTTGCAGCCTCCGCCAATCTTCACGGCCTGCTTCTCCAGCATGCGCATGCCGGGCGTCGTCTTGCGGGTGTCGAGCACACGAGAACCCGTACCTTCAAGCCGCTCCACATATCGGGCAGTCATCGTGGCAATACCGCTCATGCGCTGCATGATGTTCAGCATCAGCCGCTCCGTCTGCAGCAGCGAGCGCACCTTACCCGATACAATCATGGCAATGTCGCCCTTCTTCACACGACTGCCGTCGCCCATCAGCACCTCCACCTGCATCTCCGGGTCGAAGCGGCGAAACACCTCCTTGGCCACCTCTACGCCTGCCAGGATGCCGTCTTCCTTGATGAGCAGATGGCTCTTGCCCATGGCATCCTCAGGAATACAGCATAGCGTTGTATGATCGCCGTCGCCGATGTCCTCTGCGAACGACAGGTCAATAAGCCTGTCGACGAGTTCTTCAGTACTCAGCATAAGCGCTATTATTCAAAATAAATACCAAAACCGATGCGGAGGCCGAAGCCAGAGTAGTCGCTGTGGCTCTTCGTGCTCTGATTGTAATAAACCTCAGGCTCGATGGTGACAGTGCGGTTGAGGAAGAACGAGTAGCCCACGTGTGCTGTAGGCATGAAGTCGTCGTAGTTGTGATTCTGGTGCAGATAGTTGGCACCAAGCCCCAAGTAAAGGCCGTTCTGCTCGATGTAGTAACGGAGTCCGGCACCAGCCATAAACGTATTAGGTGCATACTTTCTATAGTCATACTCGGCCTGGGCTGTTATCATCCAGTTGTCGTCAAAGAGATAACCCACCTTGGCATTGGCGTCGAGTCTCCACTTCTCGCAGCTGTTAAAACTGAGGTCAAGGCCGGAAAGGCCCGTTGCCACATAGAATTTGCCTGCGCTAAAGGGAGTCCGTTCCTCTACTTGGGCGCTGCCTGCCAGCGTAAATGCCAGAGCGCAAAGCAGCATCATGAATTTCTTTTTCATAGCGTTCTGTAATTATTTTGATTGAGTATATTTCCTGTACCAGAGCGTGAACCAGACTGCCGAGACGAGCAGTGCGGCGCCTGCCACTATCCAAGTCCACTGTCGCTCAAGGCTGAACAACTGCTCAGTGATGAGATAAGTGGTGCAGACCACCGTCATGAAGAACGCCGGAATGAGCGTGATGACATAGGGCTTGTGCTGCTGCACCAGATAGACCGTGGTGGCCCAGAGCATGAACACGGCCAGCGTCTGATTGCTCCATCCGAACCAGCTCCAAATCACGTTGAAGCCATTGGCGTCGGACATCTGCCACACCAGCAAGGCTATGACGGCAGCAAACAAAGGTATGCAGACGTAGAGGCGCTTACGGATGGAACGCTGCTCCAGATGAATGAAGTCGGCGATGATGAGACGAGCCGAACGCAGGGCCGTGTCGCCGCTGGTGATGGGGGCAGCTACCACGCCAAGGAGAGCCAGAATGCTTCCCGCAGCCAGCAACCAGTCCTTGCTAATGATGGTCACGATAGACGGAGCATCGTTCAGGGCAGCTGCTCCGCCTGCAATCTGCTCATAACCCGGTGTAGGCTGGTCGTAGAAGAAGAACATGGCCACCGTAGCCCAGATGAGGGCCACGATGCCTTCGGTAATCATGGCACCATAGAAGATGGGACGACCCTGATGCTCGCTCTTCACACAGCGAGCCATAAGTGGGCTCTGCGTGGCATGGAAACCACTGATGGCGCCACAGGCAATGGTGATGAAGAGGCAGGGGAACACAGACTTGGGCGTGAGTGCCTCGCCGGGCAGTCCCTCCCACAATTCTGGAATGGACGGCCACTTCACGAAGAGCATCACCAGCAGGGCACCGGCCATGAACAGCAGAGAGAAAGCGAAGAGGGGGTAAACCTTACCGATGATCTTGTCAATTGGCATCATCGTGGCGATGAGATAATAGAGGAAGATGATGACAATCCAGAATGTGTACTGCCCCAGCTGCTCGCTCACGGCAGCAGGCTCCCACATGTCACCCAGAATCTTAGCCGGACTGAACACAAAGACGGCCCCCACCATCATCAGCAGGAAGACTGAGAAAACCAGCATCACCTGCTTCGTCGTCTTACCCAGATAGTGGCCTATCAGCTCAGGCTGGTTGGCCCCGCCATGACGAATGGAGAGCATGCCGCTCAGATAGTCGTGCGTGGCACCGGCAAAGATGCAGCCAAGCACTATCCACAAGTAAGCCGCCGGCCCGAACTTCGCGCCCATGATGGCGCCGAAGATGGGGCCTGTGCCTGCAATGTTAAGAAACTGAATCATGAAAATCTTCCAGCTGGGAAGCACAATGAAGTCCACGCCATCGGCCTTAGAAACAGCAGGTGTCGGTCTGTCATCAGGGCCAAACACCCGCTCTACAAAACGTCCGTAGAGGAAATAGCCCAAGACAAGAGCCAAAAGGCTCACAACAAAAGTAATCATCTCCTTACCTAATTTATAGAATTTTGTTGCAAAGGTAAAAAAATAATATGAATAATGGTCAAAGATTGCCAAATAATTTCGTAACTTTGCAGTCAAAATTGACAATTCATGAGATATTTCTGCCTTTCAGCCCTTATTTTTTTCTTCACCTTGCATCTGCGGGCACAATCCACACCGGCATTGCCATGGGGCGACGTCCCCTCACCCAAATACGAAGTGCGTGCCGTCTGGCTGACCGTCATCATGGGCCTCGACTGGCCATCAAGCAGTGACCAGGCTGCCCAAAAGCGTGAACTAACACAGATGCTTGACAAGTATCAGCAGGCAGGCATCAACACGGTGCTGTTACAGACCCGTGTCCGTGCCACCACCATCTACCCCTCGGCCTATGAGCCTTGGGAGGGCGGATTCTCAGGAACGCCCGGCAAGGCCCCTTCCTACGACCCTCTGCAGTTCTGTATCGACGAGTGCCACCGGCGCGGTATGGAGTGCCACGCCTGGGTGGTAACTCTCCCAATTGGCAAGTGGAACAAGATTGGCGCCCAACAGCTGCGCAAGAAGCAACCCAAGCTGGTGAAGCGCATCGGCGAGGATGCCTTTCTTGACCCGGAGAACCCGCAGACGGCCACCTACCTGGCTGACATCTGCCGTGAAATCACCAAGAACTACGACATAGACGGGCTCCACCTGGACTATATCCGCTATCCTGAACAGTGGAAGATAAAAGTTTCGCGCGCGAAAGGCCGCGAGAACATCACCGCCATCGTCCGGGCCATCCGCAAGGCCGTCAAGGACGAGAAGCCGTGGGTGAAGCTGTCCTGTTCGCCCATCGGCAAGCACGACGACCTCACCCGCTATCGTGCCGGTGGCTGGAACGCCCGCTCCGCCGTTTGCCAGGATGCGCAGGAGTGGCTTCGGCTAGGGCTGATGGACCAGCTCTATCCCATGATGTACTTCCAGGGCGACAACTTCTACCCCTTCGCCATCGACTGGCAGGAGAAGAGCTACGGCCGCACCGTTGTCCCCGGTCTGGGAATCTATTTCCTCGACCCGCGCGAGGGCCGCTGGACACTCGACATCGTGGAGCGCGAGATGTACGTCTGCCGACAGCTTGGCCTAGGTCATTGCTACTTCCGCAGCCGCTTCTTCACCGACAACGTGAAGGGCCTTTATGACTTCTGCCAACGCTTCGATGCCACACCGGCCCTCGTCCCGCCAATGACGTGGGAGGGCCGCCCCCACCCTACAGCTCCCACCACGCTCACCCTCAATGGCAATACGCTCAGCTGGAGCGGAGCCACAGACCGCAGCGGAGCCCCCGGCCTGACCTACAACGTCTACGCCTCGGAAGATTATCCTGTCAACACCGACAAAGCCGAGAACCTGATGGCGCAGCGCCTCACCGCCACTTCATTGAACGTATTGCAAGGTTCTGTAAACTACGCTGTTACCGCCATGGATCGCTACGGTCAGGAAAGCCCCGCCATCCAACTGCTCGTCAATGCCGGTCCCGTCTACTCCGTTCCTCTCATCGGGCGCAGCGACGGCCGTCCCATTGCCTTGCCCCGGCAGGAGAGTGTGCTTGATGCAGAGTTTGTGGTAATCGAAACCATGCTGGGCCAAGCCGTAGCCATTTTTCCCTATGACCCCACGCTTGACATCAGCCGCCTGCCCGACGGCATGTACCAGGGGCGTTCCCTTGGTCGCAAAGGACGCAACCACCGTATAGGCTTCTTTGCCAAGAAAACGCCCGGAAATACTTAATAAAACCAAAAAAAAGCAGTCTTTTCCGCCATATAAGCGCAAATATGTGTATCTTTGCACTATAAATACATATTAACATCATCAATACTAAAAGGAAATGAAAAAATCGCAGATTCTTGTGTTGTCGGCAGCCGCACTGGTGCTGACATCCTGCTCGGGTAAGCTTGGTGCTCTCTCGGCAGACAACTTCACCGTTACTCCCAATCCCCTGGAGTCGCAGGCCGGTCAGGTCAGCGCCACCATCAATGGCTCCTTCCCCGAGAAATACATGAAGAAGAAGGCCGTGGTGACCGTTACCCCCGAGCTGCGCTTCGGCCAGCAGTCCGTGAAGGGCCAGAGTGCTACGTTCCAGGGCGAAAAGGTGCAGGGTAATGACCAGACCATCAACTATCAGGTGGGTGGCCGCTATGCCATGAAGAGTAACTTCGCCTATCAGCCAGAAATGGAGCAGAGCGAGCTCTACCTGACCTTCGACGCCAAGGTCGGAAAGAAGAGCGTCAGCGTGCCTGCCGTAAAGGTGGCCGATGGCGTGCTCGCCACCAGCGAACTCTACAAGCGCACCCTGACCACGGCCCAGCCCGCACTGGCCCAGGACGCCTTCCAGCGCATCATCAGCCAGAAGCAGGAGGCCAACGTCCGCTTCCTCATCAACCAGGCCAACCTGCGCCGCTCAGAGCTGCAGAACAACTCTGTGCAGGAGTTCGTGCGCCTGCTCACTGAGATTGCCGACAACCAGGAGACCCTGCGTCTGAACGGCATCGACATCTCTGCCTACGCTTCGCCCGACGGCGGCTACAACCTGAACGAGCGCCTGGCCGGCAAGCGTCAGGACGTGGCTACGGGCTACGTGAAGCAGCAGCTGAAGAAGACCAAAACCAACACCAACCTCGACACTAAATACACCGCCGAGGACTGGGACGGCTTCCAGGAGCTGGTTCGCGCTTCGAACATTCAGGACAAGGACGTCATCCTGCGTGTGCTCTCCATGTATCAGGACCCTGAGGAGCGCGAGCAGCAGATTAAAAACATCAGCAGTGCCTTCCGCGAGCTTGCCGACGGCATCCTGCCCCAGCTGCGCCGTGCCCGCATGACCATCAACTACGACGTGGTGGGCCGCGACGACCAGCAGATAAAGGACCAGTTGCAGAGCGACGCCCGCCAGCTCAGCGTTGAGGAGCTGCTCTATGCCGGCACGCTCTATGGCAACGACCTCAGCCAGGCCGAGAATGCCTATAAGAAGGCCGCCGAAATCTATCCCAACGATGCCCGTGCCTTCAACAACGTAGCCCTCATCGAATACGCAAAGGGCAACTACAGCGAGGCTGCCAACTGGCTGCAGAAAGCTGCCAAGATTGGTGCCGTGCTGCCCGAGACCAATGCCAACCTGGGCCTGCTGGCCCTGCAGAAGGGCGACGTGCAGACCGCCGAGACCCTTATTGCCAAGGCTGCCGGCGCCAATGGCCTCAGCGAGGTGCTGGGCAACCTGCATCTGGCTCAGGGCAAGTATGCCCAGGCCGAGCAGGACTTCGGTAAGCTGCAGACCAACTCTGCCGCCCTGGCCCAGCTGCTCAACAAGAACTATCAGGCTGCCGCCCAGACGTTGAACAACGTGAAGAATGCCGATGCCACCACCGACTATCTGAAGGCCATCGTCAACGCCCGCACAGGCAACAAGAGCGCCGCCGCACAGGCTCTGGCCGCTGCCCTGGCCAAGGATCCCTCGCTGGCTGCCTATGCCGCCAAGGATCTGGAGCTCGCTGGCGTCAGCAAGTAATCCGTTATAACAGAACACATTACAAACAATCCCCATTAGAGGTAAAAAGGCTTTCCCGCTATGACCCCACATATGAAACCCCCTATCCCTATCATAGCATTATGCCTTTTTACCTCTCTTCTGTTTTCCGCCTGTAAGCAGTCAACAGACCGTTTCCGTTTGGAAGGCCATTTCAAGAACATCAACCAGGGGGAATTCTACATCTATAGTCTCGAACAGGGACAGAAAGACACCATTGCCGTCAACGACGGGCGCTTCACCTACGTCACATCGCTGCAAGACACCGCCACCCTCGTCATGCTCTTTCCGAACTACTCCGAGCTGCCCATCTTTGCACAGCCCGGTGCCGAGGTCAGCATCGAAGGCGACGTCAGCCATCTGCGCGAGACGAAGGTTACCGGAACGGACGACAACAAACTCATGACGAACTTCCGCCTGCAGACCAGTGATTTCTCGCCACCCGAGATGCAGCATGCCGCAGGCCAGATCATCAACCGCTATCCGGCCTCTCCCGTCAGCTGCTACTTACTGCGCCGTTACTTCCTGCAAGTCCCCACGCCCGACTATCAGCAGGCACTGCAGCTCTGCGAGACACTGCGGAAGTCGCAACCCCAAAATCTGCAGCTGGCCCGCCTGCACACCCTGCTCCTTGGGCTGAAGAATTACCAAGCCGACGGCCCCCTGCCCGACTTCAGCGCCATCGACACCAAGGGCGACACCATCAGCAATACCGATCTGGATGCCGACATCAACGTCGTTCTTGCCTGGGCATCGTGGAGCTACGATTCCCAAACCATGCTCCGCCAGCTGACCACGCTCGCCAAGGAACATCCCCGCCGTCTGTCCGTCGTCAGCATCTGTCTCGACGCCAGCCCCAGTGAGGGCAAGAACTTCCTTGAGCACGACAGCATACCGTGGCCCTGCATCTGCGACGGCCTGCTATGGCAATCGCCACTGCTATCCCAGCTTGGCATCGCCACCCTACCCGCCAATATCCTCACTGACAAGCAAGGCAACATCACCAGCCGAAACCTCAGTACTGCCGACCTACACGACAAAATCAGCAGCATGCTGAAAGACGAATAGCTTATGACAGACATGACTAGAAACAGACCTGTCGACTTCTTAGTATGGATATTCTTCATACTCGTCTTAATTTGCGCAAGAGACTGTTCCAATAGTTACTCTATACCAAAAGATATTTTTGTGAAATGCGAACAAGCCCCTACAGAAGAGCCTACTTTTGTGTACTTTTCGCTAAATGAGCCACTGCGCTTTTTAGGTTTACTTCCAAATAACAGGGTATGGGTCGAGAATGAAAGCGGGCAGCGGGGAATAATCTCCTATTATGAAAACAGCCTGAAAATAATATCGGAGCACACAGAAGAGGACCTGAAGGAGTACCAGCTGAACACCCGAAGCTACTACTACACTTCACTGAAACACGCAGAGGAATATTGCATTGGCCACCAGATGACAGATATTGAAAGCAAGTGGCGACCAGCAACAAGCATAATTCCAAGAATCGATGGCAAGGCTGGCTGGCAGGCCACTTTCACCACCATTGCTGCACTTGATGACGACGGCAATTTCTATAACATCATTACGCTGCACGACAGCGATGGAACATGTACAAACGTCTTTAAGGGCAACAAGCTACGGAAAGGAAACAACTGGGCACTGAAAAAACTACCTTTAACAACTACCATTGCCGGTTGGGACTGGGTCATGTGGAACGTGGAGGACGACCTCTACAAAAGCGACCATGGCAGCTGGGCATGGTATTGGCGTTGGAGCTATAATATTATAGCATTCGTCTTCATATATCTACTTTGGGCTATTTTCCCTGCATTCATCCCATTGTTTGCTATGACAGGGTGCCTAGAGTTTGATTTTATGAGACGTGTATCAACTGGTGCAAGTGTATTTATCGGGCTACTTTTGTCCATAGGCCTCGGGTACATTTGGATGGTTGCCATATTATGCTGGGGCTACTATTGGTTTCTATATATCCCTATCTTCATTATTGGTTGTTCGCTAGCTGCCATGTTAATCTATGGACTACTGGATGATACTTATGCAACTGTTCCCCTACGCTGTCCAAAATGTGGCAGAACGGACAGCTACCAGCTAGTACGCTCCGTGAAAGTCAAGAAATATAAGGAGGTGTTATTAAATCATCAGAAAATAGGCACTCAATATTACGAAGACGACAGAAGCAGACATACGAAGACTTATACGTACGAAGTGTATTTTAACGGAAAATTTGATGGCATCCAGAAATATGACATCACGACATACAATCAATATGCGATATGCGAATATCGCGATTGGGAAATACACTATGATGTGACGGAAAGCGACAATACTTACCGATGCAAGTGTGGCGAAGTTAGACTTGTAAAAGGGGTAAAGAACAAAGTAGAAACAGGAAGACAAGCTAAGGGAACGCATAAAGAGCGTGTGAACGTTACCGGCGGAGAAAGAACCTACGGCAAACTTCCCGAAGACAGCTCCTATTACAAGTATTATCTGAAGAGTATCTCCGAATAAAAAAATCGCCAACATGGTATTATATGAATATTACTAACTAAAAAGACCATCATTTCATGAAAAGACATCATTTTCTGGGCGCATTGGCCTGTGGACTGCTGCTGACGGTGGCATATCCCGCAATGGCCGAGACAAAGCAGAACTATCGCACCATCAGCTCGGTAGAGGCTATCAGTGTGCAAGTGACCGTAGGCAATGCTCCCCGTCTGCCCTACAGGGCGTGGGTGACCTATGCTGACGGTCATGCCGAGTGGCGCCAGGTGCGCTGGCAGAACAGCTCGCTGGTACGCGAGCAGGCCGAAGCCGACGCTACCATCAACCCCGTGGGTACGGAATATAAGGTGAAGGGCTTCATCATCGGCGACAACAGCACGAACAATGGCTACCCCATCACGGCTCAGGTGAAGGTGGTGAGCGAGGCTAGCCCCGTGCCTGGTCATCAGCCTGTGGCCGAGACGCTGCCACTGAACAAGGTAGCCATCGATGGCGACAACCGCCTGACGTGGAACCGTGACCTGGACATCGACCATCTGTTGAGCCTCGACGTGCGCCAACAGCTGTATAACTATCGGGACACCTACGGACTGTCTACCGACGGCTATCCCATGGCCGACGGATGGGACTCGCCCACTACCAAACTGAAGGGGCACGGCTCGGGCCACTACATGTCGGCCATGGCCATGGCCTTTGCCAGCTGCCAGGACCAGGCAAAGCGTGACCAGCTGCGCAGCAACCTGCGCCTGATGGTGGACGAGCTTCGTCAGTGCCAGGAGCGCACTTTCGTATGGAACGACCAGCTGGGCCGCTACTGGGAGGCTCGCGACTTTGCCCCTGAGGAAGAGCTAAAAGCCATGCAGGGCACCTGGCAGGACTTCGACCGCTATAAGCAGCACTGCGAGCAGTATGGCTATGGCTACCTGAACGCCATTCCTGCCCAGCACTGCGTATTAATAGAAATGTATCGCGCGTACAATAATGAGGCTTGGGTGTGGGCTCCCTATTACTCTGTGCACAAGCAGCTGGCCGGGCTTATAGACATTGCCACCTATATTGACGACAAGGAGATGGCCGCGAAAGCACTGCTCATCGCTAAGGACATGGGCCTATGGGTGTGGAACCGCCTGCACTATCGCACCTTCGTGAAGAGCGGCGGCACGCAGGAAGAGCGTCGCGCACAGCCGGGCAACCGCTATGAGATGTGGAACATGTATATTGCCGGCGAGGTGGGCGGCATGGCCGAGTCGCTGGCCCGCCTGTCGGAAATGAC
>ERZ842401.7958-NODE-7958-length-10634-cov-4.105587_pt1 | contig 10634 bp, 4 predicted proteins | sample MGYA00521270_ERZ842401 | MGnify/ENA primary metagenome ERZ842401 (study PRJEB31892, sample SAMEA3878208) | bioreactor metagenome | biome: Moose rumen | place: Sweden | collected 2011-10 | study: EMG produced TPA metagenomics assembly of the PRJEB12797 data set... | reverse complement strand
AGGTACGCATGGTCAGCTGGGTGCCGGGCTCGCCGATGGACTGGGCGGCGATGATACCTACCGCCTCGCCCACCTGGACGGGCTGACCGTTGGCCAGGGAGGCGCCGTAGCACTTCTTGCACACGCCGTTGCGGGCGCGGCAGTTGAGCACGGAGCGGATCTTGATGCGGTCGGTGCCCCGGCCGGTAATGAGCTGGGCGTCGGCGTCGTTCATCATGTGGTCCTTGGAAACCAGGACCTTGCCCTGCTCGTCCTTGTAGTCCTCCACCAGGTAGCGGCCTACCAGGCGGTTGGCCAGGGACTCGATGACCCGGGAGCCGTCGGCCACCACGTCGTAGACCTCCAGGCCGTCGGTGGCGCCGCAGTCATCCTCCAGGATGATGACCTCCTGGGAGACGTCCACCAGGCGGCGGGTCAGGTAACCGGAGTCGGCGGTACGCAGGGCGGTGTCGGTCAGGCCCTTGCGGGCGCCGCGGCTGGAGAGGAAGTACTCCAGGATGGACAGGCCTTCCCGGTAGTTGGTCTTGATGGGGATCTCGATGGTCTTGCCCGAGGTGTTGGCGATGTTGCCGCGCATGCCCGCCAGCTGGTTCAGGTTGGAGATGCTGCCGCGGGCGCCGGAGTCGGCCATCATGTAGATGGGGTTGTACCGGTCCAGGCTGGCCTGGAGGGCAACGCCCACCTTCTTGGTGGTGGCTTCCCAGGTCTCGATGGTCTTCTGGTAGCGCTCCTGCTCGGAGAGGTCGCCCATGTTGTACTCTTCCCGGATGGCGTCGATCTCGGTCTCGGCGTCGGCCAGGAGCTGGGCCTTCTCCGGGGGAATGGTGGCGTCGGACACGGCCACGGTGATGCCGCTGATGGTGGAATACTTATAGCCCTGAGCCTTGATGGCGTCCAGGACCTCGGCGGTCTCCTCGGTGCCGTGGATCTTGATGCAGCGCTCGATGATCTGGCCCAGCTGCTTCTTGCCCACCAGGGAGTCGATCTCGAACTTCAGGGCCCCTTCGGGGGTGGAGCGGTCCACATAGCCCAGGTCCTGAGGGATGGGGGCGTTGAAGATCATGCGGCCCATGGTGGTGTCCACCAGGCCCTCGATCTCTTCCCCGTTGAACATCACCTTCCGGCGGACCTTGATCTTGGCCTGCAGGGAGATGTACTTCTGATCGTAGGCCATCATGGCCTCGTCCATGTCCCGGAAGACCTTGCCTTCGCCGGGCTCGCCGTCCTTGTCCAGGGTCAGGTAGTAGGAGCCCAGCACCATATCCTGGGTGGGCACGGTGACGGGCTTGCCGTCACTGGGCTTGAGCAGGTTGTTGGCGGCCAGCATCAGGAAGCGGGCCTCGGCCTGGGCCTCGGCGCTCAGGGGGACGTGCACGGCCATCTGGTCGCCGTCGAAGTCGGCGTTATAGGCGGTACAGACCAGGGGGTGCAGCTTCATGGCGCGGCCCTCCACCAGGACAGGCTCGAAGGCCTGGATGCCCAGACGGTGCAGGGTAGGCGCGCGGTTGAGCAGCACGGGGTGGTCCTTGATCACGATATCCAGGGCGTCCCACACCATGGGCTGGGCACGCTCCACCGCCTTGCGGGCGGCCTTGATGTTGTTGGCCTTGCCGTCCTCCACCAGGCGCTTCATGACGAAGGGCTTGAAGAGCTCCAGGGCCATTTCCTTGGGCAGGCCGCACTGGTACATTTTCAGCTCGGGACCCACCACGATAACGGAACGGCCGGAGTAGTCCACGCGCTTGCCCAGCAGGTTCTGGCGGAAGCGGCCCTGCTTGCCCTTGAGCATGTCGCTCAGGGATTTCAGGGGACGGTTGTTGGGCCCGGTGACGGGACGGCCGCGGCGGCCGTTGTCGATCAGGGCGTCCACCGCCTCCTGGAGCATGCGCTTCTCATTGCGGACGATGATATCGGGGGCCCCCAGCTCCAGCAGGCGCTTGAGGCGGTTGTTCCGGTTGATGACCCGGCGGTACAGGTCGTTGAGGTCGCTGGTGGCGAAGCGGCCGCCGTCCAGCTGGACCATGGGGCGGATATCCGGGGGAATGACCGGGATCACGTCCAGGATCATCCACTCGGGACGGTTGCCGGAGAGGCGGAAGCTCTCCACCACCTCCAGGCGCTTGAGGATGCGGGCCCGCTTGGCGCCGGTGGCGGTCTCCAGCTCGGCCTTGAGCTCCTCGGAAAGCTGCTCCACGTCGATCTCCTTCAGGAGCTTCTGGATGGCTTCGGCGCCCATGCCGGCCTCGAAGTCGTCCTCGTACTTCTCCTTCAGGTCCCGGTACTCCTTCTCGGTGAGGGTCTGCATCTTGGTCAGCTCCCGGACGGAACCGGGATCGGTGACGATATACAGGGCGAAGTACAGCACCTTCTCCAGGGTGCGGGGGGACAGCTCCAGGATCAGGCCGATGCGGCTGGGGATGCCCTTAAAGTACCAGATATGGGACACGGGGGCGGCCAGCTCGATGTGGCCCATGCGCTCCCGGCGGACCTTAGCCCGGGTGACCTCTACGCCGCAGCGGTCGCAGATCTTGCCCCTGTAGCGGATGCGCTTATACTTGCCGCAGTGGCACTCCCAGTCCTTGGTGGGCCCGAAGATGCGCTCGCAGAACAGGCCGTCGCGCTCGGGCTTGAGCGTGCGGTAGTTGATGGTCTCGGGCTTTTTCACCTCGCCGTGAGACCATTCCCGGATCTTATCGGGAGAAGCCAGACCGATCTTGATGGACTCAAACGCATTGTATTCCATGCTGTATTACCTCCCTAGTCTCCCGCTTATTCGGCGTCATCGTCGTCGCCGAGGCCGAACTCTTCCTCAGCGTCGTAGTCGTCGTCATAGTCGTCGCTGTCGGACATGAAGCCGCTGTCCCGCAGGTCCTCGGCGTCGTCCACGGAGTAGCCCTCAAACTCGCCGTCGGCCACGTTCTGCTCCTCGAAGTGGGTGAAGCCCATATCGTCGTCCTCGTCGAAGTTCTGCTTGAGGTCGATCTCCTCGTTGTTGGCGTCCAGCACCTTCACATCCAGGCCCAGGGACTGGAGCTCCTTCAGGAGGACCTTGAAGCTCTCCGGGATGCCGGGGGTGGGGATGTTCTGGCCCTTGACGATGGCCTCGTAGGTCTTCACGCGGCCCACCACGTCGTCAGACTTGACGGTGAGGATCTCCTGGAGGGTGTAGGCGGCGCCGTAGGCCTCCAGGGCCCAGACCTCCATCTCGCCGAAGCGCTGGCCGCCGAACTGGGCCTTGCCGCCCAGAGGCTGCTGGGTGACCAGGCTGTAGGGGCCGGTGGAGCGGGCGTGGATCTTGTCATCCACCAGGTGGTGGAGCTTCAGGTAGTACATATAGCCCACGGTGACGGGGTTATCGAAATACTCGCCGGTGCGGCCGTCCCGCAGCCAGAACTTGCCGTCCTCCCGCATGTCGGCCATCTTCAGGACCTCGCGGATATCCTCCTCCTTAGCGCCGTCAAAGACGGGGGTGAGGATCTTCCAGCCCAGGCGGCTGGCGGCCATGCCCAGATGGACCTCCAGCACCTGGCCGATGTTCATACGGCTGGGCACGCCCAAGGGGTTGAGGACAATATCCAGGGGAGTGCCGTCGGGCAGGAAGGGCATCTCCTCCTCGGGCATGATGCGGCACACAACGCCCTTGTTGCCGTGGCGGCCGGCCATCTTGTCGCCCACGGAGATCTTCCGCTTCTGGGCGATATAGCAGCGCACCACCTTGTTCACGCCGGGGCTGAGCTCGTCGTGGCTGTTCTCCCGGGTGAAGACGTCCACATCCACCACCACGCCGTACTCGCCGTGGGGCACTCGCAGAGAGGTGTCCCGGACCTCCCGGGCCTTCTCACCGAAGATGGCCCGCAGCAGGCGCTCCTCGGCGGTGAGCTCGGTCTCGCCCTTGGGGGTGACCTTGCCCACCAGGATATCGCCGGCATGGACGTCGGCGCCCACGCGGATGATGCCCCGGTCGTCCAGGTCCTTCAGCAGGTCCTCGCCCACGTTGGGGATATCCCGGGTGATCTCCTCCGGGCCCAGCTTGGTGTCCCGGGCCTCCAGCTCGTACTCCTCGATGTGGATGGAGGTGTAGATGTCGTCCCGGACCATTTTCTCGTTCAGGAGGACGGCGTCCTCGTAGTTATAGCCTTCCCAGGTCATGAAGCCGATGAGGGCGTTGCGGCCCAGGGCGATCTCGCCGTTCTTGATGCCGGGGCCGTCGGCGATGACGTCGCCTTCCTCGACCCTCTCCCCCACCTCCACGATGGGCACCTGGTTGATGCAGGTGGACTGGTTGGAGCGCATGAACTTCAGGATCTCGTACTCGTCGATATCGCCGTTGTCGGCGGTGACCCGGACACGGTCGGCGGCTACGGACTTCACCACGCCGCCCCGGCGGGCCAGCACGCACACGCCGGAATCCACGCCGGCCTTGTACTCCATGCCGGTGCCCACGATGGGGCTTTCCGTCTTGAGCAGGGGCACCGCCTGGCGCTGCTGGTTGGAGCCCATCAGGGCGCGGTTGGTGTCGTCATGCTCCAGGAAGGGGATCATGGCCGTGGCCACGGAGACCACCATGCGGGGGGTGATGTCCATGTAGTCGGCCCGGGAGGCCTCCACCTCCACGAACTCGTCCCGGTAACGGCCCACCACCTTGCTGTGGACGAAGCGGTGATTTTCGTCCAGGGGCTCGTTGGCCTGGGCCACGATGAACTCGTCCTCCATATCGGCGGTCATATAGGTCACTTCATCGGTGACGATGCCGGTCTCTTTATCCACCCGGCGGAAGGGGGCCTCGATGAAGCCGTACTCGTTGATCTTGGCGAAGGTGGCCAGATAGGAGATCAGGCCGATGTTGGGGCCTTCGGGGGTCTCCACGGGGCACATGCGGCCGTAGTGGGTGTAGTGCACGTCACGGACCTCAAAGGAGGCGCGGTCACGGCTCAGGCCGCCGGGGCCCAGAGCGGAAAGACGGCGCTTGGGGGTCAGCTCCGCCAGGGGGTTGGTCTGGTCCATGAACTGGCTCAAGGGCGAGGAGCCGAAGAACTCCTTGATGGCGGCCACCACGGGGCGAATATTGATCAGGGAATGAGGCGTCAGGGCCTCCAGGTCCTGGGCCTGCAGGGTCATGCGCTCCCGGATGACCCGGTCCAGACGGGAGAAGCCGATGCGGAACTGGTTCTGCAGCAGCTCGCCCACGGAGCGGATGCGCCGGTTGCCCAGGTGGTCGATATCGTCCTCCTGACCCAGACCCTGGGCCAGGCAGTTCATGTAGTTGACGGAGGCGAAAATGTCCTCCACGGTGATGTGGTTGGGGATCAGGTCCTTGCGGCGGGCCTTGATCACGTCCTTCAGGTCAGCGGGGTCGGTGCTCTCCAGGATCTCGGACAGCACCCGGAAGCTCACCCGCTCGTTGATCTCGCACTCGGCCTTGGCGTCGAAATCCACGTAGTTGGCGATATCCACGGAGCCGTTGGAGATGATCTTGACGGGCTTGCCCTCCAGGTCCACGGTGACCTCCATGACCCCGGCGTTATCCAGCTTCCGGGCCAGGGCGCGGTCCACGGTGACGCCGGCGTCGGCCAGGAGCTCGCCGGTGGTGGGGTCCGCCACGGGCAGGGCCAGGGTCTGGCCCACCAGGCGGCCCTCCAGGGCCAGCTTCTTGTTGTACTTATAGCGGCCCACCCGGCTCAGGTCATACCGGCGAGGGTCGAAGAACAGGCCGTTGATATGGGCCTGGGCGCTCTCAATGGTGGGAGGCTCGGAGGGGCGCAGCTTCCGGTACAGCTCGAAGAGGGCCTCCTCCATGGTCTTGGTGGAGTCCTTCTCGATGGTGGCCCGGATGCGGTCGTCCTCCCCGAAGAAGTCGGTGAGCTGCTGGTCGGTGCCCAACCCCAAGCACCGCAGGAAGACCGTCACAGGGATCTTCCGGTTTTTGTCGATGCGGACGTACAGCACGTCGTTGGCGTCGTTCTCGTACTCCAGCCAGGCGCCCCGGTTGGGGATGATGGTGGAGGAGAACAGGGACTTGCCGGAACGGTCCTTCTCGGACTTATAGTAGACGCCGGGAGAGCGGACCAGCTGAGAGACGATGACGCGCTCGGCGCCGTTGATGACGAAGGTGCCGCTGTGGGTCATCAGGGGGAAGTCTCCCATGTAGACCTCGGACTCCTTGATCTCGCCGGTCTCTTTGTTCAGCAGGCGCACCGTGACCCGCAAAGCGGCCGCGTAGGTGGCGTCCCGCTCCTTGCACTCGGTCACGGAGTAGTTGGGCTTGTCGTCCAGCTTATAATCCACGAAATCCAGGACCAGATTGTTGTTGAAATCCGAAATGCCCGAGACGTCCTCGAAGACCTCCTTGAGGCCCTCCTTGAGGAACCACTGGTACGAGTCCTTTTGGATCTCGATCAGATTAGGCATCTGGAGAACTTCGTCGATCTTGGAAAAGCTCATACGAGTGTTCTTGCCCAACTGTACCGGTTTCACATTCACCATTTGGCACCGACTCTCCTATCTTTTCACTTGGATTGCACGCCAGGGCGCAAAGTCCCCCCGACCCCACTCCATGGGGGTCCATGCAGCGCACCGACACAAAAAATAGCGAAAAGGGGTTGCTTTTTTGTCGAAGGTGTGCTACACTGGTCCTGCATTGGGAGGGGCAGTTTACGCCTATTATGATGCAGTATACTATGATACAACAGGGAAGGCCGGTTGTCAAGACCCGGGCCTTATTTTTTTTGCTAAAATTAAAAGCCCTCCCAGGGAAGGCTTTATTGACTGCCATTAGTTCTCGCCGTGTCCCGCGGCTTGCGCTACGGTCGCAGCCGCCTCACTGCCCCTTGATTTTGCAGATCGTGGCGAAGTCGTAGGAGTCCAGCTGGGCCCGGACGTTCTCGGAGATCTGCTGGTAGATGCCGTGGAGGTGGCAGTTGGACCGGCCACAGTCGTACTCCTGCTTCTGGCAGCGGCTGAGCATGTAGGGCCCCTCCACGCTCTCGATGACCTGGCGCAGGGTGATCTCCCCCGCGGGGCGGGACAGGGTATAGCCCCCCTTGGCCCCCTTGAAGGAGCAGACCAGGTCCTCCCCCACCAGGCGGCGGAGGATCTTCAGGCAAAAGCGGAGGGGGATGCCCATGGTCTCGGAGATGGTGCGGGCGTCGCAGCGCTGGGGGTGGAGGGTCAGGTATTCCATAATGCGGACGGCATAGTCCGCTTCCAGTGTCATGACCATAGGGCGCCTCAGTCCAGGAAGTCCTTCAGGCGCTTGCTGCGGCTGGGATGCCGGAGCTTGCGCAGGGCCTTGGCCTCGATCTGCCGGATGCGCTCTCGGGTGACGTTGAACTCCTTGCCCACTTCCTCCAGGGTGCGGCTGCGGCCGTCCTCCAGGCCGAAGCGCAGGCGCAGCACCTTCTCCTCCCGGGGGGTCAGGGAATCCAGCACGCTGTCCAGGGTCTCCTTGAGCAGGGTGTGGCTGGCGGCGTCCGCCGGGGCGGGGGCGTCGTCATCGGGGATGAAGTCCCCCAGGTGGGAGTCCTCCTCCTCGCCGATGGGGGTCTCCAGGCTCACGGGCTCCTGGGCCACCCGCATGATCTCCCGGACCTTCTCCACGGGCATGTCCAGCTCCTCGGAGATCTCCTCGGCGCTGGGCTCCCGGCCGTTGGCGTGGAGCAGCTGGGAGGAGACCTTCTTCACCTTGTTGATGGTCTCCACCATGTGCACGGGGATGCGGATGGTGCGGGCCTGGTCGGCGATGGCGCGGGTGATGGCCTGGCGGATCCACCAGGTGGCGTAGGCGGAGAACTTGAAGCCCTTGGTGTAGTCGAATTTTTCCACCGCCTTGATCAGGCCCAGGTTGCCCTCCTGGATCAGGTCCAGAAACTGCATGCCGCGGCCCAGGTAGCGCTTGGCGATGCTGACCACCAGACGGAGGTTGGCTTCAGACAGGCGCTTTTTGGCAGCCTCGTCCCCCTCCCCGATGCGCACGGCCAGCTCGATCTCCTCCTCGGGGGTCAGCAGGGGCACCCGGCCGATCTCCTTGAGGTAGACCTTCACCGGGTCGTCGATGGAGACGTTGTCGGCGCCGGCGTCAGGCGCCTCGGCGCCCTCTACCTCCTTGGCGATCTCCGCGTCGTCGATCTGCAGGTCCTCCATGTCGTCCACGATCTCCACCCCGGAGGACTCCAGGGTGTCGTAGATCTTTTCGATCTGCTCGGGGTCGAACTCCATCTCCCCCAGGGCGTCCAGGATCTCCTTGGTGGACAGGGAGCCCTTGCTCTTGCCCAGCTCTACCAGATCCTTGATGACGGTCTTTTTGTCCTGCTGTACGGCCATGTGTACCATTCCTTTCGATTTCCCGTTTTTTGTATCAGAGCACCCAAGAAAAGGGGTTTTTGCCTTATTGTGCCGGTCCCGGCGGGAGTTATGCGGAACCGGAGTCTTTCTGGTCCCGGGCCCGGTGCTGCTGGGCCTTGCGGGCCAAGCGCTCCCTGATCTCCTCCGGGCTCAGATCCTTCAGGGCGGTCTTCTCCTGCTCCTCCTCCAGCACCCGGATACAGGCCCGGGCGTCCTCGAAGGTGAGGGTGAGCTCCGCCCGGTGGCTGAGGATGCGGGTGAGCTGGGACATCTCGTCGGCGGTCAGGTCCTGGGACAGGTCTGCCAGGGAGAGGGGCCCGGTGTGCCGCAGGGCCTTTTCCAGGAGGAGGTCGTAGAGCTTGCGGTCCATCTGGGTGACGAACTGCTCCGGGGGACAGAGCCGCAGGAGCTCTCCCCCGCGCTCGGGGCTGCGGAAGAGGTAGGCGATGAGGCTCTCCTCCGCCTGGGAGGCCCGAAGATGCCGGGCGGCCTCGGGATTCTTGGCGGTGCGGGCCACCTCCGCGGGGGCCTGGGCCTTCACCTGCTCCCGCTGCCGGCGGCGGGACTGCTTGGCGGCTTCCCGGGCGGTAGCGGAGAGGATGCTGTCCCGGGAGACGTCGGTCTCCTGGGCAAGGCGGCCGGCGTACACGTCCCGCTCCATGGGCTCCAGAGAGGCCAGAACGGTGGTGACCGCCTGATTCAGGTAGCGGGTCTTGCCGTCGTCGGTGGTCAGGTCGAACTGGGTCCGAAGGCGGGAGAGCTTATACTCGGTGTCGTTGTCCCCGGCCTCCAGCAGCTGCTTGAAGCGCAGGGGGCCGTCCTTGCCGGAGGTGCGGAAGAACTCGTCGGGGTCCTTGTTCCCCGGGACCACCACCACCCGGACCCGGAGACCGGCGTTCTTCAGGATGGGGATGGCCCGCTGGGTGGCCGTCTGGCCGGCGGCGTCGGAGTCGTAACAGAGGACCACCTCCTCGGCGTACTGCCGCAGGATGCGGGCCTGCTCGGCGGTGAGGGCGGTGCCCAGGGTGGCGATGGCCTCGGTGAAGCCCGCCCGGTGCAGGGCGATGACGTCCATATAGCCCTCGGCCAGGATCAGGCGGCGGGTGCCGGCCTCCTTGGCGAAGTTCAGGGCGAAGAGGCCGCTGCTCTTGTGGTAGACCGGGGTATCGCTGGTATTGATGTACTTGGGCTTGTCATCCCCCAGGGTACGGCCGCCGAAGGCCACCACGTTCCCCCGGACGTTGAAGATGGGGAACATGACCCGGCCCCGGTAGCGGTCGTAGAGGTTGCCCTTCTGGGAGAGGCGGACCATGTCGGAGGCCTGGAGCTCCGAGGGGGTATAGCCCAGGGAGCGCAGGTGGTTGGTGAGGGCGAAGCCGCTGTCCGGGGAGTAGCCCAGGCCGAAGTGGCGGATGGTGCGGTCGTCCAGGCCCCGGCCGCGGAAGTAGTCCAGGCCGGCCTTGCCCTCGGGGGCCATAAGGGCGTTATAGAAGAAGCGGCCGGACTCCCGGTTGATCTCCAGGATGCGGGTGCGCAGGCGGTTCATGCTGTCGTCCGCCCCGTCCTCGGGAACGGGGATCCCCGCCCGCTGGGCCAGCTGGCGCACGGCGTCCGGGAAGGAGAGATTCTCCACCCCCATGACGAAATCGAAGACGGAGCCGCCCTTATTGCAGCCGAAGCAAAAGAAGGAGTTGTTCTCCGGGTAGAGGTTGAAGGAGGGGGTCTTCTCGTTGTGGAAGGGGCACAGGCCGATCAGGTTTTTCCCCCGCCGGCGGAGCTCCACATAGGGCGCGGCGATCTCCTCGATAGGGCTGCGGTCGCTGACCTCCCGGAGGAAGTCTTCGGAAAAGGGCATGGAGATCACCTCGCTTTCGCAGATGGGATAGGGGACTTCAGATGTCTCTGGGCCGGCGCTCGGCCTCCAGGACCCAGGCCTTGGGGATGTAGAGATCCTGGTAGCAGGCTACGGCGTAGCGGTCGGTCATGCCGGCCACGTAGTCCGCGGCGGCGGTCTCTCTCCCCTCTTCCTCGGCGATGCGCTGCATGTACGGGGGAAGGTTGTCCGGCTCCAGGAAGTGGAGATAGAGGGCCTCGATCAAATGGGGCACCTTGCGCTCCTCGGCCTTGGCGTAGGGGTTGAGATACACCCGCTGGAACATGAACTCGTTGAGGGCCTCGAAAGCCTCCAGGGCCTCCCCCGTCAGGCCGACGGCGCCCTCCTGGGCGGCGGCGATGACGGCGTGGATCAGGCAGGTGATGCGCTGGGTCTTGGAGTGACCCAGCACGTCGGTCAA
>ERZ842401.7957-NODE-7957-length-10638-cov-12.770764_pt1 | contig 10638 bp, 8 predicted proteins | sample MGYA00521270_ERZ842401 | MGnify/ENA primary metagenome ERZ842401 (study PRJEB31892, sample SAMEA3878208) | bioreactor metagenome | biome: Moose rumen | place: Sweden | collected 2011-10 | study: EMG produced TPA metagenomics assembly of the PRJEB12797 data set... | reverse complement strand
TTCGTAAAATGCATCGCGAATATCTTCTAAAATATCGAGAGTTGGCATCCGTCTTTCACCTTTACTTTTCGTTGCACGCTTCCATTAAAACTATTAATGGATATTCTTCATTTGCAAACATTTCCGTTAAATACTTAAGCCCTTTAGGTGTTACGACTGCTATTGCGTGAAAACCTCCGCTTATTTCGGTGTTTAGTAATCCTTGTTCAATAGCTTTTTGTGTAGGCTTGTTCCATTGGCGACCCTTACGACTGCAGAGTAATTTTTTATCGCGACATTTCTTAAATAACCTATTTTGGCCAACATCAAAACCATGTTGTGCTAAAAAATGCGCCGCATCTCCTACCGTGATACTTCCAGGCAATGACATAACTACCCGCCCTAAATTTGTAAACGCTCTGTCATCGTTTATCTTCTTTTCAAGATTTTTATTTTTTAAACGTTCTGAGGTATACTTCTCTAACAAAGCGTTAAACGCTTCGGGGTCATCTTTGTAGGCGTTTACGACCTTATCGGTCATGTACACGCCGTTTTTACGGATTGAGGGTAGGACTTCGGAGCGTACCCATTTACTAAACGCTTTAGCTTCCGGTTTGTTGCTTCTAAAAATTAAACTGTATAACCCTGACTCAGAAATAACAGTTACATTTGAGTATCCGCCATTTGACGGAGTAACAATTTGTGACACCCTTTTTTCATCGTCATCGAGCCGGCTAACTTCAACGCGAATATTTGATAATCCTAAAATATCGCCTAAATCTTTAGCCACAAACCAGACATCCCCGTCAATAACGACCGTTCTAACTTCTGCGCCGTTGTAATTAAAAACCTGTAAATTATTTTCCATTGTAAAAAAATCTCCTTTCATTAATCTTATTCATCTTTAATGCCGCCGAGAGCTTTTCCAGTTTGTAAAACGACATCGCGAGCTTTTTCTAACTGTTTGATCAAGTTATTAAATTGTTTTTTATCGCCCCAGATACTCCAATTGCCGGTAAGTAAAAGGCCAGCGCCGTCTGGAGTAATAGTCATTTGCGATACGCAATTTAATTTTTTATTAGACATATCAATAACCTCCTTAAATTTGTCCGCAGTAGAAATTTGTAAAATCCACTGATTATTTTTACTATCCCCGTTAAGCAGTTCCTCCTCAGTAACGTTAAGAGCTTTAGCGAGTTTCTTAAGTTCGTCCATGCGGGGCTGTCGTTCGTTTAATTCCCATCTACGTATGGTGATTTCGTGAACATTGACAAGCTCAGCGAGTTTTTCTTGAGTTAAGCCTGCTTTTTTTCGTAAATTTTTTAACTTTTTACAAAAAGTATTAATATCCATAAAAACCCCTTTTTATTTTTTTATATTAGAGCTTTTTAAAACTTATTGGTTTGTTTTCGCTCTGTTGTGAGTGAAATAATACCATGTTTTTTTATATTGTCAAGTAATAAATAAAACCAAATGGAACTATTTATAAAACTATATGGCGCTTAAAAAAAACGCTCCGAACGGTTATTATTTTTATTGAGGTGATAGAAAATGAAAATGACATTAGGTGAGCGTATCAGAAAAGCTCGAAAAGGTAATATGACCCAAGCTGAATTAGCCGAATTAATTGGTGTTCATGAAATAACGGTTCGCAGATGGGAGTTAGGAGAGCGCACACCGAACATAAAGGATTTACAAAAAATTTCTGAAGTATTAAGAATTCCGATGGAAGAATTATTAGGGACAGAACAAAAAGAATTAAATTTACCTGATTTAAATGATTTTAATAAAGTTGTATATACTTTTAAAGATGGCGAAAGATTAGAATTCCCTAGTACTGATACAGGATATGCATTATTTGAAAAAATTTTTCAACAAAAGATGTTGCAATTACAGAACGCTTAAAGACCGCGCTAGGTCAGCCGGTGTGAGGAGTTGTAAAAATTTAAATTAGTGGTAAAATGCAGACAACAATCTTAAAACCTTACGTATCTTTTAACAGACGCGGGATAAATGAAAAAATTTGTGGTCTTGACATATTGCGCCCTGAACGTTGGGGGGCAATTTTTTTATATCGAATGTATAATAAAAGAAGCGCCCCTCACTAATTAAAGCAAGACGCGCTTAATTCAAGTACGAAAATACAAAATGAATAGGAGGAATTATAAACAAAATGCAGAAAAATTCAAGTATGAAAAACGCATTTGAAGAGATAAACGAAAGATATAACATTAAAGAAGTTGCGCAGGATTTAGGGATTACTCTTAAGAGGTGCGGAGGGAGTTACAGAAGTAATTCAATCTGTACAGCAGGCGGACAAAACGCTTTTGCAGTTTGGGAAAGGAGTAACAGATGGTACGATTTTGCGGGAAATATAGGCGGAGACATTACGGACTTAGTTGCGTTCTACAAATTTGACGGGGATAAATCTAAGGCTATTAAATATTTATTGCCGGATCGTTTCAATTACGAGAACGCTAAAATTTACGTAACAAAAGAAGCTAAAGCAAAAAAAGCTTTTCAGGAACTCGTAAATATTTGGCATAAAGCTTTATTTGAAAATGACAATAATAAGGTTGAATCAGTAAAGAATGTTTTTGAATATTTGCACTCCAGAAAAGTCGACAACGAACAAATTAAACGCCTTAAAATAGGATTTTTCAGATATGAGAGGCTGTTATTGCCTACACTCTCAGAAGATGGAACTGAAGCCGTTTATTTTCATACTAGACGACTACCTAAAGCTGATGGCTACGAAAACGAAAAAGAACCAAAATATTTAAAGCCATCTAAGGAGCAATATCCATATTTAAAAAATATTCCAATGGGGTTGCAGACTTTGAAACAGAAATCAGAAGAGAATAATTCTCTCGTAATAACTGAGGGGATATTCGATTATTTAGCCTTTGAAAAAGAAGGCTTTCCAGTTTTATCCACTGGCGGCGGACATTTCGGGGACTCGTTAAAACTTGTTCTCGATAGGGCTGGGGATTTTAAGCGTGTGGTTTTGGCTTTTGATAATGACGAAGCAGGAAAAAATTTTACTAAGGATATGGCTAAAATCCTTATGGAAAATAATATTCCTTTTTCCGTTATTCAATTGCTAGATGGGATTAAAGATATTTCAGAATATTACACAAGCGTCAGCACTAATCTCCAAAGACTCGTTGATAATTCTATAGACGGATTATCATGGCTGGCTAATAGTTTTAAACGAAATGGCGATTACAATAAACTTACTCCTAATGAGAAACATGTAGTTTTTAGAGAGTATTATAATTTCTTGAAAAATTGTGCTAGGTGGGCTAATAAAGTAACTTTAAAAGAGTTAAACAACCAGCTTAAAGATTATTTCCCTGCTGACCTCTTAAAAGAAGCTTTAGCCTCTGCTTTAAAAGGCCCTGATAACCAGCAATTAGCTCAGGAAATTTGCGACAAATGCAATATTAGCTATGATGACAGAACGGGAGTTTATATTTACACTCAGAGAGGCATTTGGAAACACCTCACTGATAATCAACTCCTTAACATCGTTATTAAGCATCTGGGCAAAAGGAGCGATTATCCTCAAATCCGCAAGGTCGCTCACTTAATTAAAATCCTCTCGCAGGATGATAATTTAGTTACTAAACTTGATAAGCTTCCAAGACTTAGCATGAAAAACGGGACTTTACGAATCGATTTTCAAAGAGGATTTGTATATCTCAATGAACACAGCAAAGAGGATTACGCTACTTCACAGGCTAAATACTGCTATCAAGAAGAGCAAAAAGAAAGCAAAATTTTCCTGCCGGCGCTTAGAAAAATGGTAAGCGAAGACGGTTATATTACTATTCAGGAGTTTGCTGGGTACACTTTATTAAATAATTGCAAATTCCATAAAGCTCTTATTGCTACGGGTGTAGGTGGTAATGGGAAAAGCTTAGTTACGGACGTTCTTAGCGCCATGTTAGGCGGGATTGATGAAGAGGGAAAAGGCTTAATTACTCATGTTCAATTCAGCAAACTGGGAAAAGATTTTAGAACTATGGTTTTAAAAAATTCCTGGTTGAATATTTCGTCTGAAACTGAAATTGATATTACGGGTGCTGAAGCTAACATTAAATCAATTATCGCCGGTGATGTTATTGAGGACAGCTACAAGGGGAAAGACCCTATATCTTTTATTCCTAGAGTAAAATTGTGGGTCAATTGCAATGAATTTCCTAGATTCTCCGATAAATCTAAGGGCATGACGAGAAGACTTTTATTTGTTGATTTCCCTGTTAATTTTGTTGATGACCCCAGACCAGGCACAGATGAAAAACAAGCTATTTACAATTTGTCTCAAAAAATTATTGAGGATCAAGACGAAATGGCCGCTGTTCTTAATTGGGCTATTGAGGGATTATTCAGGATCATTAAACAAAACGGATTCACAAAAACTCAAACTCAAAACGAAATGAGAGAGAGATTTGAAAATTACAATAACCCTATAAAGCTGTTCTTTAATGAGAGGCCAGAATTCTTAAACAGTGATTTACCTAGATTCACGCTATACAACCTTTACAAAGAATGGTGCATTGGTCGCGGTGAAATTGTTTATTCTGCTAGATATTTTTACGAAGCAGCTCGAAACACTTTAAGAGGTATGAGTGTCAATCTCGAAGAACACCAGGTATTTAAAGAGGGGCGATTCTGGAAAATTTCCGACCCGTTGCATCCTAAACAGCCTGAAGAGGAAGCTCCACCAGAGGAAGCAGAAAAACCAGAGCAAACAGAAACAACAGAGGCAACAGAGGAGTATTTCGATGAGTTTAAGGAAGCTAGGGAACAAGTTGAACAGTTCGAAAAACTCAATAAAAATGAAAGGGACAATGAATGAAAAAGCTTTACATAAACAAAATACAAATGGAGATTAAGAACGTGATGTAAAAATTTAAAGTTTTAGAGACTGTGTGAAAATCGAATATTTTTTAAATTTGCAAACCACTTAAAACATGGCTTGGTTTGTTTTGTGCTTTATACCCTTTAAATTCCCATCAAAGAAAAAATTAACAAAACCCATTCTCCATAAAACAGAAAAAACGCGCGTTTTTATTTTTTTATATTTTTTGTTGCGTAAATTACGTAGTGAATGTAGTACGTAATTTTTTTTATTTTTTTCAAAAAATTTTTTTTTTGATCTGAAACCTGTTTTATTGTTTTAGCCAAAAAAAACACCCCAGAAATATATGTGGGGCATTTTGTGTATATTTATAAAATCTTAAGTTGTGAAATAGTTTCCGTTAATAATTCTGCTTCGATATTTTTTATATATTCCTCCATGAATTTATAATCGGGTTCACCAGCCTCATTAATCGGAAGTTGGATAATTTGTTTTTTCATTCGGTTCTCATTAAATTTATATCCGTAACCAAATTTTATTTTTTGCGGCAAAATTAACACTTTCATAAACAAATATATATACTCATTTCCAACATAATTTTTTAATCTGAAACGCTTTACATCATCCGAAAATATGCACTCATAAGGATGATAAAAATTTTCTACTACACTGCCATTATAATTTACTCCGAGTATATTCGAATCCAGCGAAATATTTTTATTCGAAGTAAAAGCCGTTATTCCGTTATTTGAATCCGATGCCCCAATAAATGGCCTCATGCCGGGTTTCATTTCATCTTTTGTTAAACGCTTTCCAGAATTAATTTCAAAAATCTCTCCGATTGTAAACCTGCGCCACTGCTTAAGATGTAAATTACAAGTTAAGTCCTCTTTTTTTTTAGGCATTTTCTGCAGAACATAATTTAAATATTTATTTATGGATTCATGCTCAAGACTTTTTATATAATTTTCCATAAATTCATAATCCGGAGAGCCATCAGAATTTGCAGGTAATTTAATTTTTTGTCGCTTCAGCCTTTCCGTTCCTAATTTGTAACCGTAGCTGTATTTATCTTTTTGACCCGTAATCTGTCGAGCTACAAATAACGCAACATATTTATTTTTTACATTTAGACGCAATTTTTTACAATCCCCAGAATACAAAGCCTCATACGGATGATAAAACGAATAACCGATCGAGCCATTACTATTAATTGAAATACAACCAGCCTCAAAAGTTTTATTAAAATTATCTACAAAACACGTAACGCCATTATTAACAGCCGAAGCGCTAATATACGGGACTGTTCCCAAAATTCTTTTATTCTCGTTTATGTTAATTCCCGAAGTTATTTGTGCCAATTCCGATATATAAAAATCCTTCCAGTTCACTCCGTTGAGATCACAAGATTTTTTTTTACATCTTCTTCATCATCATTAATTCCAAATAAATACCCCCGTCCATGAGTGATCATGTTAAATTCAAAAGTTAAGTAATCAGCAACGGAATTTATAAAATCTTCTTCGCTTGGTATTTCGTCATTGTAATAATAAAACGAATGTAACCACTCATCAGAGGCATCGATCGCAGTTTCGACCATAAAATTAGACGTGACATCTTTTATTTCACCGCGCCAGCATTTTAATAAATATTCTCTACGATCCTTTTCGCGTCCAGTTGGCATTAAACCCAGATGTTTTTTTACTTCGTAGCCGTCATCTTCAAAATTTATAAATTTAACAAGTTTTTCAGGATCGTGGGAAATCCCTGCTGTAAAAACTGCTATACACGGAACTACACCGATCCCGTAAAATGTATTTTTGTTAAGGGATATAACGCCTTCGAGGGTGTGAGACTTTAAAATTTCTTTCTTTAAAAATTTGTCCTCTTTAGTTTTCCCGATCATTGTCGAAACTGGGACAATAATCGCGACCCGTCCTTTTGGCAAGACAGAATTTAAGAGGTGTTCAATAAATTTTAATTCCGATAAATCTTTTGTTGCGGCGTTTTTAGCTTGAGAGTACGGAGGATTCATAAACCCTACAGTAATTTTATTTTCGATTTGTAATTCTTTGGTATTTTGTTTCAAAAAATCCTCGCACTTTAAATTACTTTGGCCGTCACCGCGTAAAATCATATTTGTTGTAGCAATTGAGAACATGTCTTCACGAATTTCATACCCGAAAATTTGATGAGCTTTTATATTTTGTTTTTGCTGATTGTCTTTAGCATCTTTTAACATTTTGTACATTCCAGCGACCAAAAACCCGCCAGTCCCACAGCATGGATCAAAAATTACATCATTTGGTTTTAAATTTACAAGCTCGCAAAATAATTCCGTAATATGTCCCGGCGTTAAAACTACACCCAAGCTCTGGCCGTCACCACCTGAATATTTTATGAATTCTCCGTAAAATCTTCCAAGATAATCTTCAGGTGAATTATTATTTATGACAGGGTTGTAAATATCATCTCTAATAAACTTCGTGAAATATCTTAACGGAGTCATGTCAATATTATTATTTATTTCGTTTAAATTTGGCCTGTGAACAATTAATTTAAATTGATCGAGCACGCGTTCTTTTTTAACATCAGGTGAAACATTTGCACGTTTTAAAGCGGTATCTATTTTGTCAAAAATTATTTGGCCGTCAGTTTTGTATTTATCGCCTTTTAAATCTTCGAGTTTTAAATTTTCTCTCAACGCCAATAATATAGCTGAGACGATCAAAGGTTTTTCATTTTCGCCTAACCCGCCGTAATTTCGTAAATATTCGTGTAAATCTTCAGCTTTAGATTTTAATTTTTCTAATTTAATCCGTTCTGAAGGTTTTTGATCCAGAATGTAAAATCTGTAATATTCTTCTATATTTTCGCTTGCAAAATTCCAAAACGTATTAACTTCGGGCAATTCTTTTATAACGTCACCGACAAATACAGGCTTAAAAATGTGGTGAGTTTTATCCCCCGCATTACCGAGCGCAAATATTTTTTTATAGCTGCTGTTCTCATAAATATATTTTGCGTAATGAACAGCGCCATTCACAGCATAATCAGTTATAGCTTTTTCGGACATTGAAATGACGTTATTATTTTCACGTAAAATTAATTTGTTTTTGTCGATTTTATCCTCAATAACGATGACAAAATCTTTCACGACAGCTATAAAATCAGGTTTTCCCAAATGCCCAGTTAAACGTTTTGATGCGGAAGATAAGGCGTTTTTTATTTCTGGGTTGTAGTCCCCATCTCTTAATTCAACGTTATAAGACTTAAATAAATCATGTATGTAAATATCAAAAATTTTTTCGCTCATAATCATTATTAGCTCCAGTGAATTTTTTTAAAGATTTTAACGCAGTCAGCTCTCCATGTGTTTTAAAATTTTATAGGAGGGGATTATAATCATGTGTGAACAATTAACAGTAAATAAATACGTCGACTGGGATTTATTTAATAAATCTGTTAATATTTTCCGTCCTTTTTGGGAAAAATCGAGCAAAATAAACACGCTATATTCAGGGGAGTATTTAACTGACACTTTAGCGCATGCGTTCCCTGTTAATGTTTTATCAGTTTTTGCAAATGTTAAAGGCGTAAATTTTTGGGATATTTTCGCAAATATAATAAATGTGTACAGTTATGGAGCACTTGACAACGATGCTAATATATTCACCATTTCGAAATTTTACGGGATAAATTTATTTAAAATTTACAACGAAAAATATAAAACTAATGAGGATTTTACGACATGTAAAACACAATTTCGGGACTATAAAAAAAACGATGCATTAAAATTTAAAATCTGTGATATTTTAGCTAATATCTGGATGTATTACATTAATCACGCTGAATTACACAAGAACATTAATTTTATTTCTGAACCTCTGGAAATTGAAAAAGCCCCTAAAAAATGGGAAAAAATTGCACGCCTCTGCGCTATCGCAAAAGAACATGAAATTTTTTCAGAGAAAATAAAGGCGTGTGAATTCTTTAAAAAGGCGTACAAATGGGACGGCACTTATTTGCTAATAAAGGACATATCAACATTAAACAATGTAGATATAACAATGACACACAACCTTATGAAACAATATTATAACGTCTGCGATCATTTTGACGAAAATAAAGACCGCTGGATCAAAGACAATCACATTAAATTAATATATTCGTATTATTATGATGGTGCGCCTTATACTGATTTTGCCCCGTTTTATAGTTCTTTGCCTCATACGTTTGAGGATTTACGCAATTTATGTAAAAACGTTCTTGCGCTTGACTGTAAAGATTTAAGGACTAAAGACGATTATTTAAATATGCTGAAAAACATTTTAAAAGGCTTTAAACACCCTGAACAGCGTAATACAAAATTTAATCTTGATGACCTAAAGGACGTTAAAGAGCCGGAAAATAACACCCCCGACTGGAATTTATTTAAAAAGGGTGTTCACGCTTTGTTAAGATATGTTGTTTTAAATAGGGTTATAGACGAATGGGAAGGCAGTTATACGTCTCATATATTAGAATATGTAAAACCTAACGAAGTTTACGAGCCAGTAAACGATTATGAGCGCGAAAAATTAGAAAAGTTTTTTAAGAAATTTGGGTACAAACATGAGAATATGATTGAATTTACACGAAAAACAAAATTTGATCCCGAAAATAATTTTAATTCGGTTGCAGAGAATGCTGTAATGCTCAGTGAAGTTATAGGCGTAAAAAATGAAGAAGAAATAAAAAGGAATTGGAATAAATTAAATATTATCGAACTTGCAAAAACGCCATTTTATAAATTTCCTGAACATGATATTAGCGTAAATTGGCAGGATTTATTTAATAAATTTCAAAACATTATGGAGATTTGGCAAAATTACAGAAAAGGTTTGTTATCTGAGGATAATGTGAATGTTGCAGAGGCTTTAAAATACAAAAAGCTCTTTGAAACTCACGGAGGGAATAATATAAAATCTTTTAAAGAGTTTGCGGAATTTTTAGGGATTGACACAAAAAATTATAAAAGCAAGCATGAATATAAGTACGCCTTTTATAAAATTGCTTATGATTCCAACGAGGTTTATAAAAAACAATAAGGGGAGGGCTATTTTTAGCCCATTTTTTTAGAATTATCATGTTTAATTTGTAAAATTTTCTTTTGTTTTGTCGCACTATCACATGATTAGTAGGGAATGTTGATAATTTAGCCTTTATAGTATTTCTTGATTTACCTGTAATCTTTATTAACTCATTCATTGAAATGCCTTGCCCAAAGAATAAGCTGGCTTGCAATAATAAATAATAAAGATTTTTAGCAAAAATGTCATTTGGACATAATTTTTCTAATTTCTCTTGATATTTTTTTAATTGAGATAATTTGCGAATTAAAATCATATTAATGTCTTCAAAAGTTTTTAAAACTATCGAAATAAACTCATAAACGAAAGGAGTAAGGTCTCCGCAGTTTATTTCTTTATCTGTGTCATGTATTATTTCATAATATTTTTTTATGTTATGTTTAATTGTTACGGATAATCTAAGAGCGACCAAAACGTGAAAATGTTCAGCTAAACAACAAGACGATATAAAGCGGTCTGTTCTCCCATTCCCATCATAAAAAGGATGAATATATGCGAAAAAGTAATGAAATATAGATATGCGAATTAAAAAAGGTATTTCATTATCATTGAGTATTTTTAAAGAATATTCAATTGAGGATATTATTTTTTGTTCTGGAGTTATACCTCTATGTAAAATTTTACCGCTAGAGGATATTATATCGACAGAACCTTTTCTGA
>ERZ842401.7956-NODE-7956-length-10638-cov-27.094491_pt1 | contig 10638 bp, 6 predicted proteins | sample MGYA00521270_ERZ842401 | MGnify/ENA primary metagenome ERZ842401 (study PRJEB31892, sample SAMEA3878208) | bioreactor metagenome | biome: Moose rumen | place: Sweden | collected 2011-10 | study: EMG produced TPA metagenomics assembly of the PRJEB12797 data set... | reverse complement strand
ATTACATCGAAACGGTGCAAGACCCGAACGGCATTGAGCGCAATTTGAATCTGACATACGCGGTGCGCGACGGGTTGATTTGTCATTGCGGCGAAATCGACCAACTTTCCATAAAGCCACGAGCCGAGCCGATTGATTTGTATGCCATAAAGCAGGCGGGAAGCGTGCAACCGTACACATGGGAAGGGTGCGTCGTGAAAATCGCGGACAAAATTGCGTATTTGGGGCGCGACCTTGAAGACGCGAGGCGGTATCACATCATTGATATGACGGCGTACCGCGAATTGCGCGAGATTGTGGCGAAGACGCTCGGCGCGGATTTTTCAAGCACGGCGCAGGCGATAAATGCGTCAACTATCGTGAATGCGCTTGTTTCGGATTTGTGCGAGCATAGTTCGGTTGAAGCGGGGTTGTGCTTTTCGCAAAAGAAGTTTGATTTTTTGACTGAGCTCAAAAAGTTCAATATCGCATACATTTACAATCATTGGCGGCTCGTGGAGTTTGAAAAATACGCGACGCTGGTCATCAAAACGATTTTCGATATGCTTTTGCGCACGTTTCCTTTTGCGCCGTCGGGCAAGGTCGGCTTGTGCTTAAAATATTTTCCGCAGCTACGCGATTCGTTTGAAGATTGGCTGGTGAAGCATTCGAATTACGAGAGCGCAGGCACGTTCGACCGCACCAACGCGTTGCATTACGACACGGTGAGCGTGTTCGACTGCACAAACGAGAAAAGCTACATCAAGTGCATTATCGAATACATCAGCGGAATGACCGACCAATTCGCCATCGCGATTTACAACGAAATCATTTCGTTCTAAAATCCGCGCCCTGTTTTACTCCGTGCCAATGGCGCGAAAAATTGCTGGGGACAGCGTTGACAAAAAACACGGCGACTCGGGAATCTATGTAATTGTTCGTTGAGCGAAGTCGAAACGAATTGCGCACGGATTTTTTCGCACATTTCGACTATGCTCAATGAGCTAATAATGGCACAACGCAGAGTTTTGTGCGATAATGGCGGCATCATTTTGAAAAGGAAACGGAAATGAGCGATACGACGCAAGCGAAAAACGAGAAAATCGAATCAAAAAGCATTGAAAAAGACGGCAAAAAAATTGCATGGGAAGTGTTTGTAAAAAAATCGGGGCGGCTGGTAAAACTCATCACGGACGAAACCGAAGTTGCATTGACCGACGACATCAAAATCGTGGATTGCCGCTGTATTCCGCCGTGTGTGGAAACACTCATTCTGCCTAAAAGTGTGCGCCGTGTGCACACCGACTTTTTAAATCCCCGCTGTTCGCAAAGCGTTTTTGAGACGCTCAAGGCGTTTCGTCCCGACCCCGAAATCGTGAAAGCCAAGGCAAAAAAAGAAAAAATTGCCCGCATTTCTGCGATTGGTGCGCAAGCGCTTGCCAGCATTGCCGTTGCCGAGCTTCCCTGCAAAACCAAAACCGAGCCTATTACCAAGCCGCGAATTGGCACGCTCGTAACGGTGTTTTTACCGTTCGGCTACAAACTCGGCTGTTTGATTCCAAAGCGGTTGAAAAAAAACGAAACGCCGCTAGTTGACGCGCTGTTTGCTGCGCTCAAAACGCCGCTGGATACGAGTCGCGGCATTGACGGGCAATTTGATTATCTGGAAACGTTGTGGGAAGCGGGAAAAGCGTATGGAAAGGCGATGAAATTATCGCTGAACACGACTGTTCACGGCGATTTTTCGGACAGCGAATTGCAGCATTTTTTTCAGCGCATTTTGTCGCCGCTGGATTGCACGGTGAGCGTGGAGGGCAATGCGGTGAAAATCCGTGCGGGGCATTATCTGCTGCTTTTGCAAAAAAAATCGTTACAGGTGGCACGCGTTAATACCACGATTTCGCTGGGAATGCCTGAGCAATATAAATGGTGCGAGGTGGTTCAGTCGGCTGTGAACGGCGAGAGCAGAGCGCATATATTGCAGCAGCAAGCGCACATTCCAAATATTTTTCGCTTTCGTGTTATCGACGAAGACGCGTGGCAGTTTTCGCCGCCCAAGAAAGAGCGCCCGCAGTTTTCGCTTGACACGCTGAAAATCCCCGCTGGCGATGTTCCGACCGAATCTCTTTTGTCGCAGGCATTTGACGGCTGGCGGTGGTCTGTCGATGTTGCAGATGCGAAAAGTCCTGCTCGCCGCATAATCCGCGTGGGATTGCCATTCGACGCGGCATTTATCTTCAATCTTTCCACGGGCGACGCAGAGCAAAACGCGCAGGCAAAAACGGTGCTTGCCGTGATGAGCGCGCTCAAGACGGTGGCTCACGATGAGCAAATGCTTTTTGAGGCGGTGCGGCAATTTTCGGTGCAAACTCCCGTTACGGTAAAAACAAAAAGCGGCATACAGCGCTCTTTGATGGAGTTTTCTGGATTTGTGCTTTGGCAGGATTATTCCGCCAATGTGCCGTTTGCGTCGGAGGGACAGCCGCCGAGGGCATTTGTGGAAAACGATATTATGTCGTATTTTGCGGGGAGTAGAATGCAGGTTCAAATCTTTCTGGAAAATGAATCGAGCTATTTTGGCTCCTACCGCACATGGAATTGCTCCATTTCCATACAGACGGGCGAGAAAATTATCTCGCTGTATTGCCATTCGTGGCGTATTTTTGCAACGGATAAATCGGCGTGGTTCTGTCGCTCTGATTTTGAAAAACTCATCGCTGAAATTGAAATTAAACGCGGCGAAGATGTGCAACTGAGCACCACCGTGCAGGAATTTGGGGCTTTGGTCGTAAGCAGTTCATAAAAATTGTTTGCAAAAAAAACAGGGGAGATTTCCCCTGCTTTTTTAACGTACCGCGTGAGTGTTACACTGCGAATTGGTCGATTTGGCTGCCGATGTCGTCGATAGAATGGCTCAAATCCTTGGTAACATCATTCAACGCCGCGCCTGTTTCATTGATTTTGGTTGCACTGTGCGCCATTTCGTCCATACTCTGCTTAATCGAAGCCGTTGCGCTTTGCAGTCGCTCCATTTCTTCCAAAATCGCCTTGTTGCCCTCGGTCATCTCGCGCGAAGCAATCTTGACTTCCGCTGTGCTGTCGTTCATCGAGTGCAGCGAATCGCCAATCTGTCGGCTTCCTGCCTGCTGCTCTTCCATTGCGCCCTTGATGAGCATAACAAGCTCGTCTGTCTCGCGGATTTTCGCCGTAACCGACATAAACGCCTCGCTTGACGATGCCGACGCATTGACCACCGACACGATAGAATCCTTGATTCGATTGAGCTGCTCGCCGATAGAGCGCGATTGTTCGCCCGACGTTTCCGAGAGTTTTCGGATTTCGTCTGCAACGACCGAGAATCCCTTTCCAGCATCTCCCGCGTGTGCCGCCTCAATCGCCGCATTCATCGCCAAAAGGTTCGTCTGCTCTGCAATCGAAGAAATCGCCGCATTCGCTTCTTGAAGCATCACCGATTGCGCCTCGATGTCCTCAATTTTTGCGTTCACATCGTTTTGCTTGTTCAAACCGTCTTGCGCGGCAGAACGGAGCGTGTCGAACGAACTCGCCATTTTTTCCACGCTCTGATTGACGCTCGAAATATTGCCAATCATCTGCTCAACCGCGCTTGAAGCGTTTTGCACTTGGTCGCTCTGCCCCTCAATCATTCGCTCAAGCGATGAAATATTCGACGAAACTTGATTCACCGCGCCTGCCGCTTGGTCTACGCTGTTTGCTTGATGGTCGATTTGCGTGCGCACGCTGTCGATATTGTCGATAATCTCGCGAATTGAAGTCGATGTGTCTTCTGCGCTCGCCGCAAGATTTTCGCCTGCCAGCGACAGTTCGCTCTTGGAATCCTTGACCTGCTTGATGATGTCGTGCAATTTTCCCACAAAGCTATTGAAGCCGTTGACGACCGCACCGATTTCGTTGTTCGCGTTCTTGATTTCAATTCTCTTGGTCAAATCCGCGTCCCCCGACGCAATGCTCTCAATCGTCGTCTGCACCACCTGAAGCGGCTTGAGCGCGGAGGCAATCACGAGAATCAAAAGCAAAATCACTGCAACAAGGAAGATAATCGAGAACACGCCGATAAGCGAGCCGACCTTGTTCGCGACTTCCCGAAGTTGCGCTTCTTCCACGGCGATAATAATCGTCATCGGCGTGCCTTCAACCTCGGCGAATGTAACAAACTCGCGCGCTCCTGTGAGCGAAGTCAAAAAGCCTGCGCCAGTTCCGCCTTGAATGGCGTGAGTGAAAAATTTGCGCGATTGCTCGGGAATGTCGGTGTCGTTCGTAACGTTTCGTTTGAGGATAAAATCGGTGTTTGAGTGCGCGGCAATATAGCCCTGCTTGTCGATGATAAACGCATAGCCCGATTTTCCGAGGTGAATTGATTTCGTTATATCCAAAAGCTCGTCAATCGGCACAATGCCGCCGAAAAATCCAATCGTTTCGCCGTTCTGCTTTATCGCTTTCACGACGTGGAACGACAGTTTTCCTGTGTTTCTTGAAACGATGACGGAATCAATAAAATAATCTCTGCCCTCGGTAAAAATCGCCTTAAAATAAGTGCGGTCGCTCACGTTGCCCGTGTTTCCGTCATCGGAATAGTAGATGCCGTCTTTCCCCACATAAATCACATAGTCGAAACATTTTGGGCGATGATATACGTTTGCGCGAATCCACTCGACGATTTCTTCGGTCGTTCCCGTCTGCGAAACGCTGGATTCTACATAATAATGAAGCTGGTCTACATAACTGTGAAGCGTAGTGTACACATCGTCTTGAAATATAGAAGAAATCTGCGACACGCTGTCTTCATAGAGTTTTTCGATTTCGCTCGCCGCGCTGTTTTTAACTAAAAGTCCCTGACCTGCGTTCAAAACAAGAATCGCGATTCCCAAAGCCAGCACCACGCGAACAACCAGTTTCCCGTGTTTTTGTTTTTGTGTAGATTTCTGCATAAATAGAGATGCCTCGTAAAAAAAAGTAATACGGTATTTATTCTAACACAGTTTTTGAGTAAATCAAGGTTTATTAATTAAAGGACTGTTTCAAAACACGTTCCTTGTTCCATTTTCCAAAAGCCTCACCGCAGATACTTTTTGCCTTTTGGGATTTTCCAAAAGCCTCGCCGCACTTCCTTTTTGCCTTTTGGGATTTTCCAAAAGCCTCGCCGCACTTCCTTTTTGCCTTTTGGGATTTTCCAAAAGCCTCACCGCAGTTACTTTTTGCCTTTTGGAGATTTCCCAAAGCCTCACCGCAAATACTTTTTGCCTTTTGGGAATAAAATTCGGGGCGGCGGCGGGTGTTTTGTTTGACAGAAAATCGCATATTGTCAGAATGGCGAAAACGTGCTATTTTTGCAGTATGAATACGTTAGTTGCATTGTGTGCCGTGGGAGCGGAAAAAATCCTCGGCAATGAGATAAAGTTTTTGGGCTGGAAAATCATCGACAACGCACCCGGGCGCGTGCGATTTTCGGCGGACGATGACGCGCTTTTTCGTTCAAATCTGTGTTTGCGGTGCGCTGACCGCGTGTATCTGCAAATGGCGAGTTATCGCGCGGAGAATTTCGACGAGCTTTTTGACGGCGCGTACAGCGTGGCGTGGCAGGATTTTCTCAAGAAAGATACGCGGCTGGTGGTGGACAAAGTGCGCGCGAATAAAAGCCGCCTCAACAGCGAACACAGCGTTCAGGCGATGATTCAAAAGGCGATTTACAAAAAACTCGGCGATGTGTGGCACATTTCCACGCTTCCCGAAACGGGCGCAGAGGCGGACGTTCGCGTGTACATCGACAGCGATGAGGCTCTGCTTTTGCTCGATTTGAGCGGGCTTCCGCTTCACAAGCGCGGGTATCGCACGGACGGCGGTATTGCTCCTCTTCGCGAGACGGTGGCGGCGAGTTTGCTGCAGATGATGATGTGGCGACGCGCAACGGCTTTGCACGACCCATTTTGCGGCTCGGGCACGATTGCGATTGAGGCGCTATTGTATGCGCATAACATCGCGCCTGGTTTTGGCAGACGGTTTGCCGTGGAGACATTGCCGTTTTTCAATGCCGAGCGTGCCGAGCATATCCGTGCCGCCGAAGCCGAGAAAATCCGCACTGATGTGGAAGTGCGCGTAACGGGCAGCGACATCGACCGTGCGGCAGTGGAGCGCGCCAAAAAGAACGCTGAGTATGCGTGTGTTATGGCGGGGCGGGCGCTGCAGTCAATCGGCAAGAGCGCACATATTGTGCGTCCTGATTTTATCGTGTCGGATTTTAAGGATTTGTCCGCGCCGTACGAAAAGGGCTTGCTGCTCTGTAATCCACCTTACGGCGAGCGTCTGGGCGACGACGAGAGCGCGCAGGCGTTGTATCGTGAAATGCGGGGGCTGTTCAGTGATTTTGAGGGCTGGCAGATGGGCGTGATTACGTCGAATCCGCATTTTGAAGAAGCGCTGGAACACGCCGCCGAGCGCACCAAGAGCATAAAAGCGGGCAATTTGGACACGGTGTTTTATATGTTCGATTCACTTTCGCCGCTTTCGACGCAAGCAAAAAAGACGCAATCGCGCAAAAATTGGCAAAAGCGTGTGCAAAAAAAGCGCGAGGAATACTAAATGGCTATCATTGTGGAACACGACAAGCGCAAAAGCGAGATTCTGGCAAAGGCTCTCGACGTTTTTGTGAAAGAAGGCTACGAGGACGTTACGTTTCAGAAAATCGCTGACCGCTGTATGATTACGCGCACGACGCTGTATATTTATTTTAAGAATAAGCGCGAGATTTTTTTGTGGAGCATAAAGCAACTCACGGAAGGGCTCGAAAAGGATTTGATTGAGATTGTGCGGGACGAAAATCTCAATAGCGAACAGTGCCTGCGAAAAATCCTTGATACCATTGTGGATTCGATAAGCGCAAACAAAGAGCTGTTTTATGTGGTGCTGACCTATCTTTTGGGGCTTCGCAAAAAGCACGGCGAAAACATTGCAGAGCGGGTGCAGCGGCGGGTGATTCGCTTGCGGCATTTGCTCACGGCGGTTATTGTGCGCGGGCAAAAAGAGGGCGCGTTCAAAGATACGGCGGTCAAGAGCATTAACGAGATGTTCTATTCTTTGCTCGAAGCCGCGATGTTCCGCATTGCTGTGCTTGCCGACAGCGATTTGTCCAAAGTGCGCGACAATCTGAATATCGCCGTGGACAGCATTCTCAAAAACGCATAATTTTTTTTGCATTTATGTCATTCCCGCACTTGATGCGGGAATCTTTTTCCGATGTTCATTGAAACAAGGGGATTAAGTCCCTTGCTGTCTTCCACAAAACTTGACGGTATAATGCTAAATTTCGCAATTCTTTTCCGCGAGCTGTGTGCTATGATAAAACTCACACTGCAAATGTCATTGCTGTAAAGGAGTTTTTGTATGGAAAATAGGGAAAAGAAAGATTTTGACCTCATCACACTCGGAGAAATAATGCTTCGCCTCTCGCCGCCGCTCAACAAACGAATCGGCAGGGACGAGGTGTTTGAAAAATACGCAGGCGGTGCAGAACTCAACGTTGCGTCGGGCATTTCGCTTCTGGGATTGCGCACTGCCGTCATTTCAAAACTGCCGAACAATCAAATCGGCACGTTCGTCAAAAATCGAATCCGCTTCAACACCGTCAGCGATGACTTTTTGCTCTGGGACGACAGCGCGAATGCACGGCTCGGCATTTATTACTACGAAAACGGTGCGTATCCCAGAAAACCCTCCGTCGTCTATGACCGCAAAGGCTCTTCGTTCAACTCGATTTCGCTTTCGGAAATCCCAGACAGCGTGTATTCTTCCGCGCGAATGTTCTACACGTCGGGGATTACGCTTGCCTTGAGCGAGAACACGCGCAATGTCGCCACCGAGATGATAAAAAGATTCAAAGCGGGCGGCGCGCTCATTGCGTTTGATGTGAACTACCGCGCGAATTTGTGGGACGAAGACACCGCACGGCGCACGATTTTGCAGATTTTGCCGTTTGTGGATTATTTGTTTATCAGCGAAGAAAGTTGCCGCCGTATGTTCGCCAAAACAGGCACTCTTGAGGATATGCACCGCGAGTTCTGCCGCGATTTCCCGAACATCAAGCTCATCGCTTCGAGCGAGCGCGAGGTTATCAGCCCCAAAGTACATTCGTTTACGTCGCTTGTGTACAGCGCGGAAAAAGATGAGTTTTACACCGAGCCTCAGTACAAAGAAATCGACGTGGTTGACCGAATCGGCTCAGGCGACGCGTACTGCGCTGGCGTGCTGTTCGGTATGCTCAAATACGGCGACCCCAAGCGCGCGATGGAGTTCGGCAATGCGACGTGCGCCACGAAAAACACGATTTTCGGCGACCTTCCCGTGTCGGATTTCGACGAAATTTCCAAGATTATCCGCGCCCACCAAGCCACCGGCACACAATCCGAAATGGATAGATGATTTTTTGTCATTCTCATAGCATTCCCGTACTTGATACGGGAATTTTTTTTGCAGCATCGCCCCAAAACGCACATAACCAAAATTTTTTTCGCGATTTTTGTTCGGAAACGAACATAACCAAAATTTTTTTAGCCGTTTTTGTTCGGAAACGCACATAACCAAAATTTTTTTCGCGATTTTTGTTTGAAAACGCACATAACCAAAATTTTTTTCGTGATTTTTGTTCAGAAACGAACATAAAAAAAATTGCCGCAGTTTTACCTACGGCAATTTCTCAAAATCAGCATTTTTGGGTGATGTCTTGCGTGCCGATGAGGATTTTTTCTTTGCCAGACGCAGATTTTTGCAGCACAAAATGCCCCTCAAACTTGCGCTGAACGCCGCGCACCACCACGTCGTAAGTGAGTACGAACGATTTTTTCTCCGAAAGCACCTTGCGCAGATTTTCCATGCGCGTTGCTTCCGTGAATCGCTCCAAATCGTGCGGGGCGACGTATTTTCGCGCAAACGCCGTAATGCACTCGCGGAAATCGGTGGAATCCGACCATTTTGGGATAGAAAAATCGGCTTCTTCGTTCAAAAAGAATTGTTTTTCCGTCTCGGTTTCAATGTCGATTTCGTTCAGGAACACGTAATCGTCCGCCAAAAAATGCAGGATTTCGTTGATGTGCGACAACACCGTTCTGTCGGTCTCTTCCGCAAATTGCTTGGTGATATTTTTGTAGCCCAAAAGCACGCGCGAAAGGTTGTTTTCGTCGATGCGGCACACTGAAAGCTGCAAGTAAATATTCTGATTTTCCGAATTGAACGAGCGGAAGACGATTTCGTATCGGCGGGAATGGGTGAGCATTCGCAAAATGTAATCGACCGAGGTTTTGAGCAGATACTGCTGGCGGTCAGACGGCGCGATGAATTTGCGCGCATAATTTGCATTTGCCACGCTGTAATCTTCGTACTGATTCGAAAGCGCGATGTTCACCTTTTTGGAAAGCGGGGTGGCGAGCATATAAGGCGACACGATATTTTTTTCGGTGTTCAAAATGTAAATCGAATCAAATCCGCTTGCCAAGCCCGCAATGACTTCCGCTTTTTTGTAATCATCGTGGAGCGACACAAAATTGTCGTCGGCAATGCGCTCGAACATCGTTACAATCTGATTGTCGTCGGTGTATTCTTCGGCGCGGGTAATCGTCATCGTAATCCAGCGAAACGACTGCAAAATTTTGCGTCTGTAGCGCAAAACCTTGTTCGTGCCGCCTTTCTGGAAATAATTTCTGAGCGATTCCAGATTCACGATGCCCGAAAAATACGCAATATCGTCGTCGTGCAGCAATCCTTTTTTGGTGAACGTCGACACATCGCTCGAAAATTTTTTGCTCGTCGGAACATAATCGTCCTCGGGCTGTTTGAGCGTTACAAACGCATCGCGCGTGAGATTTACCTTGACGATTTTGAAAAACTGCGGGGCAAGCGATTTTGTTGCCCGCGAAATTTTTTCCGACGCATCGTCCACAAACACGCAAAACACATCGCCTTCTTTTTCGGAATGAACCAGCTTGCCGAACTCGGAAACAAGCCGAGTTTTCCCGTCGGCGCGGATTATGCGGTATTCCAAATAATAGTGCTTTTCGCCGATAGACGATTCAAGCTGCTTTCTGATTGACTCATACACGCGCACCACGTCGGCAGGGTGAACCATTTTTTTGACCGATGAGCCAACATTTTGTTTGAATTCTGCAAAATCGCTGTAGCCGTAAATGTGCAGTGCCGCTTTATTTATGGCAATGACTTCGCCTTCGTCGTTTTCATCTGCGCGATAAAAATACACGCCCCCCGGAATCATTTCCATAATGTGCGCTGTGTCTGCAATGTCGTTCCAATTAAAATCCATAAAAAAATCCCGTGCGAAAATTCTCTTTTTGAAACAATAGACCTGTTCGATAATATAGCTTTGACAAGGGGCTTAAGCCTCTTGCTACAGCAAAAGTTTTTAGTTCCCGAACAAATCTATTATAAATCTGAATTTTGCTATTCTCAAGAAAAAATAATCTGAATTTTTGATTTATCCCGAATTTTTTTTGCGGCAGTGCGATAACTCCAGTTAATTGCCTGCTTCAAAGTGAAGAAGAGCGATAACTGGAATTATTTTGTCGTTTCACTGGTGAAACAGTGCGATAACTCCAGTTAATTCACTGTTTCAAAGTGAAG
>ERZ842401.7955-NODE-7955-length-10639-cov-3.311886_pt1 | contig 10639 bp, 4 predicted proteins | sample MGYA00521270_ERZ842401 | MGnify/ENA primary metagenome ERZ842401 (study PRJEB31892, sample SAMEA3878208) | bioreactor metagenome | biome: Moose rumen | place: Sweden | collected 2011-10 | study: EMG produced TPA metagenomics assembly of the PRJEB12797 data set... | reverse complement strand
GAGCCATATGGCTGAAAGCGCTAGAGCAACTCCGTTTTTCATTTTCAATCTGAATAAGAATCGGCCAGGTCCGGCAAGCCTCCAACCATGTATTTCTCATGCTCGCGCCGGAGCAGGCCATATTCACGCGCATATGCAGGACCTGTGGCATGCAGACAAGTGGCGGACCTTATTATGCCAATACGTTTACGCCAGATTTTCCCGATCAGCCCGCACAAGAAACCGTCTTCCACTCTCGACATTGAAAAGTCAATAAAATGGATCAAAGGAACAAAAGGACGATAATGCCACCGCCTGAAAGCCGCGCACCAGCCACCGGCAGGACCTTCTTCTATAACCATGTCCCCTCTCCTGTCTTCATGGTAGCATGAAGCATCCGGCTTTGCGCCTGAGGTCTTTTCGTTTTGTTCCACGTTGAGGGCAAGATAGCCATAATCTGGATATCTTGCAAAATAATCCACGAACGTCCTGTCGAAATTCGCAGGGAAGCGCAACACGTCATCGTCTACTTCAATGACAAGGCGTCCCCTCGCCATTGCAAATAGCTTCTTATAGGCGTTGAGCCTAACGTTTTTCCGATTGCGGACGATCCTTGTTTCCGCGCGCCCCTCGTAGGAATCCAGTATCAAAGGAGTCTCGTCCGTCGAAGCGTTATCCATGATGATGATATCGTGCGTCAATTCCCGGGATAGGGACTTGAACATTTCGTGCAGGCATTCTCTCAACATCGGGGCGCGATTCCATGTGAGAAGCACGATTGACACGTCCGGTTTCATTCGTTATTTCTCCTCCTTCGCCAAAGCCTGCAGGCCATCGGCCAGACTGTTTCCAGGCAAAGCGGCAAGTGATTTCTCGCCGTGCGCGCCAAATGGCAGGTCCTTCGGCTGCGGAATCGGCACTATGGCGTCCCACGAGAAGCGAAGCGACTCGCGATTGGTCGCCAAGCGGAACGTACGGCGGTAGGCACGGTCATGCAGTGGCAGGAACTGCGTGTAGAAGATGTCTTCGGAAGAATTCGCGCATTTCCCCATCTTGCTGTATTTCTCGTTCCAAAGCTTAGCCGCCGCCTCGCAGATGCGGCGCGAGCGGAGCGAAAAGCCGCCGTTCTGCGTCCAGCAGCTGAACAAACGGCAGACGAGGCGTTTCCACCATACGTCGCGCACATACGGCGCGCCGATGAAATCGTAACGGCCCACAAAATCGCGCAGCCCATCCCGCAGCGGATAGCCGTCGTTCTGTACAATCAGCACGTACGGCGTCTTAAAGCGCGTGTAGAGCCTTGAATTGCAATCCACGCTCATCGTATGGATGTCGCCAGGGACGAGCGACGGCTCCTCCTGAACCTCCACGTTCGGATGCGATGCCGCAAAGGTGTCTACGCACGGCTGGCGTTCGTTGACAACCAGCACAGTCTTCAAGGCCCCGCAGTGCCTCCATGTCTCTTCAATGGCATGTTGCACGTGCGCAAAGGCCGCGCCGTACCCTTCCCGCGTCCAGAAATGGTAGGCGAGCACCGTCACCTCGGCGTTGACCAGCTGGTTGGACTTCGGGTTGCCGCCTTCGTCGTAGAGGACGCCGTCCAGCTCCACCGTTACCGGCTCGGTACCGACCGCGAGGCGCACCGCGCCGCGCGTCGGCGCCGTCCGTACCGCCGCGAGCTGATCGATCACGAACGGAATCTTCGCCAGATCAGGATGGCCGGCGAGCGTGACGCTCGTTCCGTCGCGCCCGACGGCGCCGACATGGAGGTCGCCGTTTCGTTCGCGGGCGTCCCGACGGAGGGCGGCGTTCTGCAGTCGATCTGGGGTGCGGGCGACACGGCGGAGGCGACCTACACGGTCTCCGGCGCGGGGACTGCGGCCTACATCGCCTTCCGCTTCGTGAGCGCGGCTGGCGTCACGCCCGCATGGACGCAGTGGAGCGAAATCTACAACCTCTCCGCCTCGTCGCCGGCCTTCGGTCTTCTCGCGGCCGAGGTTGTCTACACCAACGTCACCTACACGGCCTCCTGCTCCGGTCTGGGCGCCGGCGCGTCGTCCGTCGAGGCGAACCTTGAAATCGCCTCGGACGTCGAGTTCCAGAACGTCCTGCGCACTATTCCGCTCGCTCTCACGGGCATCGGCGGCGAGACGCTGGCGGGCAACCTCTCCGTGGCCATCGTGCGCAACGGCGAAACCGTCAAGACGCTGACCGACGTGGCTCCCGGCTCTGAGCAGACCTACACCGACGAGCTGTCGGCAGAAGGCACTTACAAGTATCAGGCTGTGGCGTCGAACGCCGCCGGACAGGGCCGCAAGAGTGACATCGTGACCGTCAAGGTGGCTATGCCCCAGGAGGTGCCTTTCACCATCAGCTTCACTGACGAGAGCGACTTCGACCGCTTTACGGTCATCGACAACAACGAAGACGAATCGACTTGGGAGTACAGTTCCTACTATGAAGATGTCAATTATCGCTACAACTGGGACAACGCTGCCGACGACTATCTCGTTTCCATGCCCCTGCGCATGGAAGCAGGCAAACGCTACGATGTCACCGTGCGTCTGTCGACAGAGTACGGCACCGAGCGCTTCGAGGTGGTGGCCGGTACGACTGCCACAACCGAGGCCCTGAACATCGGCGTCATCGAGGCAACCGAGATTGACAGTGAGTCGGCCCCCGCCGACTACACAGGCACCTTCACCGCTGAGACAGACGGCTACTACTATGTGGCCATCCACGCCATCAGCGATGCCAATCAGGGCGACCTCCATCTGTACAGCCTGAGTGTAGAGAACGGCGCAGAAGTTACCGCTCCCGCCGCTCCCACGCTGACGGCTACTGCCGCTGCCGAGGGTGCGCTGACGGCTACCATTCAGGTGACCGCCCCAATGAAGACCATCGAGGGCAATGCACTTACGGCCATCACGAAGCTGGAACTGTATCGTGACGGTGTGCTCATAGGCGAGCAGGCCGACGTGACTCCCGGTGCCGTGGTGACGTTCACCGACGAGCGCATGGAGTCGTCTGGACTCTACACCTATCTGGCCATGGCCTACAATGAGAGCGGCAAGGGCGAGAGGAGCGAGAAGGCGACGGTCTATGTGGGTCTGGACCAGCCCGTGGCACCTGAGACGATTGCCGCCACAGACCATGCCAACAACGTGGACCTCACGTGGAGTGCAGTAGGAAGTGTGGGCATGAACGGCGGCTATGTCAACCCCGCCGACGTGACCTACAACGTCTGGGACATAGACGCTTCCGACTATTTCGTGTTCTTCAACGACATGATAACCAGCGTGAAGGCCGGGACCTCCGTCTCCTTCGACTACGCCGTCGACGAGGGCGAAGAGCAAGGCTATAAGTACTTCGCCGTGCGTCCGGTCAACGATGCCACCACCGACGAGGATCAGGCCGACTGGAGTGCTGCCGGTGTGTTCGTGGGCAAGCCCTACGATGCCGTCGTGGAGGGATTCGCCGACGAGAGCCTGCACTACTTCTGGGAGACCGACGCACAACTGGCCATTGCCAACTATTCTTCCGATGACGACGGCAAGGCACTGGCCTTGCTCGCCAGCGAACCCGGACAGAAGGTGTTCCTGTCGGGCAAACTGAACCTCAAGGATGCCACCAATCCGATGCTGGTGTTCGACGCGCTCAATGCCAGCGGCATCTCCACGCTCTACGTGGCCGGCTCTATGGACCGTGGCTCATGGACGCTGCTACAGACCGTGACACTGAGCAAAGAGGGTTATCAGACTTACCAGATACCGCTCAACAGTTTGAAAGACCACGAGCGCTATGCCCAGATTGCCTTTATGGCCAGCTACGAGAATGCCATTGGCGAAGAGGACTATGGCGACTATTTCTTCCTCGACAACATCCGCATCGGCGACATCCTGGACAACGACCTCAGCATCAGTGCTTTTGCTCCCTCAGCAACGCTCGTCGCCGGAACGTCGCAGACCATCGATGTCGTCGTGGAGAACATCGGTCTGCTGCCTGCCTCGAACTACACCGTCAAGTTGATTGCCGGTGAGAAGGAACTGATCAACGAGACGGTCGCCAACGAACTGGCTCCCTTCGCCAAGAAGGTGTTCCAGGCTGAGATGACAACCACCGTATTCGACGAGGCCGGCGACGTGATGGTCACCGTGAGTGTAGCGTATGCTGCCGACCAGAACACGGAGAACAACAGCATCTCGGCTGCCATCACCATTGAGGAGCCCACTGCCGCCAAGCCAGAGAATCTGGTGGCTACACAGAATGATTCCGACGTAGAATTGACATGGTCGGCTCCCGAGGCCAAGACAGAGGCCGTGACCGAAAACTTTGAGAGCGGTGCCGGAGAGTTCACGCAGATCAACGGCAACGACGATGGCTACGGTTGGACTTACATCTACGACGACGCAAACGAAGAGCTGATGTGTCATAGCGGCTATGGCGGCATGCAGTCCTACAGCTATGTGCCCAACGTGGGTGCCGTACACGTAGACAATTGGCTGATAACGCCGTTGGCCATCCTCGACGGAGCGTTCAGTTTCTGGGCCGCTGCCCAGGACGGCGACTGGACCGACGAACACTTTGCCGTCTATGTCTCTACCACGGGCAATGAGTCGGTCGATGACTTCACGCAGGTGTCCGAGGAGTTCGTGGCCACGGGCTGGACGCAGGAGTACACCATCGACCTCAGCAGCTATGCCGGAAAGGAGGGCTACATCGCCATCCGCCACTTCAACTCCTACGACAACTTTGCGCTGGTCGTCGACGATATCGCCTTCACCAAGGCTCCTGCTCTGCCGGTGAAGTACAACGTCTATGCTGACCAACAACTCGCAGCCACCGTAGAGGGCGAGACCGCCACCTACACCGTAGCCGCCGACCAGCTGGCCGAGGGTGAGCACACCTTCGCCGTCACCGCCGTCTATGCCAGCGGCAAGGAGTCGCGTCCCGCCACCGCCACCATCAATGTTACTAACAGTATTCGCCAACTCACAACCGATGGCCTGCCTCGTGACTTCTACACCGTCGGTGGTCAACGTCTGGCAGGGAAACCCACCGCCCACGGCATCTATATCTACGGAGACAAGAAGGTTGTCGTGAAATAATGTCTGTTTAAGAAGTTTCTTTGAACGAAGCGCCGAGACTACCACAAAAGTCTCGGCGTATTCGTTTTTTCATTTCAATCCCAATATTGACAGAAACTACTGATACAGAACGAATTGTGGTGAAGGTTTTCTTCTCTGCTGCTATTTGTCGGAAAATGCAAGAACATAGAGCAAAATTGGCGATAGACACTTTGCTGACCATGGTCAGCAACACTGCTGACAACGGTCAGCATATCTGCCGACCGAGGTCGGCAAAAGAAAGTCATGGTTTTTCAAAATAACAATTCGCTCCTATCGCAGACAGTCTTTTTGATACCTACATGCAAAGCCTTCACCGTATCCCAGTGTCAGTCAAGCGATTGCAGATTTTGTCATATTTCTGGCTTTAGCAAGCCTATTCTGATACGTGTCGCTGGCAGCTATTCAGCAAATCAGCCTTGCCGTCAGCAATGAGTTTCAGGATAAGCTCGCCAAAGAGGGTGTTCTGCCAGGCGAACCAAGGCCTCGTGTAGTTTCGGGCATCATCCTTGTGGAACGACTCGTGGATGAAGCCCGTACCGGCATCAGTCGACATGAGCATTTCGATGCAGTGTTTGATTTCGGCATCATCCTTACTGGTGAAGGCGAGCATCATGATCGACATAGGCCAGGGCATGTCCTGCCCTACGTGGGGACCACCGATACCCTCGCCAGCCTTGCCGCGGAAGAAGGCTGGATTGTCCTCCGACCACACGAAGCGGCGGGTGTTCTGATAGATAGGGTCATTGAGGGGCACGTCGCCCAGATAGCCCATGGCCAGCAGCGACGGCACGTTGGCATCGTCCATCAGCAGGTGAGAGCCGAAGCCGTCGACCTCGAAGGCATAAATCTTACCATATTTCGGATGGTTGACCACGGCATACTGCTTCAATGCCTGCTCCACCTCTGCAGCCAGAGCCGTGCATTGCTGGGCGCGCTCCTTGTCCTTGTTGACGATGGTCAGAATCTCGGCAGCCTTGCGCAGCGAGGTTACGGCCATAAAGTTCGAGGGAACGAGGAAGGGAAACACCGTTGCATCGTCTGAAGGACGGAAGAATGAGGCGATGAGCCCCACGGGGTTCACGGGATGCCCCTTGCCGTCCCATCCCACGGTATCGAACTGGCGATCGGTATTACGCTTAAAATGATAGCTGCCAGTGCCCTCCCTGTGCTGCTGCTCGCGGAACACGGCGAGGATATTGTCGACAGCCTTCAGCCATGCCTCGCCGAAGATGGAGGCATCGCCTGTCACCTTCCAGTACTCGTAAGCCAGGCGGATGGGATAGCACTCCGAATCGATCTCGTACTTACGCTCATGTACACCTGGCTTCATGTCGGTTTGGTCGCTCTTCCACTCGCCCACCTTCTCGGGGTCCTGATAGAAAGCGTTGGCATAGGGGTCGAGGTTGATGCTCTTCAGCTGGCGCAGGATGACACCGCGGATGAGCTTGGCCAGTTCGGGGTCGTCGTTGGCAAACTGCACGTAGGGCCACACCTGTGCACCCGAGTCGCGCAGCCACATAGCGGCAATGTCGCCCGTATAGACAAACGTGTCGTCGTCGCCATCGATGACGCTATAGTGCACGGTGGTCTCCAGTGTGTTGGGGAAGCAGTTCTCGAACATCCATGCCAGATAGGGATTGCCGCTGAGCGTCTGCTTCACCTTCTCTATCTGCTGGTCGATGACCTGCGATCGGAACAGCCGCTCCTCCATTGGCGGACGCTTTGACTGCCCCACCCCGATAGTGGCATCGGCAGTCATTCTGATGTACTCAGCGCCAAAGCCCTCCGACTGTTGCCCGGGCTGTGGCTGTTCCTGCTTAGAGCCGCAGGCGGTCAGTGCCACGAAGGCACTGACCATCAGCATTCCATTCATCTTTGCAATCATATATTGTCGATGTATTACTTGTTCATCACCTTGCAGACGCTGCCGTCCTCGTTGCGCACGATGTTGATGCCATGCACGAGGCTGTCGACCTGTGCACCCGAGAGGGTGTAGATGCTGACCTGCCCCGTCTGGGCAGAGGCACGCTGACTGCGGATGCCCGACCCGTCGTCGTAGATATTGCTCAGGCGAGTGTTCACCTCACGGATGCGGTCCTCAGCGACCTTGATCACCTCGCGGGCGTAGGTCATCAGACCATTGACCTCGGTCTCCACGTCGGTGGTCTGCGTGTAGACGGCGGCACAGAAGGCGGCATTGCCACCGTCCTCGGCCTTCGCATCCTTGGCCATGGAGAGCACGGCTTCCGTCGTCGAGACGTATGCATCGGTGAGCTGCTTCTCATTGGAATAGTTTACGTAGGTGGTAGCCGCGTTCTCATACCAACGGTGTCCATCAATGTGACGTCCGAGTCCGCCAAACTCGCCCAGCACCACAGGGCGGTTATTCTCATAGAGATAGATGTGAGGCGGACGGTCATAGTCGTGCAGGTCGACGAAGTCGCCCACGCCCTTGAAGTGGTTACCACCACTGGCAGCATTAATCAGACGGGTGTTGTCGAGCGTACGGGTGTAGTCCACGATCTCATTGGTCTTGAACTGTCCCCAGTTCTCATTGAACGTCGTCCACACCACGATACAGGGATTGCTGTAGTGCTCGTCGATAATTTCCTTCCACTGACTCTTGAAGGCATTGGTGACACCTGCATTCTGGTTGCCGTTCTCGGTGCTCCACTCGCGAGGAGCCCAGCCCTTGTCGGCACGGCCCAGCGAAGGCATGTCCTGCCAGACGAGCAGACCAAGACGGTCACAATGATAGTACCAGCGTGCAGGCTCCACCTTCATGTGCTTGCGAATCATGTTGAAGCCCCAGTCCTTGGTCTTCTGGATGTCGTAGAGCAGGGCCTCGTCGGTAGGAGCAGTGTAGAGACCGTCGGGCCAGTAGCCCTGGTCGAGCGGACCGAAGTGGAACAGGTCCTTGTTGTTCAGTTGGAAACGCCACTCGCCACTCTCCAACTGGCGCATGGATATCTTACGCATAGCGGCATAGCTCTGCACATGGTCTACTTCCTTGCCGCCTGACAGCAGTGTCACGTCGAGGTCGTAAAGATTTGGAGTGGACGGACTCCACAGTTTGGCATTGGGCACACTGAGCTCCAGATCGCTACCCACGGCACCCGTGGTCTGAGCTACCTCACTGCCACCAAACTTCAGCACCAGTTGCACCTGATCGGTGGCAGCTGTTCCTGTGCCCGTCACCTTCACCGTAAGTTTGCCTTTGTCGACATCAGCAGTAGAACGGATGTCGGCAATGGATGCTGCACTCACAGGCTCGAGCCATACCGTCTGCCAGATGCCCGACACCTGATTGTACCAAATAGAGCCTGCGCCACCGGGATTATAGCGCTGCTTGCCCAAAGGCTGAGTGACCTCGTCGGTATTGTCGATGGCCAGCACGGCAAGCGTGTTGACACCATCCTTCAGATAGTCTGTAATATCGAAGGCAAAGGAGTCGAAGCCTCCAGTATGGTTACCCAGTGCCGTACCGTTGACGAAGACACGTGCCTGATAGTCGACGGCACCGAAGTTCAGTATCACATGCTGACCTGCCCAGTTCTCAGGAACGGTGAACTCGCGCTGATACCATAGGTAGTAGTTCTTGTCGAGCATACGCATCACGCCCGAAAGACTCGACTCCACGGGGAAGGGCACCAGTATCTGCCCGTCCCACTGGGTGGGAATGGTGCGCTGTGTCTGCGGTGTGATGGCATACTGCCACAGGCCGTTCAGGTTCTGCCACTCCTGACGGACGAGCTGAGGACGCGGATATTCGGGCAGTGGGGTCTTTGGATCCACCTCAGCGGCCCACTTGGTCTTAATCTTATAGCCCTGCGGAGCCCAGGCCTGAGCCGACGGATCCTCCTTGGGGGCATACTTGTCCATGAGCACCTTCATCCAGTGGCCGCCGATAACCGAGCGGGCACGGAAGCCGCGCATGTGGCGGCTGTCGGTGTAGTACCAGTCGCAGAGGGGCACGCGGTCGGTGGTTTCGTTCACCCACTTCCACAACGGGTCGCTGAACTTCAGGAAGGTCTCCGTGTCGTCGGCCATCGAGGCAGCCCAGATGAGCCAGTCGCTCTTTGTGTACTGCTCGCGGTTGTCAAGGGGAACGCCCCACGTGTTCATCTTTGTCTGGTAGAACTTCACCTCGCGCTCACGCACTTGCTTGGGGAAGATATTGATGCCCCACATCTTGTCCCACACCAGATTGTACTTCAGGCTCCATGTGCCACCACGGTCGAAGGCCAGCTTGTAGTGATCGCCGTCGCGGGCATCCATTTCCCATACCTGAGCCATCCGCTTAGCAATGTCCATATAGCGAGTCTTCATATCGGGACGGCCACGCATTTCACACAGCTCGGCATAGCCAGCCACACCCATGATGGCCTTGATGGACAGGTTGGCATTGTGAGCCCAGTGGCCGGCAAAGTCGTCGGTACAGAGTTGCGTGTCGGGGTCTTGGCCGTTGTTTACGAGGTAGGTCACCCAGCGAGTGATGATACTCCAATAAGGAGTCAGCCAACTGGCATCGCCCTCAATCTTTGAAATCATATAGGCCAGCGTCAGCATGTTGCCGCTCTCTTCCAAAGGCATGTCGCCACCATACACCTGTCCGTTGGCATGGGGATAGGTGCCCAGATCGTGGGCGGCCCAGTCCTTGTTCCAACCGTGAGAGCGCTGATATTCAAAGATGGAGAGCATCATGCCCTTTTGCAAAGTGGGGTTGTAGAGTAGGAACAGCGGTGCCGAGGGATAGGTCAGGTCGACGGTGTTCACGCAGCCGTTGGAGTTGTTTTCCTTCGAGAAGTACAGGATGCGGCCGCCATCGTCCTGGAACAGCTTGTGGGCGGCCAGTACCTGACGGTAGGAGGCCGACAGCAGCTCGGCATACTTCACGTTGCCTGAGGCCAGACCGTCGTCGTAGATAGTCTTGTCCTGCTGGCGGCACTGCTCCATGATGCTTGTATAGCGGCTGTTCATGTCGCTGAAGGCCTGGAAGATGGTCTTGCCATCACGGGCCCAGTAGCCGGGATAGTCTTTGTTGAAGTAGCGGATATCCTTCACCTCGTCGTAGCCGATGAGCATGTAGCTCGAAGCCTGCGTAGTGCTGCCGAAGTCGTGCAGATAGGACAGCGTAGTCATGTAGCAGGGAGTCTCGTTCGTCACCTCGCCGCCATAGGCTGGCAGTTTTCCTGTAGAAGTAAATGTGCTTTCAGTGACAGCCGTTGGTGCCACGCTCACCTCACCGTTCTGACCAGAGAGGTACAGATAGCCCCAGTCGATGCTGATCAGGTCGCCTACGCGTCCCAGCACTTTTTGTGCCGTAGAGCCCGCCTTGGCATACTTCACGCCTCCCTCGGTGACGATGCTGGCATCGACGGCCTGCCCAGGCTCGTTGACGGTAAGGCGCGGTGTGGTGGCCACATAGAACTGCACATTGTGCTGCTGTCCGTCGGTGGAGCGCACTTGATAGCTGATATAATTGACAGGTGTAGAGACGAGGTCAAGGTCAGTGATGATCATCGGGGCCG
>ERZ842401.7954-NODE-7954-length-10640-cov-5.161171_pt1 | contig 10640 bp, 8 predicted proteins | sample MGYA00521270_ERZ842401 | MGnify/ENA primary metagenome ERZ842401 (study PRJEB31892, sample SAMEA3878208) | bioreactor metagenome | biome: Moose rumen | place: Sweden | collected 2011-10 | study: EMG produced TPA metagenomics assembly of the PRJEB12797 data set... | reverse complement strand
TTCATCGCCTGCAAAGTTACGAAATAAGTGGGAGAAAAGAAAGGAAAGTGCAAATTTTTATTCCCTACGTCGCATAAAATGTGGTCTCACCTCTCACACCTGACACTTATCTCATTAAAGGTCAGGCATATGCAAGCTACTCATGGTCTCACCAGTGGTCACACCAGTGGTCGCCCGTGAAAAATCTTCTACACATTTTTTTGCTTTTGTCTGCATGAATATTCATGCACTGGCATAAGTTTGCATCTTGTTGGCATAACTTGCGAAGTTATCGGAATAACTTCGCAAGTTATTTCAATAGTATCGCAAGTTATTCTCGCCACAAGCGGTAGCGGATAAATATACAGAATTGTGAATGTATATGCTGAAGCCTCCGAAAATAATGTAGAAGATTCTTCACGGGCGACCACTGGTGTGACCACTGGTGAGACCATGAGTAGCTTGCATATACCTGACCTTTAGCGAGATAAGTGTCAGGTGTGAGAGGTGAGACCACTTTTTTTGTTTTTTCCTTTCTTTTCTCCCACTTATTTCGTAACTTTGGCTTCGCCGAACTTACTTTTCGTTCGGAAATAAAAAAGAAAAACCGTTTTTCTTTTTATTTCTCTCACTTATTTCGTAACTTTGCAAGCGAAAATAGATTTATGCATGCAAAAAACTATGGGAAATAACGAGACACTGGCAAATGTGCTGGCCCGTCGGTTGGCTGAGGCCAGCCAAAAGACAGCGCAGGCGATGACGGAAACAGAGGTGGCCAGTTTGCTGGAGCGCATGACGGCAGTGCTGACGCCTGAGGAGCGTGAGCGGCTGACGCAGGCGGGCAACGAGGCACTGAAAGCGGCAGCGGCCAATCTGCGTCCGGAGGTGACGGAGGTGCGCCCGAAAGAGTTGGAGTGCGACGTGGTGCGCTTCCAGAACAATAAGGATAAGTGGGTGGCTCTGGTGGGGCTGCTGGATGGTTATCCCTACGAGATTTTTACGGGTTTACAGGACGACGACGAGGGCATTCTGCTGCCCAAGTCGGTGACCAAGGGCCGCATCATCAAGCAGGTGAACGACGACGGCTCTAAGCGCTACGACTTCCAGTTTGAGAACACGCGCGGCTATAAGATTACAGTGGAGGGCTTGTCGGAGAAGTTCAATCCTGAGTATTGGAACTACGCGAAGCTCATCTCTGGTGTGTTGCGCTACCGCATGCCCATAGCGCATGTCATCAAGCTGGTCAGCTCGCTGCAGCTGCAGGATGAGAATATTAATACGTGGAAAAACGGTGTGGAACGCGCCTTGAAGAAATACGAATGAAGATAGCTTCGAGTTATGTTTTCCTGCGTGAAGTCCGCTTTCATGCCTTCCATGGGGTGATGCCTCAGGAACGGGAGGTGGGGGCGGACTTCACCGTTTCACTGCGTGCGGCAGTGAATGTGGGGGCTGCGGTAGACAGCGACGATGTGGCCACTACGCTCAACTATGCCACGCTGTATGAGGTCGTCAGGCGGGAGATGGCCGTGACGTCGCAGCTGTTGGAACACGTGGCGGGGCGCATTGGTCAGGCTGTATTCGACCGCTTCCCACAAGTAGCTTGGTTAGACGTGACCGTGACGAAACTGAACCCGCCCATGGGGGCCGACTGTCAGGGTGCTGGTGTGGAACTACACTTAATAAATGATAAAACTCAATGGGAGAGTGCAGGTTTTTGACGGAAATTGCGTAATTTTGCACATTCTTATAGTGTTTTATGAAGCATAAGTGGCTATTTCTGGTTGGACTGATGGTGATGTTTGTGGCAACGGCAAGCGCTGCAAACAAGAAGTTTACGCTGGTCATTGATGCCGGTCATGGTGGCAATGACAAGGGTGCCATCGGTTCCCTGACCGATGAGAAAACCATCAACCTCAACGTGGCGCTGGCCTTTGGCCGGCTGGTGGAGCGCAACTGCCCTGACGTGAAAGTCATCTACACCCGCAAGACCGATGTGTTCATCCCCTTGCACACACGAGCCGACGTTGCCAACAGGAACAAGGCTGACCTGTTTATCTCCATTCACACCAATTCGCTGCCTAAGGGGCGCATAGCCAGGGGCTTGGAGACCTACACACTGGGCATGCACCGTGCGGCAGACAATCTGGACGTGGCTAAGCGTGAGAATGCCGCCATTCTGATAGAGGATGACTATAAACAGCGCTATCAGGGTTTTGACCCCACTTCCTCTGAGAACTACATTATGTTTGAGTTTATGCAGGACCGCAACATGGCGCAGAGTGTGGACTTGGCCAAGATGGTGCAGAAACGGACGTGTGCCAGTGCCGGCCGTCCTGACAAGGGTGTCAAGCAGGCAGGCTTTCTGGTGCTGCGCGAGACGTCTATGCCGAGTTGCCTGATAGAGCTTGGGTTTATCTCGACATCAGACGAGGAGCGATTTCTGAATACCACTGCAGGTGTTGACAAACTGGGGCATGGCATTTATCAGGCTTTCTTGGACTATAAGAAAAAGTATAACAAGGGCATCACGGTTCCCTACAAGGCCGATACAAAGCAGAAGGTGAACATTCCCAGTGTGGTGCCCAAGGAGGCGAAGGAGGAAGCCAAGGACAAAACCGTTGAGCCCGCCAAGCGCAAGAAAGGAAAGATGGCACAGGAGCTGGCTGATGTGCGCGAGGGCAAGCTGCCGGTAGAGACGGCAGCCGTTCAGTCTGCGGAGGCCAGCACAGACTCTATTGTGCAGTCAGTGCCTGATGTTGAGAGCAAATCAGTGAAGCCAGAACAGTCAGAGCAGTCAGAGAGCGCCCCAGTCTTCAAGGTGCAGATACTGGCCAGTGCTACCAAGCTGAAGACAGGCGACAGCCAGTTGAAGGGCCAGAAGGGTGCTGACTGCTACGAGGAGGGAGGCATGTATAAGTACACCATAGGCTCCTCGACGGACTATAGCGAGGTCTACCAGCAGCGCAAGTCGCTGCTCGACCGTTTTCCGCAGGCTTTCATCATAGCTTTCAAGGACGGCAAGAAAGTCGATGTGCGCCAGGCCATCCAAGAGTATAAAAACAATAAGGTGAAAAAGTAAGGTTTAAAAAAGCAATAAGGGTAAGAATATGAAGAATTTCTTTACAAAGGAAGTGAAGATAGCACTGGTGGCCATCGTAGGTATTGTGGTGCTGTTCTACGGGTTGCAGTTCCTGAAGGGGCTGAGCCTGTTTTCCAACGATGACTCCTATTTTGTGAAGTTCGACGATGTGAGTGGTCTCTCTGCATCAGCACCTGTCTATGCCAACGGCTACAAAGTGGGTGTGGTGAAGGACATCCACTACGATTACAACCCTGCTGGCAAGATTGTCGCTGTGCTGGGGTTAGACAAGCAGATGCGCCTGACACGTGGCTCGCGGGCCGAACTGGCCAGCGACCTGCTGGGCAACATCAAGATAAACCTGCTGTTGGGAGGCAATCCCACTGACCTGCTCAGCGTGGGCGACACCATTCCTGGTGGTCAGGAGGGGGGCATCATGAGTCAGGTGGGCGAAATGATGCCTGCCATCGAAGCCATTGTGCCGAAGCTCGACAGCATCATGTCGAGCCTGAACGCATTGTTGGCCGACCCTGCCCTGCGCAACACGCTGCACAACGTGGAAGGGATGACGGGCAACCTGAATGCCACAAGTCAGGAGCTGCGCACCCTGTCGGCGCAGCTGAACCGTGACATTCCCGCTATGACGCAGAAAACCAATGGCGTTTTGGACAACACACAGCAGCTGACAGCCAATTTGTCGGCCATTGACGTGGCTGGCATGACGGCTAAGGTGAACCAGACACTGGCCAACGTGGAGCAGATGACCCAGAAACTGAACAGCAATGAGGGCACGCTGGGCCTGTTGATGCGCGATGCTGAGTTGTACAACAACCTCAGTTCGACGGCTGCCTCGGCCGACTCGCTGCTCATTGATTTCAAGGCTCACCCCAAGCGATACATCCATTTCTCAGTGTTCGGCAAGAAAGACAAATAATTGCCGGAAGTTGATGAACGAGAAACTTGCTTACAAATATATAATTTTTAATTTGTCTAAATAAAGGGTAGCTTTAAAGAAGTTTCAACGCAAAATGGCCAAATGCTTGATATTGCATATCTTTGGGCATGTCTGAAATGTATGTCTGCACATCCTTGCGGGGGTGTGCAGACTTTTGCTAAGGTGTTGACAAACAAATACTTGGATATAACCAAACCGTTGTAAAATTAAAAAGCATTAAAAAGCAGGTTAAAGTGCGTAGAATAAGTGAGTTACACCCTTCTGAATAGTTTTAGGTTAAAAATGCAGATTTGTTTTTCTCGGAAAAAATTGCGACCTTTGCATTCGAAAACAACAAGAACGCTTTGTCTTTTAATAACTAAAAAACGAGTAACGCCGCATGGTAGAAAATCCAAAGGCGCTTTGGGACAACTGCCTTTCTTTGATTAGGAAGAACGTCACGGAGCAGCTTTACAAAACATGGTTCGAGCCTATTGTCTTCGAGCATTACAACGAAGACAGCAGGACGCTCCTTGTGCAGGTGCCGAGCAGGTACGTGTATGAGTATCTGGAGCAGCACTATGTGTCGTTGCTGAGCAAAGTACTTTCTCGTTGTTTTGGCACGAACATTCGATTGAACTATCGCATCGTCGTTGACAAAAAGAATCAGATAACGGTCGACGAGGAGGGTAGTGAGCCTGTCAAGATTGACAGTCAGGATGCTGTTACGTTGGGCAACACCACGCCTACGGTACTCGATGCTGCTGTTCCGCAGGACTTGAACCCGCAGCTGGACGTGCACAAGACGTTCCAGAGCTTCATAGAAGGCGACTCCAACAAGTTGCCGCGCACCGTCGGTCTTAGCATTGCAGAGCATCCAGGCAAGTCAACGTTCAATCCGTTCTTCGTCTTCGGCCCGTCAGGTTGTGGCAAGACGCACCTGATTAATGCCATTGGTGTGCGCTGTAAGGAAATGTACCCGCGCAAGCGCGTGCTCTATGTCTCTGCCCGCCTGTTTCAGGTGCAGTTTACCGATGCTGTACGTCAGAACAAGGTAAACGAGTTCATCCAGTTCTATCAGACCATTGACGTGCTTATCGTGGATGACATTCAGGAGTGGGCTACTGCCGTGAAGACGCTTGACACGTTCTTCCACATCTTTGACCATCTGTTCCGCTTGGGCAAGCAGATAGTGCTGGCCAGCGACCGTCCGCCCGTGGACTTGCAGGGTGTCAAGGACCGCTTGCTGACTCGCTTCTCGTGTGGCCTCATTGCTGAGTTGGAGAAGCCTAATGTGCAGTTGTGCATTGACATTCTGCACTCGAAGTGCCGTCGTGACGGTCTGAAGATTCCTGAGGATGTCATCCAGTTTATTGCCGAGACGGCCAATGGCTCTGTGCGTGACTTGGAGGGCGTTGTCAACTCGTTGTTGGCCTATAGTGTGGTCTATAACTCCAATGTCGATATGCGGTTGGCTGAGCGCATCATCAAGCGTGCCGTCAAGGTGGACAACAAACCGCTGACCATTGACGACATCATGGAGAAGGTGTGTGGCCACTATCATGTGACGCAGCAACAGGTGCTCAGTCGCTCCCGCAAGCGTGACTATGTGCTGGTACGTCAGATTTCCATGTACTTGGCTCAGAAGTACACAAAGATGCCGGCTTCGCGCATAGGGCAGCTTATCGGTGGGCGCGACCATTCGACGGTCATTCATAGTTGCAGCACTATCGAACAGCGGCTGAAGGTTGACAAAGCATTTGTAGACGAGCTGAGCAGTATCGAGAATTCTTTTAAGCTGAAAAAATAAAATAATATCGGGCAGCCTTGTTGGGCCGCCCGATGTTATTTTCACTTTAGGATGATGCCGCCGTTGGGTTGTATCACCACTTTGGCCTGTCCCCGTTTGTCAATCTTGAGTTGCTTCAAGCCCGCATAGCCCTCCTGATTGTCAGTGTAGTAGCTGACGGTCTGATTAGGCTTCAGCATGGGCAGTGTCAGTGTCAGTTTCTTGGCCTGTGCCTCGGCATTCAGTCCGGCAATGTACCACTGGTCACCATGGCGGCGGGCCAGCACGACATACTTGCCGGGATAGCCGTCCACATAACGGGTCTCGTCCCATGTGGTGGGCAGCTGTTTAAGGAAGTCGAGTTCCACCTGTGGCAGTTCCGTCAAGTTGTTGGGCTGGATGGCTACGCACTGGATAGCCGACTGCATGGTGATGCCGCTGGCCATCTCAAAGACGTCTGTTGTCTTGCGGCTGTGCCTACTCTTGTTGTCACGGCTCAGGTAGCGGTTCATAATGATGCCGCCCCAGTCCATCGAGGCGGTGGCATTGCGGCAGAAGGGGTGCAGCGTCAGGTCAAAAGGCTGGCGGATGGCTGCATCCTCGGTGAAGAAGACGTTCTCTGAAGCCAACACCGCTTCAGAGGCTACATAGTTCGGGTACATGCGCTCCCAGCCACGGGGCAGCGTGCAGCCATGGAAGATGACCTGCAGCCCGTAGCGGTTGGCATCAGAGAGAATGTCCTCGTAGAGTTGCATGATTTGCTGCTTGTCACCGCCGAAGAAGTCTACCTTGATGCCTTTCACACCGATGCTGTGCAGCCACTTCATCTCACGTTCGCGCGCTATTGATGTGTTCATGCACTGGCGTGGTGTCTGTGGCGCGTCATTCTCATAGCCGTTGGAGTTGTACCAGAGCATTAGGCTGACTCCCTTTTGCTGGGCATATTTTGACAACTCTGCCATACGGTCGCGCCCAATCTGCGTGTCCCACCAGTTGTCTACCAGACAGTATTCGAAGCCCATGGCTGCGGCCAGGTCGATGAACTGCACCTGGTCATTCCAGTTGATGCTCTTGTCCTGCCAAATGAGCCACGACCAGGTGTAGCGGCCTGGCTCGTATTGTTGTGAGGGCTCATAGAGTGGCTCCACCACATCATAAGAGATGGTGGTCTCCACGATGGGAGCCAACGAGGTGCCGACGGTGATGGCGCGCCACGGTGTACTGCCTGGTACGGCGATGCCTGCCGCTGTGCTGCCAAGTCCGTTCAGCTCACCAGCCATGGGGTAGGCGATGGTGTAGCCCGTCTCTGTGTTGAAGTCGCTAAGGTGTGACCCCACATAACCGGAGGTGACACCCGTCTCCGAAATCAGCACCCAGCCGTCGCCAGCCTTGGCCTTTCCTTGCTGTGGCTGGGCTGTAGTGTTAGGAATGTGGAACAGTGCAGGGAATACATAGCCCTCTCCAAACTGTGACTTGGTGGTCATGGGGGCATCAGCAGAATAGACCTCCTCATAGCTGGGCTTTGTGCGCTCCCAGCCTTTCATCGGGTCTATTTGCGGTGACAGGAAAGCGGTGGTGCCGTTGGGCAATCGGAAAGATGAGGCCTCGCTGGTGATGATGGCACACTTCGGGTTGTCCTTTGCCTGACGGTGCAGCGTATAGCGGAATGCCACATCGTTGTTGCTCACCATGAACGTGACGGTCATCGGATGCTTCTGGGCATTCAGCAGTGTAATGTCCAGGGTGTTGGCCTGATAGTCGCTGTGGCTGGTCTTGGTGCGCGTCATGTCATAGTGCTTCTCCACGGATCCGCTTTTCGCCTCTTTCAGCGTCAGCCCCTTGGTGTAGTCGCCGATGTTCGACTGCAGTCCCAACCTCGACGGCAGCATCATCTGCTGTCCGTCGTATGTAATACTGTACGTGGCCACTCCTTCCTCCACGCTGATGTTGACCGCCAGCTTCCCGTCCGGCGATAACAGCAACCTGCTCTCAGCCCTCATCAAGAGGGGAGAGAGCAGGCTGATAATAATTAATAATGTTTTAGTTCTCATTCCATAGATTTACAACAGGTTGTCCTTTTCGATATCCTTGAAGTACTTGTAGGTAGCAACCTTCAGTTCGTCGGTGGCAGGCTCGTCGGCAACGATGATGCCATGCTGGTGCATCTGCAGGGCCGAGATGGTCCACTCATGCGTGACGGCACCCTCAATGGCAGCCTTCAGTGCGCGGGCCTTGTGGTGGCCGTTGACCAGAATCATCACCTCGCGGGCATCCATGACGGTGCCCACACCAACGGTCAGGGCCAGTTTGGGCACCTTGTTGACATCGTTGTCGAAGAAGCGTGAGTTGGCAATGATGGTATCGGTGGTCAGCGTCTTCACACGCGTACGGCTGGTCAGGCTGGAGTAGGGCTCGTTGAAGGCAATATGGCCGTCGGGGCCTATGCCGCCGATGAACAGGTCGATGCCGCCGGCTTCCTTGATCATCTCCTCGTAGTGTGCGCACTCGGCAGCCAGGTCTTTGGCATTGCCGTTGAGGATGTGGATGTTCTCCTTCGGGCAGTCGATGTGGTCAAACAGGTTGCGGGCCATGAACGAGTGGTACGACTCAGGATGGTCTTCGGGCAGGTTGACATACTCGTCCATGTTGAACGTCAGCACGTTTTTGAACGACACGCGGCCTTCCTTGTTGGCTTTCACTAAGCAAGCGTACATTCCTTCGGGAGAAGAACCCGTGGGCAGACCCAGCACAAACGGTTTCTCTGCGGTGGGCTTGAAGGCGTTGATGCGCTCAATGACATGCTCAGCGGCCCATTGTGACATTTTCTGATAGTCAGATTCAATAATTACTCTCATAAGTCTAATAATTTTAAAAAGTTGTGTCTGTTTGCGGGTGCAAAGTTAACAATTTCTTCGAACTTTGAACTTTGAACTACGAACTTTTTAAAATGTAGATGTGTTAAATATATTTAAGGGATATTCACAAAGTTCAAAGTTCAAAGTTCAAAGTTCAAAGTTTGTATTACCTTTGCACCCATATTATAAATTGTGTATGAAGGAATTTGTCATTTCTGACGTCAAGGCTGAGACGGCGGTGCTGGTGGGACTCATTACGCAGCAGCAGGACGAAGCCAAGACCAAAGAATATCTCGACGAGTTGGAGTTCTTGGCTGACACGGCTGGTGCCGTCACCGTAAAGCGCTTTACGCAGAAGGTGCAGGGACCAAGTCAGGTGACTTATGTAGGCAAGGGCAAACTCGACGAAATCAAGCAATATATCAAGCAACAGGAGGAGGCAGCCGATGATGACCCTACGGGTGAGACTCAGCCGATAGGCATGGTTATCTTTGACGATGAGTTATCGGCCAAGCAGATTCGCAATATAGAGTCGGAACTGAAGGTCAAGATACTGGACCGTACGAGTCTGATTCTTGACATCTTTGCCATGCGTGCCCAGACCGCTGAAGCCAAGACGCAAGTGGAACTGGCACAATACCGCTACATGCTGCCCCGTCTGCAGCGCCTGTGGACGCACTTGGAGCGTCAGGGCGGCGGCTCTGGCAGTGGCGGCGGCAAAGGCTCAGTGGGTCTGCGTGGCCCTGGTGAGACACAGTTGGAGATGGACCGCCGCATCATCTTGCACCGCATCACGCTGTTGAAGCAACGCCTGCAAGAGATAGACCAGCAGAAGACGACCCAGCGCAAGAACCGCGGTCGCCTGATTCGCGTGGCCTTGGTGGGCTATACCAACGTGGGAAAATCTACGTTGATGAACCTGCTGTCCAAGAGCGACGTCTTTGCCGAAAACAAGCTGTTTGCCACGCTCGACACGACAGTGCGCAAGATGGTCATTGACAATCTGCCCTTCCTCTTGGCCGACACCGTGGGCTTCATCCGTAAGTTGCCCACCGACTTGGTGGACTCGTTTAAGTCTACGCTGGACGAGGTGCGCGAGGCCGACTTGCTTGTGCATGTGGTGGACATCTCGCACCCTGACTTTGAGGAGCAGATCACTGTCGTGGAGAAGACGCTGGCCGATTTGGGCTGTGCAGAAAAGCCCTCCATGCTGGTGTTTAACAAGATTGACGCCTACACATGGACGCCGCAGGACGAGGACGACCTGACGGAGCCGACGCGTGAGAACATTTCGCTGGACGAACTGAAGCGCACGTGGATGGCCAAAATCAATGAGAAGTGTGAAATGAGGAATGAGAAATGGACTGCCGCCCCCATCTTTATCTCCGCCAAGAGCAAGGAGAACATTGACGAGTTGCGCGACATCCTCTACAAAAAGGTGCGCGAGCTGCATGTGCAGAAGTACCCCTACAACGACTTCCTGTACAACATTGAGGAATAACCAGACACAATAAATTACTTACTTATGAGAGATTACAGACAACTGACAAATGAGGAAATTAATGTGCTCGAGAGCAATAGCTGTTGGGCCGAGGACTGGACACGCGTAAGGGTGGCAGAGGCTTTCAGCCCCTATGGCTTCCATCGCGTCGTCTTTTATGGGGACATCCAGTTGGGCGTCTTTGAAAAGCAGGTGGAGGTCACCAAAGGCTTCACCAAGCGCGCCGGCATCAACGACGCCACGCTGCGCAACGTGACCGTGGGCGACAACTGCCTCATCGAGAAGGTGGGCAACTTCATCAATAACTACACGATTGGCAACGACTGCTACATCTCGAACATCTCGACCATGGAGACTACCGACGGTGCCACCTATGGTGAGGGCCATTCGGTCAGCGTGCTCAACGAGATGGGTGACGGCAACCTCATCCTGTTCCACGACTTGAACTCGCAATTAGCCGCTTTCATGGTGAAGCATTTCAAGGACAAGCAGCTGAAGGACAA
>ERZ842401.7953-NODE-7953-length-10640-cov-6.150118_pt1 | contig 10640 bp, 4 predicted proteins | sample MGYA00521270_ERZ842401 | MGnify/ENA primary metagenome ERZ842401 (study PRJEB31892, sample SAMEA3878208) | bioreactor metagenome | biome: Moose rumen | place: Sweden | collected 2011-10 | study: EMG produced TPA metagenomics assembly of the PRJEB12797 data set... | reverse complement strand
CCTTAGTAGTATCTTACATCGGCTACATCACCAAGAAGGTGAAGGTAGGCGGAGCATCTGTTCTTAACATCACACTCGATGAGGACAAGGCTTCACTCGATGAAGTTGTCGTTATTGGTTATGGTGTCCAGAAGAAGAAGCTTGTCACTGGTGCCACGGTGCAAGTGAAGGGTGATGACATCGCCAAACTGAACACCACGAACCCCTTGCAGGCTATGCAGGGCCAGACCCCAGGTGTGAACATCGCTTCCACATCAGGTCAGCCGGGTAGTAGCATGAAGGTGCAGATTCGTGGTTTGGGTACAGTGGGCAACTCAGAACCCTTATACCTAATTGATGGAATTGGTGGCGACATCTCCACTTTGAATCCTGCAGATATTGAGTCAATCGATGTGCTGAAGGATGCCGCTTCTGCAGCTATCTATGGTGCTCAGGCCGCTAACGGTGTTGTGCTGATTACCACTAAGAGTGGTAAGGAAGGCCGTGCTGAAATCAGCCTTGACATCTATCGTGGTTGGCAGAATGTGGCTCGCAAGGCCGAAATGCTCAACTCCCAGGAGTACATGACCATCATGAACGAGCAGCAGATTAATTCTGGTAATCAGCCTTACAACTTCTCCAAGTTCACAAGTATCTATGATGCCAATGGAAATATTTATGATACCGACTGGATTGACCAGATGTTCAAGAGCAATGCTATCAAAGAGAGCTACAGTTTGGGTATCTCTGGTGGCAGCAAGACTTCCACTTATGCCATGTCTCTGGGCTATATGAATGAGGAGGGTATTGTCGGTGGCTCCGATGTTTCCAACTACGAGCGATACAACTTCCGCATCAATTCTGAACACAAGTTGTTCGACGACCTGCTGAAGGTTGGCGAACAGGTCAGCTTTATCTATGCCAAGAGTAAGGGTATCAGTGTTGGTAACCAGTATAACAACAGCCTTCGTGGTGCTTTCGCCACCTCGCCATTGGCTCCCGTTTATAGCGCTAACGGCTACTACGGCAGTCCTTACAATGCTACCGATAATAGTGACTGGTATAAGTATGACGGCAACCCCTATGGCCAGATGATGACCAATTCTAATAACGAGAACAAGGTAGCTACGTTCAGCGGTAACGTCTATGCCGAGGTTACTCCGTTCAAGGGCTTCAAGTTCCGTACAGTATTCGGAGCAGTTTATTCTTCCAGCGAATATCGCAGTCTGAAGCCGCTCTATCATTTCAGTCCTTATGTATATAATGATACGCGCACGGAGGTCAGCCAGAATACAAATCATGGTCTGACGATGACATGGACCAATACAGCACAGTATGACTGGAAGATTCAAGAGCATGCCTTTAATGCCTTGTTAGGTATGGAGGCCAGCCGTTATGAAGGAACCTATGTAGGAGCCAATCAGGGCATCCTGAAGGAAGGTTTTGATGATTGGACTCATGCCTATGTATCGAATGGTACTGCTGCTACAAGCTCTGATGGCTTGGGAGCTAGCGGTTATCCAAATGACGAGTCGCGTACCGTTTCTTATTTCGGTCGTTTGGGTTGGAACTGGAAAGAGACCTATATGGTTAATGCTACCCTGCGCTGCGACGGTTCAAGCCGTTTTGCCAGTGGCAAGCGCTTTGGTTGGTTCCCCTCAGTCAGTGCCGGTTGGGTAGTTACCAACGAGAAGTTCATGGAACCCGTACTCAAGGTGATGGACTATTTCAAATTGCGTGTTTCTTGGGGACAGGTAGGTAACCAAAATATTTCAAGCTACCAGTATCTGGCACCCATCAAGACCACGAATACTCACTATCTGTTTGGTAACTATGGCTACGACGATGCTGCTTCGGCCCAGCAGTTGGCTGCCAACTGGGGTGCCTATCCTTCACGTGTGGCCAATCCTGATGTGACTTGGGAGACCTCTGAGCAGTTCAATATCGGTATTGATGCCCGCTTCCTGAACCAGCGCCTGAATGTTAACCTCGACTACTACGTGAAGACTACGAAAGACTGGCTCGTTGCTGCTCCTATTCTGGCTACAACGGGTACTGGTGCTCCTTATATCAATGGTGGTGATGTAAAGAACAAGGGCTTCGAGTTCAATGTGACATGGTTCGACAAGATAGGCAAGAACTTCAACTACAATGTTGGTGTGAACGGTGCCTACAACAAGAACGAAGTGGGTAACATTCCTACTGAGGACGGTATCATCCACGGTACTACCAATATGCTTTATGATAACTCTCCTGAGTTCTATCGCGCGGAGAATGGCCACGCTATCGGCTACTTCTGGGGTTACAAGACCGCCGGTCTGTTCCAGAATCAGGCGGAGATAGACGAGTGGATTGCTAATGGCAATGGTGTATTGCAGGCAGATGTAAAGCCTGGTGATGTGAAATATATCGATGTCAACCACGACGGCCAGATTAACGATGCCGACAAGGTGGACTTGGGCAATGGTGTACCTGACTTCACGTTGGGCTTCAACCTTGGCTTTGATTGGAAGGGCATCGACTTCTCCGTACAGGCCACAGGCTCGTTTGGTCATCAGATTGTACAGACTTATCGTAATCACGCCAATGCACAGGCTAACTACACTAAGGAGATTTTGGGTCGCTGGACGGGCGAGGGTACCTCTAACTCGATACCTCGTGTGACGACGACCAATATCAACTGGCAGTTCTCCGACCTCTATGTTCACGATGCCGACTTCCTGCGTATCTCTACCGTTACGCTGGGCTATGACTTGGCCCGTCTGTGGAAGAGTCGCATCTGTAAGCAGTTGCGTATCTATGTTCAGGCTCAGAACCTGTTGACTTTCACCAAGTATAAGGGAATGGATCCTGAGATTGGTTATGGTACCGATGGCTGGGTAAGCGGTGTTGACGTAGGTTACTATCCCCGTCCCCGTACATTCTTGGTTGGTGCTAGTGTTAAATTCTAAAAGAAGGAGGACATGAATATGAAATCATTGAAAATGAAGGCATTTGCTGTTTCCCTGCTGGCTTTGAGCGTGACGGCTTGTTCAGATAGTTTCCTGGACACTTCCTCGAAGACAGAATCGAATACGGATAGTTTCTATAAGACAGAGAATGATGCCAAGCGTGCACTGATAGGTTGCTACGATGGTTGGCGTCAGACCAGTTCTAATCCTGGTATTGGCTTTTTTGTGGCCTCAGAGGTTATGGGAGCCGAGTGTTTTGCAGGTTTGGGTAACACCGATCCGCGCAACTATCAGGTCATCGACCGTTTTGATATAGCACAGTCGTCTTCCGACCTAAATATCTATGAGAGCGATTGGGCACGCTACTATGAAGGTATCTATCGTTGTAACGAACTTATCAAGTATGAGAGTCAGATTTCATGGGCCAGTGAGACATCCCACCAGACTTGTATGGGTGAGTGTCATGCACTTCGTGCTATCCTCTATTTCGACCTCGTGCGTCTGTTTGGCAATGTTCCTCTGCTCACTGTAGCTACTCAGGAGAATGTTCCCCAGTCGCCTGCTGCTGATGTCTATCAGGTCATCTTCGAAGACTTGCAGTACGCTATTGACAATATTCCTGCCGATGCCTATCCTAAGGCTAAGTCAGCAGAGAATGATGGTCGTATCACCAAGTATGCTGCTGAGGCTCTTTACGCACGTGCGTATCTTTTCTATACAGGTTATTATGGAGCTTCTATTGAGGGTGTTACCAAAGAGAAAGCCCTTTCTTATGTAGAGGATGTTATCAGCAGCGGTGAATATAAGCTGGTGGCTGAATATAAGAACCTGTGGCCTGCTGCTTCTGCCGGTATTGCTCAGGTGGGTGATGCCAAGACGCTGCTGGGAACCTATGCCGGTGATGGCAATAGCGAGACCGTTCTCTCAATGAAGTACACCAATACCCAGGACTACAACGGCAACAACGACTCCAACCGCTGGCAGGTGATGGTTGGCATGCGTTCGCTAACTTCTGCTCCCTATGGAAAGGGATGGGGCTGTATGACAGTCAATCCGCAGTTTGTCAACAGCTATGAGGCTAATGACAAACGCAAGGAGGCTTCTATTATTGATATCGTCAACGAAGGCATTGTTGAGGCTGACGGTTTTGAGGATAGCTATGGTGATTGGCGAGAATACACAGGCTACTGCGTAAAGAAATATTCTCCGCTCTGCTTTGCCGATGGAACCTCAGCCGTGAAGATTGACGGTAGTGGTGGTTTCCAGGAGCAGAACCATCAGGACTGGGTTGTCGTACGTTATGCCGACGTGTTGCTGATGGCTGCTGAGTTGGGCAGTGCTAATGCACAGTCTTATCTCGACCAGATACGCTCTCGTGCAGGTCTGGCTTCCGTACCAGCTACTCAGGCTAATATTCTGAAGGAGCGTAAGTATGAGTTTGCCTTTGAGGCCATCAACTATTGGGATCTCCTACGTCAGGGCATCGACTATGCTGCCCAGCAGATTGCCACAAGTGGTATTGCCGTGAAGTCTGGTGGCCTCGACGACAGTGTGGTTATCTCAGAACAGAATATCAAAGCCAAGAAAGGCCTCTGTCAGATTCCACAGAATCAGATTACACTGTCGAACAATGTGCTTGTACAGAATGACGGTTGGAAATAATGACTTAAAACACAGAAAGAATTATGAAACTAAAGAATCTATTATATTCAGTGACGGCAGGAGTGGTCATGCTGTTGGCAGCGTGTACGCCTGACAAAGACTCACTGGGTGCGGTCGACGTAACTGCCGCACAACTGTCCGAGGGTTCTGGCTTCACCGTCAGCGTGGACCAGACCACCAACCAGGTGACGTTCACCAGTAAGATGCCCAGTAGCTATTCGGTTTATTGGGAGTATGGACCCAAGCCTGCCGAAGGTGCCGACCCTGCCATCTCTGGCACCAGTACGAACAACACTTATCAACTGGGTATTGCCTTCGATGGTGACTACTATGTACGCATGGGTGTGCAGACTCGTGGCGGCATCGTGTTCAGCGACCGTGCCATTTTCCATATTGACAACATGAACACCGACCTGCTGTCAGACCCCTTATGGACGCTTCTGACAGGTGGTATCGGTAAGTCGAAGACGTGGGTACTTGACATCGATGCCAATGGTACGGCTTTGATGTACGGCGGACCAATCTGGTTCTTCACCTCAGGCTATAAGTGGGACAACCTGCACACTGCCAAAGGTGCAAACTATATCGACTCTAAGAAGTGGGATGCCAAGGAGGCTATAGAGCCTTACCTTGCTGATGACGGTACGGGCCAGTGGTACTGGAAAGCCGACTGGGCTGGCAATAGTTGGATGTGCGATGCAGCAGACTATGGTGAGATGACTTTCGACCTCGTAGGTGGTGCTAATGTTGATGTAAATGGTGAGAAGGGTGCCTTCAACATGGATGTTGACAACCACACCATCTCGTTTACAGGCACTGTTGCCCTCAATACGGGTAATCACGACGTTGCTGCACAGTGTCCTTCAGGCACGTATAAGATTCTGCATTTGACAGAGAATGCCTTACAGATTCTTTTCGATGGCGACAACGAGACACCGTTCACACTGAACTATATCTCCAAAGACTATAAGGAGAACTATGTTCCCGAGGTGAAAATCAACAACGATATGCCTGTTGATTTCATGGATTACATCCAGCCCAAGAACCAGTTTATTACTACCTATAAGTTCGACGAGAGTGAGCCGTATGCCTACTTCTCTCTGGCTGGCGAAAAGTTGGCTGGACGTACCATATATCCTGCACATGCCGATTTGGGCGATGCCGAGTTGGAACTGACTTCTAACACCGGTAAATTCAAAATTACCAGCTGCGATGGCAATGTTGGTGTAGGCAAATATTCTTTGAGTAAGGGTGATACCACCTTCATTAAGGCTACTGAGACGGCTAGCTGGGTTCAGGCTCTGAGCACTATCATAAGCGACTCGACCTACGTGATGCGCAGGGCTGGTTTGTTCTCCTTCGACAATCTGCCATCCTTTGCTATCTCAACGAACAGTGATGTTAATTTTGGCAACGACAAGAATGAGTTGCAGATTCTGCAGTACGAGATAGACGACCGTACGGGAGATATCACTGAGCTCTGGCTGGGCTCTAAACAGTACGATGCCCAAGGTGAGGCTTATGAGTATCTGGCTTACCACTTTATCAAGCAGACGGGTGGTGCTCAGGTAGAGTCTTTTGTGGCTAATCTGAACTACTCTGACACTGGATGGTTTTTCATCAATAGTGAGGATATTTACATCACGGGCGAGGGTGACTATACCTTCAAACTGGAGCCGAACGGCTCAACCAACACTCAGGATCCTTTCTTGATGTATCTCGATGTGCTGAAGATTCTTAAGAACCATCCTAATGCCGACATCATCATTAAGAGCATCAAGGTTGACGGCAACGAGATTCTTGGCTCTGAGGAAGGCTTTGATGACGCAACCATTTCTCGTATTGTGGGTGATGAAGCGACAACCGGTCGCCGTTATATCCTCAATCCATGGAATGATGAGTCGGCTTCTCACACCCATCTGCTTAAGTTCAGCAGCTCACTCGAAGTTACCGTTTCCATCAAGTATGATGCAGGTGAAGTTGTCCTCAAATAATAACCTAAACAGTAAACGACAATGAAGAATAAGATATTAACAGGCATGATGCTGCTGGCAGCGGGGTTTTTTACCGCTGCATGCAGCTCTGACGATGACTATAGCATCAGCACCGATGCTGTCGTAACCTCGATTACGACAGGCGATGCTGCCGTGACGGCAATCTCTGCCACCACATACGGCACGGTGAAAGACCTGTCGAAGATGGATGGTAGCCGCTACCAGGTAGGTGCGGCCTATGGTACTACTGCTGACCCCACTACGTCGGGCAGTAAGCAAGTGGGTACTATCGATGAGAATGGCAATGTGACTACCCAGCTCAGTAATCTGACGAAGGGTACCACCTACTATTATGCCACTTTCGTTACCCTGCAAGGCAAGGTAACCAAGTATGGCGAGGTGAAGTCGTTCATAGCTACCGATGCTCAGGTGGCTACTGCTGCGGCTAGCGACATTTCAGCCTGCAAAGCTACGCTGGCGGGGCAGGCTCAGGGAATCAGTGATATTCTGGAGAATGCCGTTGTAGGCTTCCGCTATGCCACCTCTGAGGCTGATGTAGAGACGGGGGTTGACCTGCCAATGGATGAGGCTACGGCTAACTTCGAGTTCGTGGCTGATGCGCTGCTGCCTGCTACCACCTATTATTATAAGGCTTACGTCAAGCTGGGCGATGGCCTGTACTTTGGCGATGCACAGCAGTTCACCACAGAGGCTCAGGAGATGGAGTATGTCGACCTCGGATTGTCCGTGCTGTGGGCTAAGTACAACATCGGTGCTGAGTCGGAGATAGAATCGGGTATTCAGGTGGGCTTCGGCGACCAGACCTTCTACAACCACTCTGAAGACCCTAACGACTATACGCCTTGGGACGCAGTTGACGTTGAGGATGTCATCTATAATCTAAGCATTGATGGTAATGCCAAGATGAAAAGCAAGATGCCTTCTGAGAAACAAGTCCAAGAACTCATAGAGAAGACCACACAAGAGGCTGATGAGGTGAATGGTGTGCCTGGCATACGTTTTACAGCCAAGAATGGTAACAGCATCTTCCTGCCATATACGGGTTATCGTGTGGGCAACGAGGTAACAGAGAACGGCGAGGGCTACTACTGGACATCTACTGTCTCATCCGTGAATGAAATGTATTCCAAGTCGTTGAAGATTTCTCCCTCAGCTGTAACCGTAGATATGTCGAATCGTTATTATGGATTGTCTTTGCGTTCTGTACGTGAGGAAGAGCCCGTAGAGGAGGGTATCACTATCCGTAACTATAATGCTGTACAGGGTGATCTCGAAAACAACGGTAACTATCGTTTTGACATCTTCAACCAGTGGGATGGCTCAGGCACGGGCAGCGATGAGACTTCTGTACTCATCCCCAGCGAGGTGAACTTCAAGGAGTCTATCTCTGTCACCTTCACGATTACTGGTATCGGCAATGCCACTTGCAATGCTTTCATGGTATTCGCCGATGCTACATGGGCAACCCAGAACTGGATTTATAACGAAGATGGCAATGGTTCTGTGGTCATCAATGGTGACGGTACTTACACCATGACACTGAAAGGCTCAGGCTCAGGTCTCGGTGTATTTGCTATTGATTTTGTAGGTCTTTCGGCTGCCGTTGGTGCTGAGATCATCAACGTTAAGCTCAACACCTGTGTGATGGACGACTGGGGTACCAAGTTGGAGTTTGACAATGCCAAACTTGTAACAGGCGACATTGAAGGCAACGGCAATTTCCGTGCTGACATCTTTAACCAGTGGGATGGCTCAGGTACGGGCGATCAAGACCATTGCGGTGTCGATATCTCAGCCGCCAACTTCACCAAGCGCATTGGTGTCACCTTCTCCATTTCCGGTATAGGCGATACTACCTGCAATGCTTTCATGGTATTTGCTGACGGTACATGGGCGACCCAGAACTGGAACTTCAACGAAGATGGCAATGGTTCTGTGGTCATCAATGGTGATGGTATTTACACCATATCGCTCGCAGGCTCTGGCTCAGGCTTCGGTGTCTTCGCCATCGACTTCGTTGGTCTGTCAGCTGCTGTTGGTGCTGAAAATGTGAAGGTTCGTATCTCATCTATCAGAGTAGAGTAGTATGAGTAGACTGAGAAATATCATTATGGGACTGGCGGTGCTTTCATGCACCGCCAGCTATGCCCAACTCCCCGACGCAGCTACCATAGCCGCCAAGATGTATCCAGGCTGGAACTTGGGTAACACGATGGAGGCTAACAATAGTGGGCAGAACTTTACCAACAATGTAGGATTAGGGGGAGAGACGGCTTGGCAGTCTACCAAGACTACGCAGGAGGTCATCGACTTTGTCAAGTCACAGGGCTTCCGGTCGGTACGCATACCCTGCAACTGGGTGTGCGGACATATTAGCGATGCCTCTGCGGTGACCATCGATGCCCAGTGGATGGCTCGTGTCAAGGAGATTGTGGACTACTGCATTGGCAGCGGACTATATGTGCTGCTCAACGACCACTACGATGGCGGATGGATACAAAACACACTGGAGGATGTCAGTGAGGCTACTGTGACCCAGAATTGTGCTACCATGAAGACCATCTGGACACAGATTGCCACTACCTTCAAGGACTATGATGAGCATCTGCTTCTGGCTGGCATGAATGAGCCTGGCTTGGACAAGACATTCAAGGCCGAGAACGTAGCTGCCCTGCAGAAGTACGAGCAGGCTTTCATCGATGCCGTGCGTGCCACTGGTGGCAACAATGCTACCCGTACACTCGTGGTGCAGGGTCCGTCGACAGACATTGACCAGACCTATAATCTCTACGAGATGTCTGGCATCACCGACCCCGCAGGTTCCGGCCGTCTGATGCTGGAGGTGCATTTCTACTCACCCTGGCAGTTCTGTGGTCTGGAAGAGGATGCTGACTGGGGCAAGGCCTGGTATTTCTGGGGTTCTGCCAACCATGTTCCTTCTGGTACATGGGCTGTACGAAATACCAGCTCTTCCTATGAGGAGTCCTATGTTCAGAGCCAGTTCAAGAAGATGAAGACAAAGTATGCCGACAAGGGCTATCCCATTATCTTGGGAGAGTATGGCTGTCAGTGGCGCAATGTCGGCAATACTGCGGCACAGAACAGACATAACGCCAGCGTCAAGCTGTTCCACCAGACGGTTAATCAGCAAGGCCCTACCAATGGTATTGTTCCTTTTGTGTGGGACATCAATGTGCAGAGTCAGGGTGGCACCAAGGGCATCATGACTGTCCTTAATCGTTCGGCCAAAAGTGTTTATTGCTCTTATGCTATGGACGGCATCACAGCAGGTGTGGCATCGACTACATGGGGCGGTCCCACATCGGGTATTAGTACTGTCCCTTTTGACCGTTCTGCCGATAGTAAAGACGCTGCAACCTTTAACGTATTAGGCCAACGTGTCAGTCCCACCTCCAAGGGACTGGTGATAGTCGGTGGAAAGAAATACGTCAACAAATAAACCAAATCCATTCAAGTGAATCAGTCCAGAGCCATAGTGACTCTGGATTTTTTTGTGCAAAAACACATGTCACAAGGGGACAGATACTGTCACAAGGGGACAGATACTGTTTTAAAAACCAAACTTTTTGGATTAAAAGTGAGACATTTTAACAATCCTTGTCTATTGATTGCATTTACACGCAGCATTCATGCCCTGTTTTCAATGTAAATTGCGACAGGGCTCTGCTGTGATGTAAGATTCAATGCTTAGCGAGTTCCATAACAACAATCAGTGTATGGCGTTTATCGTCTGCGGCGATGTTTTTCTGATGTTTACGGGTGCAGCCGCACTGGCTCTCCTCAGCAGTGTGCTATGTTTTATGATTATTTCTTTGTTATTTAAAAGGATTTGATTAACTTTGCAGCCATCAAGGGAAGACTGCGTTCTGCGGCTATTCTTCAGCCAATGTTCCAACATCTATCCCGTGAGGCTGGCCTTCAGTGGTTTCAGCCTCTTTCTTTTGCCTATTACATGCAGGCTTGTCACGTGTCGGGTCATACTTCTCTCCGCTTTTCCAAAGGCTGTATATGA
>ERZ842401.7952-NODE-7952-length-10640-cov-10.949740_pt1 | contig 10640 bp, 14 predicted proteins | sample MGYA00521270_ERZ842401 | MGnify/ENA primary metagenome ERZ842401 (study PRJEB31892, sample SAMEA3878208) | bioreactor metagenome | biome: Moose rumen | place: Sweden | collected 2011-10 | study: EMG produced TPA metagenomics assembly of the PRJEB12797 data set... | reverse complement strand
AGGAATGAGTGATAACTTCGCCATTGATGTTTATAATGAATTAATTAGTTTTTAATACGCCCTAAATTGACATATTATACCTTTATAATAGAAAGAAAAGCAGAACTACGCAGCCTGCTTGTCTTGCTCGACGCAAGCCAACCCGCTGCTACGCTGTCTCATAGGCCACTCACAAAAATTCATTCACAAAATTATATTTATCATGAATTTTTGTTCGGACAACCAAGGAGGTTAGATATGTCAAACAAACCAACAATAGTAGGAATAGGGAGTGCAAGCCGTAAAATTCTCAATTATATCTATAAATACGAGCCTGATTTAAAGTTCTTGTGTGTCGATAATGATGAAGAAAATCTAAAAAATTCTTATACAAGAACTTTGCTTTTTAAAGATTTTGCATCCGTTGGTAGAGTATTAGACGGAGAAAATAATATAGTCGTTATTTTGCCTTTGGGTGGAAACTTTGGAAACGATATGGGGCAATATATTATCAGATACCTTATAAACCAGAATAAGGATATATCTGTTATTGCAACAACTCCGTTTAAATTCGAAGGCAAAAATAAACTACAAGAATCAAAAAATTCACTTGCACAAATTGAAGAAATAGTTTTTGATACCACTGTTTTCAATAATAATTCACTGTTGGATAAATTGGATACACAGGTATCTTTGCCTGATGCGTTTAGAATTATTGATGAAATTTTATATGATACTTTAAAGGAGAAATTTTTATGATCATTGATAACTATGTAGAAAAAGCAAGACACGAAAGAAAAATCAGACGGTTAAGAAAAGAATACGACCGTAAAAATTGGTTGAAAAATTTTGTTGAACGTGTGGTAAAATTGTTTAAAAGGTAAGGAAAATGTTTGAGCAAAAATCAAACCTAAATAACGAACTAAAAATTCTTGGCATAAAAATATACGAATGCGAGCGTAAAACTTTCGATATTTATGACCACGAATTTAAAGATGATAACGAAGAACAGGAAGTTCTTGCAGGACGGACTATTTGCACACATAAGATTTTTGGCTTTCCTATCCTAAAATGGCAAAGCTGTTATGATCCTCAAAATCTTTTACCAACTGAACCTGAGAATAAGATTATTTTGCCCGTACTAAATAAATTGGCAAAAGTATCTTTAATCACTGCTGGAAGTATTTTGGCAGGAATTTGTATTTTTGTTGCAGGGATTTTTACAGCTCACAATGATTGGTTTAACAGTACGGTTTATATAAAATCCTATCAGATGCAGAATTTGAATATAAAAAGTCTTAAACCTTATGATAAGGCTTTATTTAAAGATGCTTATTCACAAGTGGAAATGGATGAGGCAAGTGCAAAAAGGTACGAACATTACCACGAATATTATCAAAAGGTTGTGGATAAAATTAAGAGCTTAGATTTTTATGATGAAAAAGTCCGCGATGTAATTGTTGGCTATATAGATGGCTACGATAAACGAAAAGAAGAAATGATAAATGTCCTGTTCCCACATCTTTATGACAAAGATGAGAATGATGGAAATTATTACGGAACAATAATCGGTTCACTTTATCCGAAGGCAATGATGGAATTTGACCGTAATGAGCTTTTAACATATCGAATGATATTAGAAAATATGTATGCTGCGCCATATATAGAAGATTTTGATAGCTTTTTTGATGAGTAGGTTTAACCCCACATTTTGTCATTTTTCTACAATCTTGTAGAAATTCCCCCTGAAACCCTTATGGTTATTGGAAAAACTTATTTAATTGCAAATTTTTAAAAATTTAAAATTATAGCAGCTCAAATATAGTAATAAATGTTATTTTCAGGTTTTATTAAGAAAAATTCTAATGCGTCACTTTTCGCCAAAATTGATAGTAACGATTTTACACATACAATTAAATTATTCATTAGAAAAAGTGTTGAAATTATATTGACATTCGTTAGAAAAAATGTATAATTAAGCATGTTATTCGTTAGAAAAAATGTGTATGGGTGCTAAAAATGAAAAGAGATGCTATTAAACAACTTATTGAATGGAAGAACAGCAAAAGAAGGAAACCGCTTATCTTACAAGGTGCAAGACAGGTTGGTAAAACTTGGCTTATGCAAGAATTTGGGAAAAGAGAATATAAAAAGACTGCTTATGTAACATTTGACAGAAACGAAAATCTGCAAAAAGCATTTAAATATTATACCAATGTAAAAGAATTACTTACGAAACTTGAAATAGAAACTCAAATGAAAATTACACCTGATGATACTCTTATTATCTTTGATGAAATTCAAGAATGTCCTGATGCAATTACATCTTTAAAATATTTCAATGAAAAAGCTCCCGAATATCATATTATAGTTGCAGGAAGTTTATTAGGATTAGCTCATCATAACGGGACAGGTTTTCCTGTTGGTAAAGTAAATTTTATGACTTTGTATCCGCTTAGTTTTTTAGAATTTTTAAGTGCTAACGGAGAAGAATTATTAAGAGATGCTATGGAAACAGGAAAGATAAATACAGTTGAAACATTTTCTTCTAAACTAATAGATTATTTAAAATATTATTATTATGTAGGTGGTATGCCTGAAGTTGTTCAATCCTTTATTGATAACAGGGATTTTAAGGAAGTAAGAGAAATACAAGAAGAAATTATTTCATCCTATAATGAAGATTTTTCTAAGCATACAGATTCTAATACCGCCGAAAGAATAGGTATGGTCTGGAATTCAATATCTTCTCAATTAGCAAAAGAGAATAAAAAATTTATTTATAATGCAATAAGGACAGGTGCAAGAGCAAAAGATTTTGAAATAGCACTTGCTTGGTTAAGAGATAGTGGATTGGTGTATAAAATCACTAAAATATCTAAACCTAATATGCCGATAAAAGCATACGAAAATATAGATATTTTTAAATTGTATATTCTTGATGTAGGTTTACTTGGGGCATTATCTAATTTATCTGCAAAAGCAATTCTTGAAGAAAACAGGATTTTTACAGAGTTTAAAGGAGCATTAACTGAACAGTATGTTTTACAACAGTTAAAAATAACTCAAAATGAATTGCATTACTGGACAAGTAAATCAAATGTTGCTGAAATTGATTTTGTTACTCAGGTTGAAGATTATGTTATTCCGATAGAAGTTAAAGCAGCAACAAATTTAAAAGCAAAAAGTTTGCAGCAGTATAGAAAAGACTATAACCCTGAAATTTCTGTAAGAACATCATTAGCTGGTTTTGAAATTAATAGTGGATTATATAATATACCTTTATATTTGATAGGGTTACTTGAAAAATTAGTTACCCAAAATAGTTATTAAAGATAATTTTTTAAAAGAATTTTGTCCCAACCCACGCGAGGGACAGCGGACGAAAATAGTTCCCGACATAATTCAATACTTAAACCACCTAAAACTCCCCTTAAAATCCGCGTGAGCGGGGATAGGCTGAATGTTTTTTATTAAATCGTTGGTATAATTTTCTTAACAACCTTTTTAACTATAGCATCCGTATGCTTTTGAGTTAAGTGAGAATATCTGCGCGTTACCGTTAAGGATTTTTGTCCAAGCAGTTCTGCGATATCTAAAAGGGTAGCCCCATTCATTGCTGAATATGATGCAAAGGTATGTCGCATGTCATGTACTCTAAAATCTTCTAATTGTATGTTTCTGATTACTTTGTACAATTCTCCTCTTATATAAGCAAGACAACCTTTTCTTTTGCCTGCAAATATATACCCTTTTTCGATACCATTTTCATCACAATACTCTTTGAGAAATGATAAAATATCCGTTTCTAAATATACGCCTCTGCTAGTGCCATTTTTTGTGTCAAGATAATACACCCTTTCGTTTTGATAATCTACATCTTCAACTCTCAGATGCAAAACTTCCGAATATCTTCCACCAGTAGCAAGTGCTATTAAAACAAAAAGATAAACTATTTTTGAATGATTTTTACAGGCAGAAAGATATCGGGATAATTCTTCTTGTGTCAGATATCTTTTTCTTCCTTCGGGTTTTGGTATTATCTTTACCTTTGACATAGGATTATATTCAATTAATTCAAGTTCATCTCTTGCGTATGTCAAGATTGCTGACATACACATCAGATACTTATTAATAGTATTTGCTTGGCGTGGCTTACCATATTTTGAGATTTCAGTGAGAAGTATCTGTTTACACGCAGATAAATCTTTTGCTTTTATATCTTTAACTTTTATATGTCCAATTCGTTCTGTCCACCAATTATACATATAATAATTCTTTACATCACTTGAATATCTTGTCGGGTCAACATTCTCCCGAAAGAAATTTATAAGATTTTCTATCGTTTCTACTTTTACTTTTTTATCATTTGAGACAATAATTTCTTCCTTATACGAACCATTTTCCATAGAGGCTTCTATTTGTTTTGCCCATCTAGTTGCTAATGTTATTCCTGAAAATGTTTTAGTTATTCTTCTATAACCATTTTTTCTAATAACAGCTTTTACAACCGTTCCTTTTTTACGCTCAATATAACTAAAAGTTGCCATGATTTTCCTTTCATTTTTAGGGTACAATTTAGGGTACACTTCGAAAAAAATATTAAGAAGAAGTGTAAAATAATAATAAAAAGCAAAATCTCCAAAAGTCAATCAGGAAGTATGTTTCGCTGTTTCTTATTTATTCTTATTATTTCTCATTTTTTCTTAAAAAAGCCCATTTCGAAGCTTAATATCCTCGTGTTTATTTAATGTTGCCGTTATTCAATGGCAACTTTTTTTTTGCAAAATAATTATAGGCAAATAAAGACCTGTTTGTATATTTTATTCACTAATTGTAAAATAACAGTCGGTTTGAGAAGAATGGACAGAGAGTTTGACAATTATAATTCCGAACAAATATCTTGGTATGTTGTTAGTACTCTCAATATTCTTAATATTTTATTATCAATAATTCGATAAACAATTAAATAATTTTTCTTCACAACATAAAATTTTACATCCATGTATGTAAAATCAGGTCTTGAATTTCCAATGTTCGGATGCTTTAAAAACATTTTAAAAGTTTTATAAAATAATTCCATCATTTTATTTGCAGCAGACTTGTTATCTTTTGCAATAAAATCAGAAATTATTTCCATATCATTATATGCTTTGCTTGTAATCTCAAGTTCTAAATTATTCATACTTCTTAATTAGTTTTTGCATAGCAGAATGACCTTCTAAAATAACAGCATCATTCCAGCCTTCTTCAATGTCTTTGTTTAATTGTGCTAATCTTTCATGCGAAATTGTATCTTTAGATGCCAAAAGCCTTAGGGCTTCTCTAATGACCTCGCTAACAGAATTATAAAGCCCTGATGCGACTTTATCTTGTACAAATTTTTCTAAAGTTGGTGTTAAAGATATGTTCATATTATGCCTCATTTATAACAAATTATGTTTATATTATAGCATATTTTGTTATTATATATAATTTTGTGTAAACTTTTGTAAAAACTTTTCAAAAATTAGGCAATTTTGATCATTCAGGAAACTTATATGGGGTAACAAAAGTGTAGAAAATCAGTGAATGCCGAGAAAGGTGTAAAAAAATGACAACAAGTAAAATTAATCCGATTATTAGCGAAGCTGCAAGGACAATTAAAGACAAACAAGTAGGAATAGTGATTCCGAAAGAAATAGCATGTTCAATGCCTAAAGAGCATCTTCCATTTGTGCAAGATAAAAACGTTATTCAAATTGATGTTGCACAATTAGAAAAATATGTTGCACAATTAGAAAAATATCTTGAAAAAAATCCTAATGATATTGAAGTAAGAACACAAGTTGCCAGATTTAAAGAAATGATGAAGTAAATAGAGTGTATATGTGTGCGATGGTTTCATCGCACAAATCAATATTTGTTTTTAAATTACCGTTTTTTGCCCTTTCGTATAATTTAGATTTTGTTGGCATTTGGGGGTAAATTTTATCTCGTCAAAATTCTTTTTGCGGACATTTTTGTTACTAAAACCGGACATTTCGGACATTTGTAATCAACCCACTCCCGACCAATTAAAATAGGCAAAAGCTGGATTGCTTCGGGCTTTTGCCCTCGCAATGACATAAACCAATTCCGACCAAATGTCCTGTTAAAAGGTACACTAATCACAAAAATAATTACTTTGGGTATAGAAAAACATTTTTATATGCCGATTCACCCGGTGCATACAAATTTAAAAAGATTCAGTATATAACCCTGAATCTTTTTATAATTTGTCATGAAAGTTATGACTTTGGAACCCTCTGACAAAAATAATGTATCACGAAAGAAGTACATTAACAACCTTTGCTGTGAGCTTATTTCTGTTATGAAGCAATCTACACAGGAATATTATAATATGCGTATGTCATTAGGATTAGAAGTTGCGTAAAGATTATATTTTAGAATATGGAGTGGTCAAGGCTCTTCCCACTCCTCTTCCTTTTATAAGTAGAAGAGCCGAAGGAAGATATATATGAAGAGCAAAGAGCCAAGTCAAGATATTGACGATATTTTAATAGATGAAGAGTCTGCTGATTTTGATGCAGATGATATTGACAATGATTTATTTGACGGTGAAGATTTACTTAGTGTAGATAATTCATCAGATATAAATAACATATTTCCTTTTCAACATAATTTACATGAGAAGTTGAATAAGATAGCGTTGAAACAACCTATTCATGGGTTTAGAGAGGTATCTCTTTTTTTTAGTTTATTCAACATCAATAGAATACTTAAAATAACCAATGTTGCTTACAAAGATGTATCATCTATATTAGCAAGGTATGGTAAAAGTAAACCAATATATAGTAATGAAGAAGTAGAAAGAATAGTTAGTGGTTATATTAAAAATGTACCACAGGGTAATGATGATGTTGTTGTAGCAACAAGTTTCATCAACATGTGGAAAGAAGGTACCGTAAATGATGTTGTCTCATACTACTTCATCAAAGCAAATTCAAGAAGTAAAATAAATGCAAGTACAGTTGGTGTTGAAAATATTGTATGTAATTTTAATGCAGATAGTTATAGAGAACTTTATTTAAAGGTAACCCCAGATAATAGGAAGTTTGACTCGCTTAATGATAGAGAACTCTTTATGGTTGAAGATAATGCAAGAATATTCTGGAACTTGTATATGCTTTTGGTGTTCTATAAAGTGTGTGGTATTGCTCAAGCTAATGAATTACCATTCTTTGAGCATTTCCACAATGTTATAAACTTAGCACTGATTTCTGGTATGAAAATGTTTGTCCAACTTGACCTTAAATGTAGTTATGGAGAATTGTATCAAGAACTACGAGGGTTCAAGCCAATGAACCAAAAATATATGTCTGTTGATGATATTGGAACACACCAACAAATATATTTCAGAATAAAGAACTCGGACTTTCTAACGCAAGCATACCAAAATGACTATGCTGGAGCAATATACATTCCATATAGTATCTTACAAACCAAGAATTATAAGAAAGACCAGAGCATAGATATTCAACTTTGGGTAAAGAAGGGAACCTCTAATAATTCCGTCTTATTTGAAGTAATATTTTCTGGTCAGCATCCTATTGGCAGAATATATGATTGTAATACTGACCCCGAAACTGTTATTAACTTTATAAATATATTCAACTATTGCCCGGAAGCATTAAAACCTGTGTTATATCTATTTAAGCAAGTGCTTAACTATTCTAAAGATTTCAGAATAACTTCCTATTATACTGGGATTCAGAAATACTTGAAACAATATATAGGAAAAAATACACACGGTCTTGTTCCTAAAGTATTGAATGTAATTCTTGAGATACTGTGTAAAAGACCGAATGAAGCAGAACTTGAAGCTACTTTAAATAAATATTACAAAGAAACTGATACTAAGCAGAAATGTGAAATTAAAAAGATGTACGGTGAGCTTAATATTCTTCTGAAACCAAAGAAAGTTCGTGCAATAGATATGCTAAGATTGGAGTTGTTGAAATATGCTTGGTAATATTCTTATTGACAAAATACGCTTCTCTGTAAAGAGAAATGACAGCTTTAATCCTTATGATACATTGGACAGATTGAATACTATAATGTCTGAACACTTTAGGGATAAGAACTATGCAATTCTTTTTGATAAGAGTTACTTTAGATTAACATTCACTCCTACTCTTTATCTTGATAGCGTAGAAGCTATGGAAGGTAAACCGATATTAAACCTTGATATGATAAATGAAAAGAAATTTCTGGCACTATTAAAACAAATATATGATGTGCTAAAAGATAATGCGGTGGTTACTTGGATAGATTTAACGAAAAATATTCTTTCCGATTTTCAGACTCAGTTATATGTTAAAGCTATGTCAAGGAGACAATTCCGATACCCATATAGAATAAATGACACTACCTCACAGTGCGTTAATACATCACTAACGCTATCACCTGTTAAAAGAAAAGATGAAATAAATAGTAGAAATACGAATAGACAAATGACTTTATATGATGATGTGGCAGAAGCTACGAGTAAAACCAGAACACCATTTGTTGATAATGTATTCTTATCGGAAGATGAGATAGCACAAATCCCGGAAGTAAATTATGACAGAAAAACTGGGCGATTATGGTTAAATGGTATTGACAGTTGCAGTCCCTTGCACTTATTAAGATTTGAGCAACGATATAAATATACAATTAACATAAAGCGAATAACACACCATTTAATTGATTCAAAAGATACAGATGAATTAACATTGCCCATACTAATAGAATTATTGGAAAAAGGTGAATTATACAGCAAGTTAGAGGAATTCTACACGAATGAGTTAAGAAAATATGTTTTCTTTGATGATATAGAAAAAGAACAAGACATTAAATTAAACAAAAATGAACAGATGATTGTAGATAAAATGTTAGAATATGACGATATTGATATAAACACATTTGAAATGCTCTTCTTTGAAATAGGATATAAGAATCAGTTCAAGTATTCAACAAAGAAGATTCTTTATCATACAATAGGACAGTATTATCAGGAGCTATATGAAAAATTGAACATCAATTCCCGCTAAGCAGCTCCAGAATTGAATTTGAGAAACTTTCTTTCTCTGATAGGTAAACTTATACCATGCAGATAAGTAAAACCCGCTCAAAGCGGCGTGAGTGGGTTCTCCTTGAATATTTGTATCCTGTCAATATGTTATTTAGAATACCCTATATCAGAATCCTCAGTAACTTTACTATAACTATATAGAGTTATTACATTTTAATTTAGTTATTACATAGATAGGTATTGAATATGAAAGCAGAAAACAAAAGAATAGTTGCTTCCGTCTCCTTAAAACCAGTGTTATTTCAGAAGCTGAAAGAGTGCAAGGAGAATAATGGTATAAGCAGAAGCTGGTTAATAAACAAATTACTGATAGATTACTTTGAAAATATCGGAGGGAAGAAAAATGGAGAGCAATAAAGAGAGTCGGCATAAAAAGTATAGGACAGTATCAGTGTATTTTCCAAAGGAACTTAGGGAGCAATTACTATTCTTTTGCCGATACAAGAATATTGCACCTTCTACATTATGCAGTACATTAGTTAAAAGATGTTTGGCAAGAAATAATGTTGCTCAACTGATGGTAGATTATGCAATAGAACAGGTGGAATTGAACTCAAAGAAAGACTGATTATAATATCCTATACCAAAACATTGACAAGACTGGCATGATTTAATAGCATGAAAGTAAGGGAGACAGGATATGGCAGAAGAATTGAAATTGTTTGAAGGAAATAGAATAAGACATGTCTATGATGAGGAAAAAGAAACCTATTATTTTTCAGTTGTAGATATAGTTGCAATACTTATTGAAAAAGATTATCAGTCAGCAAGAAAATACTGGAAAGTCCTTAAAGGAAGGATTGTTAAGGAAGGTAATAATGAGTTGGTAACAAATTGTTACCAACTGAAATTAGAATCAGCAGACGGTAAGAAATATAAAACTGATGTGGCTGACATAAAGACTATATTTAGAATTATACAGTCCATTCCTTCCAAGAAAGCTGAACCTATTAAACAATGGTTAGCTAAAGTCGGTCAAGAGAGAGTAAAAGAAATGGCTGACCCTTCAACTGCTATTGATAGAGCAAGAGAAACTTATAAAAAACTCGGAAGGTCTGATAAGTGGATTCAGCAGCGAATGACTGGACAAGAAACGAGGAACAAACTGACTGACTACTGGAAAGACCACGAGATTTCAGAAGGTGAAGAGTATGCTATCCTCACAAATATCATTCACCAAGAATGGTCTAGGCTATCGGTTAAAGAGCATAAGAACCTTAAAGGTCTAAAGTCTCAGAACCTCAGAGACCACATGTCCGAAGCCGAACTGATATTTACTGCGTTAGCAGAATTATCTACTCGGCAAGTTGCTGAAAATAATAATGCAACAGGTATGCTTGAAAACACAAAGGCAGCTCAAGTTGGTGGTAACATAGCAAAACATGCAAGGGAAGAGTATGAAGAAAGAACTGGAAGTAAAGTTGTAACTGACAATAACTTCCTCCCGGCAAGTAAAAAACCGAAGCAGATAAAAAAGAAAGATTAAGCTACAAGAGACCATCTCAAATTTTAATGAAATCCGAAAAAGTATGTTAGAGTAAAACAT
>ERZ842401.7950-NODE-7950-length-10641-cov-23.976101_pt1 | contig 10641 bp, 5 predicted proteins | sample MGYA00521270_ERZ842401 | MGnify/ENA primary metagenome ERZ842401 (study PRJEB31892, sample SAMEA3878208) | bioreactor metagenome | biome: Moose rumen | place: Sweden | collected 2011-10 | study: EMG produced TPA metagenomics assembly of the PRJEB12797 data set... | reverse complement strand
TACACAAAGTATAGCACACACGTTTTCAAAAAACAATTCACATCGCGAGCGGGGGGAATTGTTTTAGTTATGCTAAATAAAAATCCCCCTGTGCTCGCATATTCAACGAGAATGCAGGGGGATTTTATAGAACAAGCGGTGCTTTTGAAAAACAGGCTGTGCCTGCTGTTAGACTTTGAAGAGGTCGATTTGTGAGCCGATTTTATTGATTGCGGCGTGTACGTCTTGTGAAATGCCGAGCAACTTTCCGCCGCTTTCTTCTACTTTTTGCGCGCCCTCGCTCATTTCGTCCATACTCTCTTGCATAAGAGCTGACGTTTCACGCAATGAACTCATTTCGCCCAAAATAGTAGCATTCTTGCTTTCCATTTCTTTAGAAGCGTCTTGCACATCGCTTTGACTTGTGTTCATCGTGCGCAATGCCTCGTTAATCTGCTTAGAGCCTGCATTCTGCTCCGCCATTGCGCCCTTAATGCTTTCCACAATTTCGCTTGTCTTTTCAATATGCTCGCTCACCGCGTTCAATGCGTCGCTTGATTCGCTAGAGGCGTTTACCACTTGCCTGATAGAGTCTTTGATAATCGCAATCTGCTCGCCAATCGCCGCACTCTGCTCGCTTGATGTTTCAGAGAGCTTTCTGATTTCGTCTGCAACAACGGCAAATCCCTTTCCTGCATCTCCTGCGTGAGCCGCCTCAATAGCCGCATTCATAGCCAAAAGGTTCGTTTGCTCTGCAATAGAAGAAATCGTCGTGTTCGCTTCAAGCAACATTTCGCTCTGGCTTTCTATCATCTTAATTCGCTCGTTTACATCGTTCTGCTTTGCAATACCGATTTTCGCATTAGAAGTAAGCTCGTTGAATGAAGAAGCCATCTTGTCTACCGAAGTATTTACGCTTGAGATGTTGCCAACCATTTGCTCTACAGCCGAAGAAGCCTGCGAAACGCTCATACCTTGCGCATCAACAAGAGAGTTCAATCCTGTAATGCTTCCCGAAATGTCGTCAACAGCATTTGCGGCTTGCTTTACAGAGGTGTTTTGTCCCTCGATTTGAGTATTTATAGAGCTGATGTTGTCAATAATTTCGCTAATAGCGCGGGAAGTATCTTGGCTGCTTGTGTTGAGCTGTTCGCCAGAAGAAGAAAGATTGTCTTTTGTCTGCTTTACTTCTTTGATAATGCTTTGCAATTTATCAAGGAACGAATCGAACTCAATGATAAGGTCGCCGATTTCGTCGCGAATAAAGAGCTTGCAGCGTTTTGTAAGGTCTGCATCTCCTGTTGCCATTTCTTTAAGGAAGTTTGTAACGTTGTAAATACGCCACATAAGCCAGTTTACGAAAGTATAGGTGATAACAATAAACAGAATGATTGCAATGGTAAGAATTGGGCTTACAATACCAAACGTCTGATTTCTAACGCTTTCTACAATCTCCATACTCTTTGCAACGAAGAGCATACCCGTTATATCATTTCCGCTTCGTATTGGGCGATATACTGAATAATACCATTTGCCTCTGATTTTTACTATGCCTTCATATTCTTTTCCTTCATTCAAAACTGTTTGTAAAATTTCTTGGTTGTCTAGCTTTATGCCGCGCATTTCAGAGCCGAGCGTCGTAGAAATACGAGTGTCGCCTGAGAAAATAGTACATTGCACATCGTAGCTTTTGCTTACCAGCTCAATAAAGCTGTCGTCTGTCATATCATAGCCGCAAGCAACAGCGCCTACAATCTCATCATCTAATTTAAGAGGTGCAACCGCTACCATTGCATAAGAGCTAGAACCGAACTCATCGAATAAGCTCGTTTTGTTTCCTCTAAACGCATTCTGCACTGCAGGATTATTTTTTACGCTCTGTCCTGCCAAAATGTTGTAAGAGCCTTGCTTTACCATTCCGTCCAAACCGACAACAGCCACAAAGCCCACATCGCTATCTTCGAGCGACTCTTCAACAATCTGATTTATTGTCGCAGTGTCGTTTTCGTTTACCGCTTTTGCTAAACCGTTTGTATTTGCAATAAGGCTTGAAAGACCTTTGAGCGTTGTTTGCCAATCTGAAATGGTCTGAAAGCACCCTTCTGCTGTGTGAATAAGGCTGTTTTGAGTGTCTTTGGTTAAAAGACGGTTAAAAATACTGAGCGTCAAGCTCATTGTGCCTACAACACAAATAATAATTGCAGAAACAAAAATCGTGATAAGTTTGGATTTAATTTGCCAGCCGCGTTTTGCATTGACTTCAAAACGGTCAAGCTCTTTTCTCTCCCTCTTCATAGAAAGCCTCGAACTGAAAAAATGGTATTACTTAAAGAGTCGGCTATTTTTCGCTTCCTCTCTTGTTATAATTATATCGCGTTAGCAAATATAATTCAAATTCGAGAAGTGTATTTAGACGCGGAATCTGTCTATTTGACCTCCGATTTCGTCTATCGACTGCTTCACTTGCACTGCAATGTCGCTTAACGCCTCTCCCGTTTCACTGATTTTTCTAGCTCCTGTAGCCATCTCGCTCATACTGTTTTGTATTTCGTCTGTAGCGTCTTGCAAGGTTTTCACTTCTTTCAAGATTGTTTTGTTGCCCTCCGCCATCTCTTTTCCTGCGTTATGCACTTCCATCGTGCTGTCGTTCATCGCTTGCAGAGCCTCGCTGATTTGCTTAGAGCCTTCGTTTTGCTCTTCCATTGCCGCTCGTATCTGCCTAACGATTTCGTCTGTTTCGTGAATCTTGGTTGTAACGCTGCGGAACGCATTTGTTGACTTTTCAGAGGCAGTAACAACGCTTTCAATAGCGTTTTTGATGTTCTTTAGCTGTTCTCCGATTGTCTTTGTTTGCGTTGCAGACGTTTCAGAGAGCTTTCTGATTTCGTCAGAAACAACCGCAAATCCCGCGCCTGCGTCCCCTGCGTGAGCCGCTTCAATCGCCGCATTCATCGCTAAAAGGTTCGTCTGGCTTGCGATAGAAGAGATAGCCTTGTTTGCTTCTTGCAGCGTTTCGCTCATCTCTTTAATCTCTTCTACTCGTGCGTTCACATCTGCTTGAATGGTTGTGCCGCTTTCTGCGCTTTGAGAAAGCTCCTCAAACGAATCAGACATTTTCTCTACATTGCTGTTTACGCTTTGAATATTGCCAATCATCTCTTCCACAGCCGCACTTGCCTCTGTTACGCCCGAAGATTGCTTTTCAATCATCGTTTCAAGGCTTTCGATGTTCGAGGCAATTTCGTTTACAGCCCCTGCTGTTTCCTGAACGCTCTGCCCCTGATGCTCTACCTGTGAGCGCACGTTTTGGATATTGCCGAGTATCTGCTCAATAGAAGCCCCTGTGTCTTCCGTGCTGTCTTTAAGCGCAGTTCCTACATCGCCGAGATTGTCCTTTGACGTTTTGAGCTGTGCCATAATGTCGTGGAGTTTTCCTGTGAATGTGTTAAATCCGTTCACCACGTCGCCTATCTCGTCTTTTGCGCTCGTAGCGATACGGCGAGTGAGGTCTGCTTCCCCTGTCGCAATGTCTGCAATCGCTTCCTTGAGCGACAAGAGCGGCTTTATCGTAACGACTGCCACAAAGAAACTCGCGACAAAAGCGATTACGAGGATTAAAACTAAAGCCCCTGTCATCGCCTGCGTCATCGTTTTTAGCCCGCCATAGAAAATGTGATACGGACACATATAAATCACGCTCCAATCAGTGCTGCCAATCGGGCGATATGAGCTTACTCTCATTATTTTTGTCGCTGGGTCGGTAAATGGTGCGCCGCCCGTTTCTCCTCTCAGCATTGCGTCTACAATCGCTTTGAATTGCGGCGGCAACTCGCCTTGTACAAACGGGTCGCCCGGCTTTACCACGTCTTGCATAGTAGAAGCGACGACCGTGCCTGTTTTTCTGTCTACGACGGCGACTTCAGAGTTTTTAGGAATGTCGATTTTTGAGATAATGTTGCTCATTGCGTCCCCGTAAATGTTTGCGCCGATAAGACCGATGATTTTTCCCGAAGAAGATTTTACAGGCACGGCGTACGTTTGCAAAAGCGCATTTGCAACAGAGCTGAAGAAAGGAGTGCTGACGTATTTGTTTCCTGCGGAGGCTTGCCTGATGTATTCGCGGTCAGAGAGCTTTACGACCTGCCCGTTTTTTGATACGTTGTCGCCTTGTGTTGTGTAATAAGTAATGTTTTCGTATTCATTGCTGACATCGTTGAAACTTCTTGAGCGCACGCATTTTTCATAAAACGAAATCTCTTCGTCGGTGATAAAGTCTGTGCGAGCGATAGCGTCTAGCATACGAAATTGCTTTTCGATTTCTGATAAAATAGAGCCAGATACATTGCCTGTAACGCTATTGAGTGTTCCCTGCACGGTTTGCTCTACGGTACGAGTGGCGATTTTGCGAGCTAGAACAGCCACTGCGATATTAGAAAGAAGCGTAATGGCAATCACCAACCCCATCAGTTTGAACTGTAAGCTACGAAATTTCATATCTCCCTCCAAAGAGTTTTTTCAACTGGATAAATAGACCTGTTCGATAATATAGTTTTGACAAGGGGCTTAAGCCCCTTGCTACAGCAAAAGTTTTTAGTTTCCGAAAAGGTCTAATGTAGTGCGTATGAATAAATTTAGTACCTCAAAATGAAAATACTAGGATAATTCCTTTTTTACTCGCACAAATCCTCCATAGCGTTCGGCATAAAATATTTACGGTCGTAAGTGAGAGGCATTTACGGTCGTAAATATAGAGCGTTTACGCTCGTAAGTGTGTTATGCCTACGGTCGTGGGGAAAAAATTTTACGGTCGTAGGAAAAGTGTTCCCACGGTCGTAGGAAAGAAATGACCACGGTCGTGGGAGAAATATTACGACGGTCGTCGAGGAGTGTCCACGATAGTCGTCGTGGGAGATGCTCGATACTCGTCGAGGAGTATGCTCGATAGTCGTCGTGGGAAAAGATAGATTGAAAAGAAAGAAAATTTCGGCTACACTTTTGCTGTAAGAGAACTTAAATGAAAAGACTGATAAACACGTTTGCAATTATTGCATTTATCTTTATTCTTTCTTTTTGCGTGATGTTTAAGAGCATAACAGCTATCGTTGAAAAAACGAATATGAATTCGTTTAATGAGCTGTCGATTCACGATAAAAGCGCAATTAAGAACATCTTGAATATTTGGTGGAAAGTAGCGAGCAAGTTCGGCGAAAAGATTGCAGAAACAAATCCAAAGACGATTAAAGACGTAAAAAATGAGCTGGAGGATATACGCTCGATTTCTGGATATGAGGATTGCATTTTAGTGAGCGAAACGGGCAGAGTGTACAGCGCAAAGGGCATATTGAGCGACGCTACGATAGCAAAGCTGTGGCGAGAAAATCCTGACCAATTCGTCTATCGCTTTGGAGAAAAGACGAGCTATATACTCATCGGCAGGCGAATTAACCCGTTTATTGTTGAAGGCGTGATGATGACGTATTGCATAATCGTGCAGCAAATAAACGCGCTGAACAATATGCTGCAAATAGGAAGCTATAACGGGGTTGGCTTTAGCACGGTTATCGACAAAGACGGCTATTACATCATCAACGATTTTTATTCGGTGGGGAGCGATAACTTCTTTGATGATTATGAAAAAAGCCGCTTAAAGTCAGAGATTTCTAAAGAGCTATTGCAAAAGCGCATTAACGAATACGACGAATACACCTTTGTCGCCACTCACGACGGCAAAAAGAGCCTTTGCACCATCTCGAACCTTGACGGCACGCAATGGAAATTTGTTTCGTATGTGCCGCTGAGCGTTTTCTCTCGGCAGAGAAACCAAATAATTGTGATATACATTATTTCTGGGCTCTTGTGCTTTTCGACCTTGTTTGCTTTTATGATTTTGTATATCAGGAAAATCGAGATTGTCCGCAAAAAAGAGCAGAAGCACCAAGAGGAGCTTATCGACGCGCTGTCGTTGGCGGAGCAGGCAAGCAATGCAAAATCGCTTTTCTTGAACAATATGAGCTATAACATTCGCACGCCGATGAACTCAATTCTAGGCTTTACGGCATTGGCGAAAACGCATTTAGAGAGCGCAGAGAATGTGTCGAGCTATCTTGATAAGATTTCCCGCTCGGCTCATCAGCTTTTGGCTTTGATAAACAATGTGCTTGATATGAGCCGCATAGAAAGCGGTAAGATGAATTTGAACGAAGAGCCGCAAAATCTTTCTGATATAATTCATTGCTTAAAATCAGAAGTGGAAAGCGAAGTGAATGCAAAACAGCTGCGCCTTTGCATAGATGTGCTGAATGTGGTTCACGAAGATATTTTGTGCGACAAAGTGAGATTGAATCAAGTGCTGCTAAACTTGCTTTCTAATTCCATAAAGTTCACGAAGCCGAACGGCACAATCTTAATGACGATAAGCGAAAACGGCTTTAATCAAAAGGGATACGCTTCTTTTGAGTTCCGCATAAAAGATAACGGAATTGGAATGAGCAGGGAGTTTCAAAAAAATGTGTTCTTGCCGTTTGCGCGCGAGGTGAATCCGTCCGCTACGAATTCGCAAGGTTCGGGGCTTGGTATGGCGATAACAAAGAGCATTGTGAATATGATGGGCGGCGAAATAAGCGTGCAAAGCTCTGAAAAAGACGGAAGCGAGTTTATTGTAAAGCTGGAGTTCAAGACAGAAGAGGGCAGAGGCTTTTCTGTAAGCGAAATCGAGGGCAAAAGCGCGCTCGTCATCGATGACAATATGGAATTGAGCAACTATATTTGCGATATGATGAAGAATGCAGGGGCGAAAAAGGCTTCTATTTGCGCTACAGGCGAAGACGCGGTGATTTTTACGCAAACGGCTTTGCAAAACGGAGAGGATTTACCGCTGTATATCCTCGATTGGAAAACAAAAGAAAGTGCGTGGCTTGAAACGGTCAGAAAGATAAAGAGAATAGCAGGCTCGGACGCTATTATAATAATTTTGACTGATTTTGATTGGCAGAGTATCGAAGAGGAAGCGAGAGAAAGCGGAGTTAATTTGTTCATCTCAAAGCCGCTTTTCCCGTCGTACTTACAAAAGAATCTTTCGCGGTTATACACTGCGCCAAAACCGTCGAAGAGCGCGATTTTAGACGTGCTACGAGGAAAGAGGGCGTTAATTGTTGAAGATAACGAATCGAGCCGAGAGATTTCCAAAATCATATTAAACGAAGCTGGGATTGACGCAGAATGTGCGGTAGACGGCAAAGAAGCTCTTGATATGATTGTGAGCAAGGATGTGCGGTATTTTGACTTTATTTTGATGGATATAATGATGCCTGTGATGGACGGCATTGAGGCGACAAAGCAGATTAGAGCATTAGGCGACGAGAGAGCGAAAATCCCGATTATTGCAATGACGGCGAAATCAAGCGAAGACGATAAAAAAGAAGTGATTGAGGCAGGAATGAATGCGCATGTGGCAAAACCTGTAGACGTGGCGCATTTATTCACTGTCTTAAAGAACGTCTTAGAATAAATCTTGTAAATAGTTGTGTTCCGATTTACAATTATGATATGAATTACAAGCGAAAAATGCCCATCGGCATACAGGATTTTCAGAAATTACGCGAAAATGGCTTTGTATATGTTGATAAAACAGCTTTGATATATGACCTTGTGCAAAGTGGTGTTGCTTACTTTTTGAGCCGTCCGCGTCGATTCGGAAAGAGCCTTCTTATCAGTACGCTAGAATCTTATTTTCTTGGTAAAAAAGAGCTGTTTTCTGGTCTTGAAATCGAGAAACAAGAAAGCGAATGGGAGAAATATCCTGTACTGCATTTTGATTTTAATGGGCAAGATTATTCTGATACACAGGGGCTTGTAAAAATAATAGAATATCATCTTGCAAAATGGGAAAAAAAATATGGCATAGAGCAGAAAATAGATTCGTTTGGTCTGCGATTAGCAACTATTATCACGGCGGCAAATGAACAGACGGGGAAAAAAGTTGTTGTTTTGGTAGATGAATACGATAAGCCCTTGCTTGAAACAATGAATATATCTAATGAAATTATGAATTGCAACATAGATATTCTAAAGGGAATGTTCGGGCAATTAAAATCATTAGATAGATATTTGCATTTTGTGCTGTTTACAGGGGTTACAAAGTTTAGCAGAGTGAGTATTTTTAGTGATTTGAATCAACTGCAAGATATTTCTATGCACCCAAGATATGCCACCTTGTGTGGAATAACGCAGGAAGAACTTGAGCGCAATTTTGAGATAGAAATAGAGCAGCTCGCTTTTGCAACTGATTTGACAAAGAAAGAATGTCTTTCTCGGCTTAAAAAGCTGTATGACGGGTATCATTTTACGAGAAATTGCCCTGACATCTATAATCCTTTTAGCCTTATAAATGCGTTTAGCCGCTGTGATTTTGGGAAATATTGGTTTAGCACAGGAACACCGACTTTTCTTGCAAAACATTTGAAAGAAACAGGCTTTGACCCACGCAAATTGAGCGACGGCAGCCTATACACGAGCGAAGACGAAATCAGCGACTATCGTCCAGATAACCCAGATATTATACCGCTGCTGTATCAAACAGGATATTTGACCATAAAGAACTATGAAGCGAGAAGGCGCATTTATACTCTTTCTTATCCAAATGAAGAGGTAAAATATGGATTCAGCGAAAATCTCGCGCCTGTTTATTTGTATCGTCCACAAAACACAGGAATGGATATATTTGCTATTGATGATGCGCTCGAAAAAGGGGATACAGAAAAATTACATTCTCAATTTATTGCGCTTTTTGCGAATCTTCCGTATGCAGCAGGGGCAAATGATACAATGCTAGAGCGCGATTTTCAGAATGTGATTTACATTGTGTTCTTGCTTTTAGGTCAATTTGTGCGTGTGGAGCAGCATACGGCAAAAGGCAGGGCAGATTGCATAGTTGAAACGCAAAACTATGTTTATATTTTTGAATTCAAGCGCGATTCTTCTGCTGTAGCTGCCCTTTCTCAAATCGCTTCTCAAGGATACGCCGCTCCTTATGAAGCTGATAATCGTATTCTCATAAAGATTGGCGCAAATTTTTCTAGCAGCGAAAAGAACATTACGGAATGGAAAGTAGTACGATGAGAAAATTATTTCCCGACGCAGAAATGAGAGAAGATGGAATCGAGTACGTCTTCGCTTGTTACCTCTCCTGTGATTTCGCCTAAAGAATCGAGCGCGTCTTCCATATCTTGCACTGCGGCATCAAGCGCATAGCCCGCTTTTGTGGCTTCGAGGGCGTGCGTTATGCGCTCAAAGGCTTCTTCTACGCACTTTTTCTGTCTTTCGCTTCCCAATGCCGCGCCTCTGTCGAGTGTGGAAAGAAGAGAGAGCTTTTCTTTTACAAGGTGAGAAAGCAAATCTATTCCGAATCCCGTTTTTGCACAAAGACGCACTTGTGAATCTTCGCTGACGAGGTCTGTCGTAGCGTTAGGAAGGTCTGAGCCGAGCTTGTCTACTTTGTTCCAAATCAAGATAAGCGGCACGGCGTATTTTTCTTTTGCTGTTTTCAAAAACGCTTCATCTTCCGCGCTCAAGCCAGAAAATGAATCTACAAGATACAAGATAATATCTGCATCGCTTGAAAGTTCCCTCGTCATCTCAACTCCGCGCGCTTCTATAACGTCATCGGTTTCGCGAAGTCCTGCGGTGTCGAAAAGGCGCGCAGGCACTCCGTCAAAGCTAACCCAACTTTCTATCCAATCGCGAGTAGTTCCCTCGATGTCGCTGACAATCGCCCGCTCTTCTTTCAAAAGCGCATTGAATAAGCTCGATTTTCCTGCGTTTGTCTTTCCGCACAGCACAACTCTCACGCCGTCTTGATAGAGCTTTTCTGTCTTCCAGCTGTCAGAAAGAGATTTGAGGCGGTTCTTTGCTTCCTCAAGGTCTGATGTATCGTAAGCATCGGCTATCGTTTCTTCGTCTTCGGGGTATTCTATTTCGACTTCGACAGCGGCGAGAGTGTCGATGATGAGCTTTTTCACGCTATCGATTTCGGTGAACAAAGAGCCTGCAAGGCGACCGACTGCACGGCTGCGGCTTGTATCTGTGCGGCTATCGATGATTTCTTTGACGGCTTCGGCTTTGGTGAGGTCGGTTTTTCCGTTGATATAGCTGCGAAAGGTGAACTCGCCTCGCTCTGCCGTTCTAAAGCCATTGCGTAAAAGAGCATTAAAGATAGATGTTACAACGACAGGACCGCCATGGCAAGTGATTTCCGCCATATCTTCGCCTGTGGAGCTTTTTGGAGCGCGAAAGACGCTGATTAAAACTTCATCTATTTTCTTTTCGTTTTCTGTAATCCAGCCGTAAACGATAGTATTGCCCTTTGCTTCACAGAGAGCTTGCGGGCGAGAAAAGAGCTTTGAAACGAGTTCAATGCAGCCCTTGCCTGAAGTGCGGATAATGCCGAGAGCCGACGGAGAAAGCGCGGTTGCAATCGCCGCGATAGGCTCTTCTGGTGTGTAAGATATGTTTTCCATATCTATATTTTCGGTTTATTTAAATTGTTGTACAGCTTCGTAAGCTGCGATATAATATTTTTAGAGAAAGAAAAATGATTACAATACAATATGTGGCAGTGTTACGAAAAGTATGCTTCTTTATGTCATTCTCGTGCTTGACACGGGA
>ERZ842401.7949-NODE-7949-length-10641-cov-39.408275_pt1 | contig 10641 bp, 6 predicted proteins | sample MGYA00521270_ERZ842401 | MGnify/ENA primary metagenome ERZ842401 (study PRJEB31892, sample SAMEA3878208) | bioreactor metagenome | biome: Moose rumen | place: Sweden | collected 2011-10 | study: EMG produced TPA metagenomics assembly of the PRJEB12797 data set... | reverse complement strand
ACGAGATTGGTCAGATAGTCCGTGAGGAAATCGAGAAGATGGGCTGCTATGCCGCAGAGTTCAATACCATCGCTATTGACGACGGTATCGCTATGGGTCACGACGGCATGCTCTATTCGCTGCCTTCGCGTGACATCATTGCCGACTCGGTAGAGTATATGGTCAATGCCCATAAGGCCGATGCCATGATTTGCATCTCCAATTGCGACAAGGTGACGCCTGGAATGCTCATGGCTTCGATGCGTCTGAACATCCCCACCGTGTTCTGTTCGGGCGGACCGATGGAGGCTGGACGCTGGCGTGGCGAGAATGCCGACCTGATTACGGCGATGGTGAAGGGTGCCGACCCGTCAGTTAGCGACGAGGAGATGAAGGAGATCGAGTCGTGCTCCTGTCCGGGTTGCGGCTCCTGCTCGGGCATGTTCACCGCCAACAGTATGAATTCGCTGACGGAAGCCATCGGACTTTCGCTGCCTGGCAACGGTACTATTCTGGCTACACATACCAATCGTATTGAACTCTTCCGCCAGGCTGCCCGTCAGGTGGTGAAGAATGCCTTCGCCTACTATGAGGACGGCGACGACAGCGTGCTGCCTCGCTCGATAGCCACCCGCCAGGCATTTCTCAATGCCATGACGCTGGATATCGCCATGGGCGGCTCCACCAATACCGTGCTCCACCTGTTGGCCGTAGCCCAGGAGGCGGGTGCCGACTTTACCATCAAGGATATTGATGCGCTGAGCCGTAAGACGCCCTGTCTCTGCAAGTTAGCTCCCAATACTCAGAAGTACAGCGTGCAGGAGTGCGGCCGTGCCGGTGGCATCCTCGGCATCATGAACGAGCTCTCCAAGGGCGGACTGATTGACGGAACGGCTCCACGCGTGGATGGCATGACATTAGGCGAGGCCATGAAGAAATACAGCATCGTAGACGGTGCTGTGGATGCAGAGGCCAATCGCATCTACCAGACAGCCCCGGGCAACCGCTTCTCAACCAAGATGGGCAGCCAGTCGGAGCAGTGGAGCACGCTGGATACCGACCGCGCCAACGGCTGTATCCGCGACCTCGAACATGCCTATACCAAGGACGGCGGACTGGCCGTGCTCTTTGGCAATATTGCCCAGGACGGCTGTGTGGTCAAGACGGCTGGTGTCGACGAGTCGCTGTGGCACTTTGAGGGCCCTGCCGTCTGCTTCGACTCACAGGAAGATGCCTGCGAGGGAATCCTCGGCGGACGGGTGAAGAAGGGCGACTGCGTGGTTATCACCCACGAGGGCCCCAAGGGCGGTCCCGGCATGCAGGAGATGCTCTATCCCACCTCCTATATCAAGTCGATGCACATGGGTAAGGAGTGTGCCCTGATAACCGACGGCCGATTCTCGGGCGGCACCAGCGGACTCTCTATCGGACACATCTCGCCCGAGGCGGCCTCTGGCGGCAACATCGGCAAGATCAAGGATGGCGACATCATCGTCATCGACATTCCCAACCGCGAGATCAATGTCAAGCTCACGGACGAAGAGCTGGCTCAGCGCCCCCAGCAGCCGCTGAAGCGCAATCGTCAGGTCTCGAAAGCCCTGCGTGCCTATGCCCAGAGCGTGTCGAGCGCAGACAAGGGCGGTGTAAGGGTGATAGACTGATTTTTATAAACCAGACAGCATGTCAAGATAACTGTTGATCTTGGCATGCTGTACCAAAGGCTGTGGCGAGGGCGGAAATCTTTTGCCCTTTGCCGAGATAGGATGCGATGTGACGGGTGTCGATAGGGTGACCATAGAATATTTCGAAAAGCTGTTGGCTGCAAGGCACTACCGCATCGTCAAGCGCACCCTCTGGCTTGTCAACCCCCACTATCAGCAAAAATTCGGACTGCGCCCAAGGGGCTTGTGGGAATGGGCAGGGAGACTGCCCTATGTCAGGAACTTCTATACGACTTCAGCCTTCTATCTGTTAACCCGCAGGGATGATGTCCCGCGCCCCTGACTTGAAGACGACCCAAATTGCTGCGCCATCCACTCTTTGGGCGAAAGACCTGTGATGGCACGGAAGGTCTTGAAGAAGGTCTGCTCACTGCCGAATCCTGCTTCCAGCCACACGCTCGATATCTTCATGTCGGGTTGCTCACGCATCAGTTGCTTGGCATGCTCTATGCGGTAGTGGTTGATGTATTGGGCAAAGGTGCCCCCCGTCTGCGAGTTGATGCAGGCCGAGATGTCGTTGCGGTGCATGTTGAAAGCATTCGCTATGTCGGCAATCTTCAGGTTACTATTGAGGTACAGCCGCTCCTGCTCTATCATCTGCTGTATGCGCTCCATCAGCTGACTGTTGCCATCAGCAGCTTGACCCTTCTCCAAATCGCGAGCAGTCTCCTGCAACTCGTCTGCCTGCAGCCTACTTCTGCGCCTGGCTGCCAGCCACGCCGCCACTGCCGCCACTGCCATCACCACGACCACCCACCACCAGGCGCCGAAGCCAGTCTTTCCTGCTTTGTCAACGGGATTTCCTGTAGGCAACAGCCACGCCTCTGCCGAGGGACTGAAGTTGCTGTTGTTCAGCATGCCGCCCGCCAGCACTAGATTGCCCTCTGCCGTCAGTATGGGGGCAGTGTCGAAGATGGTGTTCAGGGGTTGGGTGTAGTAGAGAGTCAGCGGAGCAGACTTGCCGTCTGTCGCCTTTGCATAGTCGATAGCCAGCACGAAATACTGCACGGGCTTGTCCTTCTCCTGATGGTAACTGCGGTTGCACCCCATCATATACGCCCTACCCGCCTTCCTGTCGGCCACGATGTTCGAGTGATACTCTATCTCCAGCCCCAGCGCCTTCATGGGCACCGGCTGCTGGGTAGCCAGGAGCGAGAACTCTCCGTTGTCTACCTTTGCTATAGCCACCTGTCCCTCCTCATTATATACAGGCACCAGGTAGGTGTAGCGTCCCTTCGCCTCGTCGCCTATGCCACAGGCACTGTTGTTGGTATTATATCTCGCAATAAAGCGCCAGTGCTCCAACAGCGGCACATGGATGCTGTCGCCCTGCAGCAGGTAGGCGCTGCTGCTACGTATCGTGTCGCCCCTATTGCTTGAGCTGCCCACGATGACGGCATTATCAGCCGCCGTCTGCAGGATATAGGGCGAACAGCGTGGCGTAGACAGTTGGCGTACGAAGGTGAAATGCCTCTTCAGCGTATCATACATCTCGATGGCATCATCATGATACCAGTTGCCTGCTATGACCACCTTGCCGTTCTCCATTTCCAGTGCCGATGCTGCCGTGCGCTTGTGCTCCATGCAGTTGAAGCCGTCGAACGAGTGCGTAGCGGGGTCGTAGAGTTCAGCCAGAAACGTCTGTCCGATACCGATAGGCTCTGCGCATCCGCCTCCCAGCAGCACCTTGCCGCTGCGCAGCACGATATGGAAGCCGGTGTCGTGATTGTACACCATCGGCAACTGATGCCATTCCCCGTCCTTCAGATATTCGGCCGTAGGTGTGGGCATGAAGCCGTGGGTATGTCCTCCCGCCACCATCATCTCGCCGTTCGTATAGAACAACTGATGTCCAGCCCGTGCTATGTTCAAGCTGGGCAGCGAGTCGGCCTTGAGCTTCACCAGTGGCACGCCCCCCAGTCCGTCCTTGTCGGGCTGTGAAGGCTGTCCTGCCCATGCCATGAGCGCTGCAGCCATGAGGATTACTATCAGTATTCGGCGTTTCATCGTTGCAAAGATAATCATATTTAACGATTTATCAAAATTTTTCATATAAATATTTTGGAAGACAAGATGAGAAGCCAACCAATGGCGGTTGGCTCCTCATCTTTTGCTTCACGCTCCCCGAAGGTTAAGGGATGATCGTGATGGAATCATTGCTCAGTATTTTTAGGTTTACTATTCTTGTTGGCATCGGCCGAGGGCTTCCACTCCACCGAGGCGATGTCGGTGTCTTTGTACACCTGGATGGTGTGGGTCTCCTTGGTCTTGAGATAGACGATGGTTTTCCTGTCCTCGCGTATCACCTTGATGACTTGATGCATGGGATAGGTCTTCACCGTGCCATCGGTCATCTTTATCTCTAAATCGTAGGTCTTCTGGGCAAAGCCGATGCTGCTGAGAGCCAGGAGACATGACAGAATGAATGTTCGCTTTTTCATATCGTTCACTATTTTGTTCGTACTACTTAATGGTCAGTTTGAATGACCTGTTACCAACCTTTACTACATAAACCATACCTGACGTTCCGGAAAGGCCGATTTCCACCTTACCGTTGCCATCAGCTTTAGCTGTCGCCAACATACTACCTCCAAGGCCGAAAACATTTACGCTTTCGCCGCTCTGCAGTCCACTGACGCGGATTCGCTGGGCGGTGATATCGTAACGGATACTTCTCTCGCCATCAGTCTTGACGTCCTCAATGCCTGTCGGGTCATCCAGGTGGGTGAAGTAAACGCCAAGCAGAATATCATGCCAGAGTGTGAGCTCTACATCTTTGGCGGTGAAGACGATTTCATCCACGTCTCCGATAACGTTTCTTGTGTAAGTGAGCTTTGGCTCTGAAGAGAAGAGGAACTCGCCGGACTCTAAACCGTACCAATAGTAAGGGTTACTAAGTCCAAGAACGATGCCATTCCTCAGTGTCTCTGCTGCCTTATCCTCGCTGACGGTGTCGTCGAGCGTCAGGTCTTCTTCTATCACTTCAAACTCCTTCCATCCCTCTGCTGCCTGATAGGCGGCCTTGCATCCTGGCAGCACGTGGAGCTTGCATTTGTTCCAGTCGGGGCGGTCGAACACTTGGCCATTGAACACACCGTAAAATCCATACTGGTCGTTGCCTTTAATCTGCTGTGGCGTGGTGGCATAGTTATAGACGTCTGTCAGATTTTCGCACCAGCGGAAGGCGTATTCACCGATATCGACCAGCGTAGAGGGGATGGTCAGTTTGGTAAGGTCGCCAAAAGATTCGGTAGCCACTCGCGTCACTGTCTCAGGAATGGTGAACTCACCCCTGCCGCCGTAGCCATAATATTCATAGTGCGAGGGGGAGCAATAGTGAATGGCAGACATATCTTTGCTGTAGAGCACGGCGTCTACTGACGTAAGAATAGGATTATCGGCATCTACATGGATGCCCACCACGTTCTTACAGCCCTGAAGGACTCTGTCGCCCCACTGCTTGACATTGGCTCCAATATAGACATCTTTAAGCCCCGTGCAATCTCTGAAGGCGGCTTCACCTACCTCCTCAGCATTCATATAGGCATCTCTCAGCGCCATGCAATGCCAGAAGGCATTAGCTCCGATTTTGGATGCTGTATAAATATATATGTCCTCCAACACCATACAGTCGGAGAAGGCCCAATCGCCGATGGTATAAGGGGTGTACGGCATATTGGCGGTCTTCAGTTGATGGCAAGCGGCGAAAGCTTGTTTGCCAATAGACGTAATGGATGATGAGCTGAGGTCTATTTCATTTAAATGGGTACAATAATCAAAGGCATTATTGCCAATGGAGGTGACAGATGCGGGGATATTGATTTGCGGGAGACTGACGCAGCGGTTGAAGGCATCGTTTCCGATACGCTTTGGTCCGTTTTCTATCACCACATTCGACAGTGTTTCACAATTCAAGAAGAGGCTGTCGGTAATCGACTTGACCGTTCCCGGTATCTTAATGCTATTAATACTTGCCGAATTAATGTCACTGGTATGGAAGGCATATTGCCAGATGTCGGTCACTTGATAGGGCTTCCCCTCTATGTCAACAGTAGAGGCTATATCCAAATCATAGCAGTCCGACTCATTGCAGCCTATTACCACGGCTTCCTCGTCGCTGATGGCTGCATAGAACAGATTATTCTGCTCTGTCTGTCGTTCATCCGGCTGTATGCCTATTACCATCACCTGATTGTTTGTGAAGTCCCACATGTCTTCAGGATACATGGTGATAGATGATGTCTTGTACCAGCCGTTGCCTTGGCCTTCCCATCCTAAGTTGAAGTGGAAATAGCCATTATCGGTATATCCGTCGCACACAAAGGTATGGCCTACAGGAGGATAGTAGTCATCACTTCGCGGACTACCTGAATACAGGAAGGGACGTTTGGCATCGAGTTCGGCTCGCATCATGTCTTCCCACTCCTGCGTTTCATAATCCCAAGAAGCGAGATATCTGTAATTCATGCTATAGCCGAAATACTTCACTAAGGCAATGGGGACATAATACGTACTGGCACTTGTGCCAAAAAGCCCGCCATAGTGGGCCTCGATGCTGATGCCGCAGTCGGCCATCAGCCGTGCCACTGCATTGCCCTGAGCCTCGTTGTAGTCCACACCGGCATAGCCATTGAGCATATTGTCCCAGTCGTACACCGAGGAACTGAAATTGGCATAATAACTGTTGCCGCTATCATTATAGGCATGACTGCCACGGCCCTGCTTGGGATACTTCCAGTAGGCCATCACCTGTGCCATTGCCGTGGGCACACAACCAGTAGCAGCATCTTCCATTGTTAAGTATTTATTGTAGGGCCCAGCCTGGTTCCATGTGGTTTTCAGCAGAGGCTCTACCACCACATTGCCTAACTCGTCACTGCCGGGAGCCCTTCTGTTGGCTTCCGTTCCCTTCGAACGGACGGTAATAATCTGCTCCTCGTACATGGCAAGCAGGTACTTCAGATTCTCAGGTGCCTGCTCTATGTCGAAACGTCCCTTGTCGGAATAGCCGAGGACAGAGGCTGTGGTCTGGTCACTGCCTGAGACGATGACGAATCCCTCACCAGCCTCATTGTTGAACACGTAGAGGTTGTTGCTGCCGCCCTTATCGGCAACATACGCCAAGGAGGGAGCGGCGCTACTGGCGCGATGCGGGGTATCACCGCAGCCCGCCATCATCTTGGCTGCTATCTGCCTGGCCTGCTGTTCGCTCACATCGGCAGCATGGACTGCCAATGTGAGCACGCTCAAAAGAGCGGATAGGATGAATCTTTGTTTCATAGATATGCTTTTTCGTTTGGTTTATTCCTTCACCTTCAACTCATACTCCATTTTGGTGTTGCCCGTTTGCTTGACGGGTGTGGTGTGAACTTCTATAGGCGGAAATTCGTAATAGCTATAGTCTTGCAGGAATGGCGGATTGATGACTGCAGAAAGGGCTGTGCCATTGAGTTCGAACGGACCTTCGCCCTTGAAGGTATAAGCGTAGCCCGAACTCCTTTTCTCTACAGTGAAGGTGCCCTTAATGTCGTGTTTGATGTCGCCCGACATCATAAGATTGTGAACACCATTATTTATATACAAATACGTGGTGTAGCCTTCAATGGTCGAAAAAGCTATTTCAATACTCTCCTTTGTGAATACCTCCTTACTGTAGGATGTGCTGAGCGTGAAGGTGCCCTCGCCCTTGTTGGTGTCTTTATTGTAAGTTCCAGTCACAGAGAGGCCGTCCTTGGCGTAGTTGATGGTGCCTGCATCGTTGGGCAGCACTTTGGCTTCCTTCATGGTGTTCTCCACGTCTTCTATCCATTTCTCGATATAGATGCCGTCGGTCGCTGCGGGGTCGTGATGCGAGAAGTACTCTTTCTCTTCAGGATTGTAACTATCCATTCTGAACGTCATGGGGAAGAATGCCGGATGGTGGGTGATAGATGCTGGTATGGCCTCGCCGATGGTGAAGTCGTAAGCGGGTTCACCCAGCCACTCTTTGCCAAACATCTGGACTACGGGGTATACTTTGTAGGCTCCGTCGGGATAGGGCGACAGCTCCTTGTTATCCCACAGGATGAACTGTGGGTAAATGTTCTTGGGCACTTCCTGTCCCATCAGCTGATGGATGTGGTAGTAGGAACGGGGCCACTTCTGCGACTCCACGAGTTCGTATTTGCCTTCCTCGTTTTTCTTGAAGAGGGCCGTACCCGTAGTGACGGGTGAGAGCACGGCACCTGATGGCTCAAAGGCAAATACACGGCATGCCTGCTGGGTGCCCTCCAGATTGTCGGGGGCTGCACTCCATGCTTTCTGGTCGGCCTTGTGGAAGAACAGTTTCTCGGCCGACACCTCGCAATCACCAAACTCTGGCACGAATGCGGCATCAAGGGGAGGGAACAGACTGATGCTGCCATCGGCCAAGGTCACTTCCTGCTTGCCGCTGAAGGCGGTCTTCACGGTGCCTTTCACCTCGAAGTCGGCATCTACGATATGCAACGACAACTTGGTATTCTTCATCAGGGTATAGGCGCTGGTATCGGTCCCAGCCACACTCGTTACGGTACCAGCCGTACTCGTTGCGGAATTTGTCCAAGGCATACTGGTCAGGTCGAGGGCGATGGCACCTGACACCTTCGGTCCTATAAACCATGTACCGCCGATGTCAGCGGCAAACAATTTCTTGAGGACGGGAAGACTCTTGAACTTCATGGGGAACAGCATGCCGGCCTGTATGAAGCCGTTGAGTTCTACAGAGAGACCTGCGCTGCCTTTCTCCGTTGCGTCCCAGTTGGCGTCGCCGTTAGGATTACCCAGACCGACAGACATTGAGGGCCACCAGTTGTTGATTTCGAGTTTCGACCACATGCCACCCTTCAACTTGGGTGCCTGTGCCGAGAACTTGATGTGGGCATCACCACGGATGAAGGCATCGGGGGTAATGTCGAGATAAATGAGGGGGAACGTAGCCGGTACAGGTACGCCGTCGAGCAATCCGCCGATGCCTCCAGGGAAGAATTCCTTGATCAGTCCGTCTACCGTGAAGCCTAAACCAACGCCGAAGTCGAGCTGCGACTCAATACCGATGTATTTATCGCCAAAGAGCGAGAGGTTCCACGCGGTCTTGAGGTGGAGCTTGCCCTCGATGGTGGGGTCTATCGTGATATTCAGGTTATCACTGGCATAAAGGGGAACGTGGCCGCTTAAAGAGAAGTTGAAGAGGTCGCCCTGCCAAGTGCCCTCGGCACGGCGGGCAGCCTTGTTCACCGTCAGCTCAGGGCAGCCTGCCACACGACGCCGAACCAGCTGGCCTTTCTGGTTTCCGTCGTATTGTTCCACCATGACAAACCGCTCGAAGATATCGGTAATGTCGTCGATAGGACCGCACTTTACAACGATATTCCCTCCAGAGGTACTAACATCGGTAACCTTACCACTCCAGCCCTTGTCTATATCAAAGGAGGCAAACACATCGCCTACCTTGGGTCGCAGGGCTTCGGGGGTGCTGCCATCGAAGACAAGGTTCTCGTATTCCTCATCGTGGCTCAACAGCTTGGTAAACAGCTGGTCTTCTGAGACAAGACGCAGCCTGGGGTTGTATTTTATCTCTGGCTGGACGAATCCCACCGAGTCAATGGCTGAAAGCATGATGCGGTAGGTAGAGTCGGCTGTGACAATCTCCTGCGATACATAGTCATCGTGCTCCACGCCAAGGGTGTCGAGGAACGAATAGGTTATCTTCTTGACATCATTATAGAAGAAGCCGTCGAAGTGGCCGTCGTTCTGGTAGATGTAGAAGGCATCGGTCTCTGACTGGGCATTCACTTCTTGGGTAAACAGTGCAAATTGGGCTGCTAATAAGACTAACAGCGCGAAGGGACGCAACAACAGATTGGTTGCCGTTCTAAAGTGATATATCGTCTTCATGGCTTCAACATTTTAATGGTTTCATTGGCTGCTTTCACTACATACGCACCCGAAGGATAGCTCCGCAGGGTGATGGTCAACGGTTGGGCATCCTGGGCAGTATGCTCCTCAAGAAGCATTCCGCCAAGACTGTAGAGCCTGACGATGGTGCCGGGCTTCAGGCTGCGGAAGGTGACGGCCTCACCCAGCTCGCTGATTTTCACGCCATACGCCGATGGCATGTCGTCAATGCCTGTCGACTGCACGTTGAGGTACGTGTAGCGCAAGACGTTGGCAAGTTGATACGACACAGTCGAAGTGCTGCTCTTGATTGTCAGCAAACCGTCGCCGAAGCTGGTCTCCGGCAGTTTGTCAAGGTTGAAGTAGGCTTTCTCGCCTCCCTTGAGCCACACCACGAGTTGGGGGTGGGCTTCTTGTGCCATCAATGCCACGCTCTGCATGGCAATGAGCATCAGTAAGAGTAATCGTTTTCTCATATCTTTGCGTTTTATAGAATTAAGTTTCACTAAATTTTCCGCAAAGATAAAAAAAGTAGCACACAAAAGAACTATCGTTTTGCAAAATCGACTACCGTTTTGCAAAACAGTAGTCGATTTTCCGTATTTTAGGGCTTTGCAGCCTAACTGCTACTACATGGCAAACTACATTTTTTCGTTATGCGAAGGTTCGCATAACGGAAAATATTTGAGATTATAATCCTTTTGAGATAAAAACTGGAACTAATTACCTCAAAAAGTTAGAAATCAAGGCTTACATACGCTCAATTCTATTCTTCTTGGTGCTCTAAACTCTAAAATCGTTCAATCTTATATGGTCGGGATAATAATGCCCAAACAAGTGATCGTGAAGACTGGTTACTGAATGAATTCTGTGAATTCCCTTCAAACAACCATATCACTTCCCTAAACAGATTCTGTATCCATAATCTCTGTCCTCCGCAATCGGATAAGGTCATTGTGGCACTTGGAAATGAAAGAAAAGCGAGTTTTCCTTTTGCATTTCTCTCGTTTTTTCGTAACTTTGCACC
>ERZ842401.7948-NODE-7948-length-10645-cov-6.509254_pt1 | contig 10645 bp, 20 predicted proteins | sample MGYA00521270_ERZ842401 | MGnify/ENA primary metagenome ERZ842401 (study PRJEB31892, sample SAMEA3878208) | bioreactor metagenome | biome: Moose rumen | place: Sweden | collected 2011-10 | study: EMG produced TPA metagenomics assembly of the PRJEB12797 data set... | reverse complement strand
ACAACCGACCCATCGGCAGAATCAAGTATGCGCTCGCTTAATTCCGCCAACGGGTTAATTATGCATTACTTCTTCAGCAACTCATCAATATGCTCTATATAGTCGAGTGAGTCGTCGATGTAGAACACCAACTCAGGTGTCTTGCGGAGCTGATTCCTGACGCGCTGTGCAAGAGCGTAGCGTATGGTTTTCTCGTTGCGGTTAGCTGTTTCGACTATCTCCTGACCTTTCTCGCTGGGGAACACGCTCAGGTGGACACGGGCGATGCTCAGGTCGGGCGACACGCGCACATTGCTCACGCTCACCAGAGTGCCACGCATCTTAGCGGTGTCCTCACGGAATATCTCACTCAAATCTTTCTGTATCTGTCGTTGTATCTTCTGTAATCTTGTTGATTCCATATTATTTATTATTCGTAATGTCCAAAAACTGAAATTATTACCTGTTGGTTGAATTAGAATAGCGCATATTTGACTTGCCCTATTGGTTTATGATTAATAAAATTTTTATATTATTGAATTTCATTATTAACAAAATTTTCAATTGTCGCTTCTAATAAATCTAAATCTCTTTTACTTGTAGCTTCTTTAAATTTATTATAAAAATTTTCTATACGCAATTTGCTGGATTCAACATAATCATTTATGTGATTTAATGAATCATCAATGCACATAAGTTCTTTTCTTAATAATGGATATATTTTTTTATATTCTGGATCTTCTAGTTTCTTTTTTGTTTTTCTTTTCTCTATATTAAGCGCATTAATAAATTGTGATACATCATAATCTTCAAAATGAATACCCATTTGAGGCTCCATCATTTCATCTTCTATAACTTTTACTCTATTCAGATTTCTGCATTTTGTTTTTAATTCAGTTGAAATAGCCTTATAAGTAAAATTATAAATTTCATTAGACCAATGTGAAACCATTTCTGGTAATTGATTTTCTAATACACATATGTATATCAAATGATGATATAATTGCATAGAAGATCCTCCTAATTTATTTTCATATGTTTCTTTATCTGATGCCATTTCATTTAATACATCAGATAATAATATATATTTTTTAGTCATGTTTATTTTAATTTTTTATATTCATTATTTTTTAAATATCAATATAACATATTTGTTCTGAACAATACTCGAAATCTTCAAGACATTTCTTTCCTTCAGTATCCATCCATTTATAGAAATCTTCACCGTATTTAAAAAGCCTGAGTAATTCAGAATCATCGAATTCTGTTCCGGCTTTATAAATATACTCATTGTCATAATTCTTGTTGATGGATGATATATTAAACCATACATACCATTTTTATGATAGAAAGGTCATTGTTGAGTCGGTTGAAAAGCAGATTCTCGCTGTCAATGCCGTAAGCCTCGGCTGTGATGGACAACGCGACAACCTCCAGGTCACTGAACTTGGGAACGACACCTGGCCTGGTCATATTTCCCTTGTCATTTACTTTATTTTTTGCGAAATCCTTGCATACATCAAGAATAATATAGAACTTTGCGATGAAGTTGTACATAAGCGATATGTAATTTAAAGTTTTTGTTTTCACCTCTAAATTACTAAATATCAGCGATATGTGCAACTTTTTCATAATAAAAATATAAAAAATTAATTCAACCAACAGGTGAAATTATTATAACTTCAACAATATCATTAAGTACCTTATACACAATGCGATGTTTTTTATTGATTCTGCGTGAATAAGTGTTGGGACCCAAATATTTGAGTTGTTCAACTTGTCCTGTCCCTGTTGTGGGATGTTGTTCAATTTCAACAAGAAGTTTCTCTAATTTCTTGATAAGTTGAGGACTTTCTTTTTTAAGTTTAATTAAGCCAACTTTGGCTTTCTCTGAAAAGAAGATTTTATATATTGGTCAGCCTATTTAAAAACTGTTCCATACTTTCATCATCTCTTTTGTGATAGCCTTTGCCAGAATTATACTCAACTTCGGCTTCAGCTGCCATATTTGACAGTTCCTCCATGCTATAAACGGTGTCATCCTTAGTCACTGGTGTGACTTTGAAACTGCCGTGGTCGCGGGACTTGATTATCACGTCCTCGCCGTTGCGGGCTTGGCGAAGATAACGGCCCTGATTGGCACGAAAATCGCGGGTGCTGACTATTATCATAATCGTAATTTTTAGTGTTGTGACTCTATTTAGACTGCAAAGATAATACATTTCTTGGAAATGTGTACCAAAATGGCGCACATTTTACAAAAAAATGAGGTCGTGACCATAATCAGAATTAATATAAACAACTGAATAATGCGATTTAGCTAATTAAAGCTTGAGCTTACTCAATGCATTACAAGCGTGAGTATTTAATCCAAAAATCAGTTGTTTTTTATTTTAACACACCCTCATTTTAATCTGAGTTTGGTCCAAAATTCAAAAAAAAACACATTTTTGGACACAACTCATTGCTAGTTTAAATATTATTACCTTTGCATCAGCAACTTAAAAAGATTTTAAATATGGAGAAATCATATCGGAACCCCAGAGATAAATACTTGGTTGGGATGGTGTTTTGAGCGTGTATGCATGGCGCATGTAAATCAAATTAAAGCCGCACTCGGTATTGACCGAATCAGCACACAATTTTATTCCTGGCGTAGCAAGAATTCATTACCCAAAGCACAAATCGATATGGTGCTTGAACGCGCTGACGGCATTATCAATCTCTGTGAGATAAAATATAGCGAAGCCGAGTATTCGTTAGATAATGCCGAAAGCATTAAACTAAGAAACCGAACTGAAACTTTTAGGCAAGAGACAGCTACTAAAGCTGCGCTACGGCCAACTTTAGTTACAACTTATGGTTTGCATAAAGGAGTTCACTCTTCAACTTTTGTGGAAACAATCACACTAGACGATTTATTTAAATGATGCAAATCACTCATCAATATTATTACCGTAAAGGCAAGGTGACAGCAAAGACCGTGATTTACACTGTTTTGTCGGTGGTGCTAGTCGCTTTCGCCGTGTTTAGCTATATCCATTGGGAGATGTCGTTTTTGTTCTCGGAATGGCAGGGATACGTTATAATTGTCATCTATGGCCTGATAACTTTGGGCATGATACTTTCTATTTTTGAAAACTTCAAGAAAGTGAGTAAGACCAGTCGCGGTATTCCAGCATTTGCGGTTGGTGAGAAGCATTTCGTCTTCTTCGATGACAAGGGAATGTCGATGGTGGTTCCTTTTGAGGACTGCGATGGGGTGAGAATCAAGAGCACATATAGTCGAATTACTGGCACTCAACTCACGCTCATCATCAAATACCATGACAAGATGGAAACACCAAGCAAATTTGAGATAGAACTAAGCGAACTCGACCATTCGCAGAGTGAGATTGACAAACAACTGAAGAAGATATATAAAAATCAAGTTTCCAATAAATTAGAAACTTGATGATTAGTGATTAAAGAATAAATTTTCCTGTAATTTACTCTTCTACCCCCTCAATATCTTCACCTTGAATCTTGAAGGTGACGGGCAGGGTGTACCACACTTTCACTGGCTTCCCTAAAGCGTTATGGGCCGGGTTAAAATCAGGAAGCAGCTTCATAACTCTGACTGCTTCACGGTCAAGCTCCTCGCTTACCGAGCGGGCCACTTTCACCTCGCCAACCTTACCGGTTTCTTCTATAATGAATTGTACAACCACTTTACCTTCAATATTATTCTTATAGGCTTCTTCGGGATATACCACATGTTCACTTATAAATCTCATAAGTGCCGCATCTCCACCAGGAAAACTCGGCATGTGAGCCGCGCTTCCAAAGATTTCATTTCGATAAATCGAGTCGCGCACTTGGCTTGGAGTGCCATTATCGAGAGGCTTCACGGTCTTGCTTGGAGTGCCGGCCATCGCGGCAAGACTCGTGATGCCCACACCAGCGAGGATCACGGCTTTCCCTATGGCCCGCCTCCGCGAAATCTCCTTCTCAAGATATTCCACCTCACTCTCACATGCAGGGCAGGTGCCAGCGCAGTCGCCCTTGTGGGTGCATGGAGCAGGAACATAATCAATGCCATTGGCACGGGCAACATCAAGCCTGATTTGCTTGAGTGTGTTGCACACTAATCTTCCGTATTTCATAACGCAAAGTGTTTGAGGGTCAATACTCGGTTGCCTTTCACAATTTATTCTATAACGCAACAAATCATTGAATTATTACTCTTTTTTCAGCAAAATTGCGACAAATTATATTTAAACTTAAAATGAGAAAATATAAATAGTAAAGGCCAATTTTCGAACTTTTACTGTATAAAGACTTGTGGGATTAATATATTATATATATTTTTGCACAAAATTTTATATATAAAATAATTTGCAAAATGAAATATAATATTAAGTCAACAACAGATTATCTTGCAGAACTGACAGGCTGTGAAATAAGGAAACTTACTCACACCAAAAGAGATGATAATAAGCTTCCATTAGCAATCGCTTCTTCATATACTCTTTGCGATGTAGAGTTCATGGGTACTATAGTTATCATTGCCACACCGACAGAACTAGAGAACGTCACTCCAATGCGGCTTGCAAAACATCAGGCAAAGATGATTGAAATATTCCACCATCCTGTTGTCTTTGCCTTAGAGTCTGTAGCATCCTATAATATATCTCGGCTTACCCATGCAAAGGTAAATTTCATTGTACCAGGAAAGCTTATTTTCATTCCAAGCCTGTTGATTGTATTAAGCGAACTGAAAAACAGCACCAAAACAATGCCAAAGAAGATGCCTCCAGTAGCTCAAATGCTTGTGCTATATCACATTGAAACGAGAACAATTGATGGACTTAACACTTCTCAGATAGCAGAACTTACAGGTTTGGCTTATCCAACCATCAATGTTGCTCTTCGATGGCTTAAGTTAAATAACATCATAGCACTTGTTGGCAGCAAGCAAAAACATGTTCAAATAGCGCTGAGCAAGATTGAACTGTGGAACAAATCCCTTCCTTTGATGTCGTCACCCATCGAACGCATTATCTTCACCGACACAAAACCGGCAGGAAGTTTGATGGCTGGCGAGACTGCAATGGGGCATTACACAATGCTGGCAGAACCTGCTACTCCAATAATAGCAATTGATAAAACGGTGGCCAAGGAGAATGCTGCCATTATGAACAAACAATATGGTGACATAAAGGTTGAGGTCTGGAAGTACTCTCCGGCGTTGCTCTCAGATGATGGATGGATAGATAGACTTTCGCTCTATCTTTGCATGAAGGATAGCGAAGACGAAAGAATACAACTCGAATGTGACACCTTAATTGAACAAATGAAATGGTAACGGGAATTGAACGCTGGAAGCAATACTTCAAGGATTATAAAGACAACTATGTGCTCATTGGTGGGGCAGCGTGCAATCTGCTTGAAGATGAACTTGACATGAATCCTCGTGCAACGAAGGACCTTGACCTTATACTTGTCTGACTTCGGAAGGCGTTTGTGGGATTTCATCAAATCTGCCAATTATTCTAGCCGAAGCAAAGGAGAGAACGAATTCAAACACGAATACTATCGTTTCACAAATCCTGAGGACAAGACATATCCTAAGCAGATAGAACTTTTTGCGCGCAACACAGGAATCTTAAATCTGCCATCCAATGCTCATATAGAGCCTATAAGTATTGGGGAAGACCTCTCAAGCCTGTCTGCTATCTTGATGGACGATGATTACTATGCATTCACAATAGAGCATAGCAGAAACATCAAAGATAGTCCCGAAGCTCTTATTTGCCTGAAAGCGAAAGCATACACAGAGATGCTAGATAGGAGAGCAAAAGGTGAGCAAATCGACAGTCGTGACATTGAAAAGCATAAGAAAGATGTCTTCAGGCTAATCGCCATGCTGCCACAGCGCTCGCGCTTCACACTCTCCGAGAAATTGAAAAATGACATGAGAGATTTCTATCAAACAATAGGGGAACTGCCTAACAACGAATTCTTTAAAAAGGCAGGACTGAGAGGCTTAGATGCACAACGCCTTCTTGACCTCTTCAACATGGCTTTTCTTAATTGAGATTTTAGGCCTTTTTGTAGAGGATGGTGAGGCCGTCGCGCAGGGGCAGGATAACGGTTTCTACTCTTGGGTCGCGGGCCACCAGGTCGTTGAAGTCGAGGATGCCCTGCGTCTGGTCGTCCATTTTCTTGCCGTGGAGGTCGGTAACCTTGCCGTCCCATAGGGTGTTGTCGGCGATGATAAAACCGCCAGGCTTCACGTGGTCAATGACGAGGTTGAAATAATCGACATACTGCCGTTTGTTGGCATCGATAAACACCAGGTCAAACTCTCCACCAAGTTGCGGCACTATCTCGTTGCAGTCACCTATGTGCAACGTAATGCGGTTGCCTACAGGAGATTCTGCAAAATGACGGCGCAGGAAGTCTTCCAGTTCATCCTCTATCTCAATGCTGTGAATGATGGCATCATCGTCGAGCAGTCCCTCGGCGAGGCATTGCGCCGAGTAACCTGAATAGGTGCCAAGTTCCAATACCCGCTTTGGGCGTATCATGCGCACGAGCATCTTCAACAATCGTCCTTGTAGATGCCCCGAGCACATGCGCGAGTAGAGCAACTCAATGTGAGTGTCTCGGTCAAGCTGATGCAGATGCTCTGGCTCAGCATCGATATGCGCAAGTATATAATCTTCAAGTTCTTGAGTCATAGTTTTGAAGCTGACAAGCTAACGTGTAAACAAGCTGACAAGGCAATGGTAGGTATGCCTCTTAATCTTAAGTGCAAAATTACCACAAAGTATTCGAAACAGCAAACGTTGATTGAATTTTCACGATATTTTTGCGTTTATGCAATAAAACACCTAATTTTGTGCATCGTATAACACCAAAACAAGATAACATGAAACTCTCAAAAGCAATTATTAAGGCTGTGGCCACTCTTTTGATTATGGGTGTCACAAACACAGCATGCAAGCAAACCTCTAAAGACCAAGAATCTGAGTCACAACAGTCGAGCAAGGTTGATGACAAAACTAAAACTTCGGCTGTTGATGAGTCAAAGTTTCAAGCAACATGTGCAGGAGACATCGACCACAGCACCTGGAAGCCAAACGAAGCCACCAGCGTGGAGTTTAACGCATTCCCCACCAATATCGCCGAATGGAAACATATTCAAGAGATGCTGGGTGACGAGCCGCAGGGTGCCGTGGCTCTGCAAGTGATGGCATTTGAGCTATACCGCAACAACCGTGCCGACGGCGAGGAGGCGCTGCGGTTGAACAACACTCAGACCAATTACAACAGTACCATAGAACGCCTGCACGAGCTTATGGGCAACGACAAATATTACGCCCGACCCTACATCGCTTGGGCATTGCTCGATGGCGCCACGCCCGAGAATGGTTATACCGTAGAACCTCCCTATACCATCAAAATTAAGGTTGATCCCAACAAGAAGTACCAAGAGAGCCAACTGCTGCACGGCACCGTCATCTACCTGCTCATCGACAGCAAGGGTTGGGACACCAACTGGCGCGGAGTGGAGGTAGTAAAGCCCGAGGGCAGCGACTACTTCGTGGTGAGCAACTGCCCGGCAATATATACCCAGTGCAAAGAGGCTGTAAATGGTTAAGAGGTTATATTCAAGGGGGGCTCATAACACAATCTTCAACATACTCGCCTGAATGCTGACCATCATAATCGGTGAACTCATCATCGGAGAATACATCTGAGTGAGTAAAAGAGACTGTTTTGTATTTATCTTCTTCACTTGGGACGTAATACGAAGTTCGTTCATCAAGATTGATTTTCAGTTTCTTTTTCATTTTATTTGTTATACCTTTGCCTTTCTCAACATTGTTCACTGCAATCTCTTCTGGCGACAACAAACAGGATTGCAGCGACACACATGCCAAAACGGATAAAAATAAAATCAACTTTTTCATAACAACTCTCTTTCTTAAATCTTTTTTAATTGCAAGCAAATCAGCCTATTGGTCCTCAATAGGTGTATCTAAATCATCCCAGCCATCATTCAATAGGCTATCAATTCTCTGGTATTCCTTTGTATGCACAAAGGTGGTGTGCCACAAATCAGAATCATTTTTTTCATACCATCTAATACTCTTTAATAGAGCGTCGGTGAATTCTTGTTCCATGCAAAGCTCTATTTTATCAACATGATATGGATGCATACAAATACTATCCCATGTGCCACATGCTCTGAATATATATCCAACAAAACAAAGGAATATAGTGCAACCAATGCAAGCTGCTATTAAAATTTTCAACTTTGACATACTCATAACTATTCATAGGTAAAATCACTGTCGGAATATTCTTTGGCTTTCCAAGTAGGTAACTCGAAGTTCTCCCAACCATCACACACCAAATCATTTAATTGACTGAACTCCTCAGAGTTTTTAAAGGTAGTGTCTTTGTCATGCATCATAAACCAATGCAGGCCATCGAGAAGCGCATTGGAGACGTTCTTCTGTATTGACAGCGAATCGGGAGCACCATGATGATTATGCATCTCTTTCCCACTGTCATATCCCACTAAAGCCGCGATAAAAATGCCACTAATCATGGCTACAACTAATAATAAGTACCTCATTTTCCTACTTTTTATTTGTTAATATTGATTGTTTAAGGAATGTTACTTTCTACTAAACAGAAAACAGAAAACAGAAGACCGTGCCTCAAGGTATCTGTGGGGCACGGTCTTGAATTGGGCGGTGTTAAGCCTCGGGCTTAGTCTCCTCGGTCTGCTCTTCAGTAGTCTGCTCTGCTGTGGGAGCGGTAGCGTCCTTGTTCTCTGAAACCTCGGCGGCATCCTTGTTCTCTGAAGCTACGGTACTGGTAGCCTCGGCTGGAGTGCTCTGAACATTCTCGGTGCTAGCGGAAGCGCTAGTGCTGCTTGCGCTGCTGGTTGCGGTGGGGTTGGTCTTGCAAGATGCAAAAGTCATTGCGAAAACTACTGCTGACAATAAAACTAACTTTTTCATAATAGATAAATTTTAAATGATTAATAAATAAAAGAATTATGTTTTTTAAGTAAACGAGTCAATAAGCAAACAAGCCAAATAGCATCTCCATTAGTTGTTGCCAACGGTTGGTTTGTTTTGACGATGCAAAATTACAATGGCGGCGACCGAGGGTGTTATAACTGTCAGGACAACTTTTAAAACATCGAGGACAACCGCTGTAAAAATCATGAGAATTATTATAACTACAAAGACATTTCTTCTACGCAATACGCTGGATTTCAGATGATTGTATTTTTTGCAAAATTCGCTTGACGTTTGTGCTTTTTTTGTGTCAAAAATGTCAGCTAAATAAGGTATTTCGTCAGTTAATCCCGACAAGAAATAATAAGATAGAGAAAAAATTTGGAAAAGGGTTGCACCAACCATTTACTTTGCAATGTAAACATCAACAATCAGTAATTTATCAACTCTAAAAAAACCTACAGCTATGAGACTCTTAAACATATTGAATTACTTCGCCCAAGTATCGGAAGTGATGAATCGCCGAGACAACTCTTTCTCCAGTGAAGAAATCAACAGATGCAACGACCAGCTTGCCGAAATTGCCGATGACAACCCCTTCCAAGCCAGCGAGAGTGAATGCATGGCAATGAGCAGCAACTTGCAGGTAAGTTTGAGTTTCTAACTGTCTAGAGAATAATAAAAACAATAATCTACAATAAAAACAAAGAATTATGGAAACTAAGAATTTAAATCAGAGAGTGAGCCGAGTGCTCGTCGTTGCAGCACTCATGTGTGTAAGCTTGGCAGCCAGCGCAAGCAGTTGGAACTGGAGTGACTGTGTGTCGTGGTTCAGAGGTCACGGTAAAGAGTATTTGGCCCTATACGCACACCCAACCTATAATGTTGACGAATATGTCATCTGTGAAACCAGTCCTGATATCATCATCAAGGTGTATTACATAGGTCACTTTGTGGACTACTCATGCAAATACAAGATTACAAAGGGCTACAAGGATGGCATGTATTTTTTCAAAGACGTGCAGGTGCTCAGTGAAGGAAACTTCTGGGTTAACTCGTTTGAGGCATGGGACATGGTGCCAAAACTATATAGCCCCATCTACAACAACTTCGACTTCAAGTATCTTTTCGGTGCAAGCAAGTTCAACAATATGTACTCACATCAAAAAGCCGCAGCAGCACTAACAATGGAATTCATGGCAAGATACCTATAACCCACACCAGTCATTAGGCAACGATAGGATATTTTTTGGGTCTATTTATGGGTCACCTGCAAAAACCTGTGTTCAATCGCAAGACCATGCAACCACTAAGTACTCACGACCCGAAAGGGGAACACACAAGCAAGCAAAGCGCAGTAAATCTTTCAAATTTTTTCCAAATCTAACAAATAATTATTTTTTTTGAAATCAATAAATTATATACTGTTTGATTTGAAATGATTTGTTAGATTTCTGCGCGAAGCGCATTAAACCAGAATTTTACACACCCTCCTTCACAACCCGCCAATGACCGATTTGCGAAAATTTGTGATATTGCTAACCTTCAAGTTTCTAAAGTTCTAAAACTTTAGAAACTTGAGTTATGAGTCCACTTTAAAAAGTGGCATTTTTTGAAGATATTGTTATTCGGATGGCTTT
>ERZ842401.7947-NODE-7947-length-10645-cov-8.489707_pt1 | contig 10645 bp, 15 predicted proteins | sample MGYA00521270_ERZ842401 | MGnify/ENA primary metagenome ERZ842401 (study PRJEB31892, sample SAMEA3878208) | bioreactor metagenome | biome: Moose rumen | place: Sweden | collected 2011-10 | study: EMG produced TPA metagenomics assembly of the PRJEB12797 data set... | reverse complement strand
CAGAACCGATTGAAGAGCCTTGCTCTCCTGTCGCTTGAATTGCAATCGCAATGTTGCGGATATTGTCTTCGGTATATTTAAGGTCGCCAGTCTTTGTCATTACGACATCAAGAGCGTCATTTATGCTTGTAGTGTCTATCTTGATTTTTGAATCGGTCGCCGCTTCAAACACTTTCTGCTTAAGCTGGTTTACCTGCTCGGCAGAAGCGTCTGCGGTCAAGCCGATTCTAGTGAGCCTGTTGTCTAAGTTTATGATTTCTTTTGTGGCAGCACCGACGGATAAAGAAACGCCGATTGCGCCCATCGCAGTCCCAAGTCCTGAAAATGCCTTGTCTATGCCCTGTACTGCGGAAGCGGCGGTCGATGCGAATTTCTGCACCGTACCGCCAGCTTCTTTTATTCCCTGAGAGAACTTGTCTTTCAGAGAGAGCAGTACGCCCGCTTTAATCTCGTTCATTCATGTCCTCTCAGTCGTTGTGTTCTTGTGTGCCAGTAGTTCAGCTCGTCCCAAGTGAAGTCCATCACCGTTTCAAAGCTCATACCGTGCAGGACTGCCAGCAGGTTCACCACCATGTCAGCCACGATGTCCTGAACCTGCTGGAGCGTTAATATTTCTGTTCCGCTGTTTTTTCCGCTTCCGCTTGCAAGTTTGGGTCTGCCTCCTTTGGCTTAACGCCGAAGAACTTGAGCCACACTTTTTCAAGCTCCACGCGGATAACAGCCCAGTCGTCCACATCGATTGCCTGAATTATGATTTCAGGCTCTCCTGTGAGCGCGGAGCATAACGCTTGGTCTGCGCCTATGCTGTCTAGCGCGTGTCCGTCCGTGCGCAAAAAGTCGCGGACTTTCGGGCGGTGGAACTTCAAGACCTCCACCGTTCTTTCGCCAACGGTTACAGGCGTTTTGAGCGTATATTCAAATTCGCTTGCCATATCCGCTCCTTACACCAGCCTCTGACTTTTGGCGGAGTGATACTCAATGTCAAACTCGCCCTTGCCAAGCTCGCCCATATCTACAGTCCATGCGTTAGGCATGGTGTACTGCCCGCCGTTCGCCGTGTATATTGTGAGCGTGTCGTCCGATGTGGTGAGCGACTGTGGGTCAACCGAAGCGTTCAACTTGAGCTTCAGTTCCGCATGGGACGGAGTTTCCACGAAATAGGTGTTTTCGGGCTGCTCTCCGTCCTTAGTCTCTCTTTTGTAACCAGACGGCTTGAATGTTCCGCCGTCTGCCTGAATGGGCAGTTCTCCGAATCCTGTAGAAACTACCCGAATAACCTTGCTTAATCCTGCCATTTTCCGCTCCTATTACTGAAACTGGTTCAAGCCCGCGCCAATGTAGAACTGACCGATAAGGACAGGTCTGTGGCGGTACTCAAGGCGCGTCTTTGAATCCGCCTTGACTTCCACGATGATAGAATCTTTGTAGGACTCAAAATCCTGACACCACTGTACTTCTTTAATGAAGTATGACTGGTAGACTTCCGCAAGGAAACTTCTCCAAACGCCCGGTGTCATAACCTTTGAGCCAGCACCAAAATTCTCTTCTGTTTTTGCCAGCTTCCAAGTCTTGAACCGCTTGCGAGCTTCTTGGTTGATTTTCGTGCGGATTGCAGAGACAGTCTCAACCACTTGAATATCAAGATAGCTTGTGTCCCTCGCTCCGTCAGAATTTTCCGTGTAGCTTGTAACCACGCGCTCCACAAGAACCGTGCCAGTGCTGTCCAAGCGATAAGTTGAGATTCCAGCGGCAAGCAAAGACTGTCTGTCGTCGAAGCTGAACTCATCGGCTGTCAAATCGTTAATTTCAATGTCCGTTGTGTTTGCGGCAGGGTCGTCCGAAAGTCTGCGAGAAAGAACCGCACACCAAGCGGCAGCCCATACGCAAGGATGCTGGACGGCGTTTCCGCGAGAAACAGGAACAATATGAGGGCAGTTGATGGACTGTGCTGCATAAAGCATAGTTCCGCTTGTGTCAGTGTCGCCGGCTTCGCCTGTGAGGGCTATAAAGCAGCGACCGTCAATCTGGCGGAGAGCCGTGTATCTGTCATTCAGTTCGTTTGCGAGAGCCTTCAAGTTCGCACTGTCGGTGAACTCACAGGCAAGATAATGGTATCTGACAGAGCCAAGATTCTTGAGCGGTGTCTCGATGTCGGGCGAGAGCGTTCCGAGAACAGCGTCCTGTGCAGTGATTGAAACTCCGCTTGCTGCGGAAGTGATTTCGACTTTGTTATAGTTTCCTGTAACGCCCTTAACGACGGAAGTGAGCTTGACCGAGATTCTGTTGTTCTCGCTGTCTTCCACGACTTCCGCCTCAACAGGGCAGTTTTCTTCTCCATTGATTGCCGCAACGATTGCAGAGGCTGCTTCCTGTGCGGTAGCTCCTTCTGAAATGCCAGCGTCAATTTTCTCGCCGTTGATGACGATTGAAACTGAGCCAGCCTGTACATTGGAAGCGGCTACGATAAAGCTCTGATTCCATTTCAGACCAGCGGCAGGTTCTGCAATTGGAAGTACATAAAGCTCTTCCGTCTTGTTGTGCGAAAGGAATTCTTCTGCCATGATTGAGGCAGGGCTTCCGTTTCCGAACAATTTTTTTGCCTTGTCCGCACTGCGAACCTGTACGGCTTTACCTGCCGTTGCAGTTCCCTGTGCCGCCATCGTGCCTATCATTAAGGCTCGTTTGACATCGCTCACGCTTCCCGCAAGCGAATTGTCGATTTCCTGATACTGCCCAGGAACGAGCAGCGAAGCAGGAATTTCAGTAAATGCGATTGCCATTTAGACCTCCATATCTGCTTTTGAGCCGACCGCCCGTTCCTCAACCTCAAGAGTTCCGTCCGCGCCTTCAAACATTTCAAGTTCATCGTCAGTTGCGAATGTGCCATCGTCCAGCTGCATTGCTCTGACGTTCCAAGTCCAAGAAACAGCCCACATCGAAATGTTTATGCTGTCCAAAGTTCCTGTGTAGAGGTTTTCAGCCTCTATGTCCGTTACATCAGTGCCATTATATGCCGAGCGGTCGCTTATGCTTCTTATAACTGGAGTTAAAAGCGATACGAGCTTAAGCCCGTCATCATAGATTTTGTCCGCATTGTTCGCACGGACAAGCACCCAAGAGACAAAGCGGCACTTCGAATTGTCTGTGCCTTCGCCGTCCTTGAACTGCATTAAGGATGTAAGGATTGCTGGCGTTTGGTTTGCGAGCCGTCTTATCTCGGCTTCTGTAAAACGCCCTGCGTGTGCCGCAATTTTAAGCGTCTTGTATTTTGATTTCGGAAAGCCGTCCTGTATCAGCTTCACAGCCTCGTTCCGTATGTCAAGGTAGCCGTATCTGCTCACGCTCTCCTCCCGTCCAGAAAATTGTTTATGATTAGAATGATGTCCGTCCTGTCGTCATTGCTGAGACCAAGATACGGTCGGGCAATTATGTTCCGCTCTTTCCAGCCGTACTGATGGACTGTCGCATAAACCTTTGTAGCTCCGACCGTCACGCTCCAAGAGCCGACTTCCTGCGTGATTGAATCCATAAGGTTTCCCTGCCGCCACAATGTTCCGTTCGCAGGGTTCTTTGTTCCGAATTTTTTCAGATAGTAATTCTTTGTTGATTCCGCTATATCCGCCCAACTGTCTCCGTCCGGGCTTTCTTTCGTCGCAAACCGCTCTTTGGTCTGCGTTACCATTTCCTCGCCGATAGAGCCGAGCAGGACTTTTCTCTCGCTCGGCTTCAGTGTCATTTGATTGAGCCTTGAGCATAACGCCCTCAGCTCGTCGTCATGTATCGTTACAACCGCGTCAGCCACTAAAAAAGCCGTCCTTTTTTGAAGAAGCGTGTTTCGGGTATTCCGTCCGCCTCGCTTGCCTCAACGACAAAACTTTCCTGTTCGTTCGGACCCGAAAGACCGCCCTTGTATTCCCTATCGATTTTCTCGATAAGGCTCATTGTCATCTTGAACCACTCGCGCTCGTCCTCGCTAGACGAAACGGTGTCTGTCAGCTTGTGCCGTGCGATGTCCGAGCAGAACGAGCGGATAGCCGCCTCGAACTGCGGCGGAATCCGCTCAACGATGTCGCCAGTCTCCGAATCCAAAAGCCACGGAAGCTGCGACACGATTATTCCTGTCGCATCGTGCAGGGCAATTTCTATGCGGGCGGTGTCAAGGTTCTCGCCGTCAGAAGCAAGCGGAAGCGTTCCCGAAGGAAGACGCTCCGCAAGCTCCTCTACAGAAAGGAGCGTTGTCATTTGCTTTCCTGCACGACAATCCACTTGTCGGCTTTGAGCTTTTCAACGGCACTTTCTGGAACTTCATATTCCGCGAAAGTCTTGGAGAGCGTAAGCCCGCAGCGGTGGTAGTGCGGCGTGTGACTCTTGTGCTTCAAGACCATTTTCACGGTCTTTTCTGCCTTCGGGTTTTCAGCTGCTTCTTCCACTTTTTCTGTCTGAGAGGTTTCCGTAGCTTTTTCCGACTTGCCAGCGTTTTCTGATTGTGCTGATTCAGCGGGCTTTTCAGAGGCATTTTCAGTCTGCTTATTTTCGGCAGCCTGTGTCGGCGCATTTTCTTCTTTCTTTTCTTCAGTTTTCTGATTCTGATTTTTGTTTCCCATATCAGTCTCCTATGCAAGCCAAGGGTTCACGATAAGCTCAACCTTGTTGTAGTTGATGTTTCCAGCTCCGTTTGCAAGCGTTGCTGTCTTCAAGATTTTTTCTGCATCGCTCTGCAAGCTAGGCGGAACGACAAGTGCTGTCGGCATAATGCCCATAGGGTCGCCACCGTCGCGTTTGAAGCCCTGCATAAGAGCATAAGCCGCTTCAAAGTTGTCGGCATCAAGGTCAGCCTTGGAAGCGACAGCCTGCTGCCAAAGACCGTAGCCGAAGTTGCCGCGATAGCGGATTCCGTAGCGTACAAGGTCTTCCATAAAGACAGACTCGTCTTTAGGGTCTGTGAGCGACTCAAGCTCCATAGCAGTTCTCTGCTGATGGATAAGCGGCCTGAGAGGGCGGTTCAAAGAAAGCAAGAACCACGGAGTTCCAGCGTCAGCGTTTGTCTTTTTGTAGATGTTTGAAACAAGGGTGGCCGTTCCCGTTCCGTCTGCGTTCGGATAAACAGGATGTTCTTCGTCAAAGAAGTTCTGTCCGTCGTAGCAGGTGGCGGAAAAACCGTCTGCCAAAAGCTCTGCAACCTTGCGGTCAAGGAAGTCGTTGGCTTCCTGTCCCATACTCTGCGCGATTGTTGAGTACAAACCGAGATTGTCGTCCTCAATGTCTGTGCGGGCAACTCCCAGAGTAGCCTCGTACTTCTTGTTGGTAATCTGATAGCTTGCCTCTGCCATATCTTTTACGACACGGCTTCCGACCCACTCACGCATCTGAGGGAACTTGCCCAGCCAGTCATAAGTGTTTGTCTTGCTTGCCGACTGGATTGTGGTAGCAAGGCGTTTGTACATTGAATTTGCGTTCGCATTCTTGAACGCAATGTTGAACTCTCCGCGGATTGTGGTGCGGAGATTGTTAAGCGTTGTTGAATTGAGGATTGCCATTTACTTTCCCTCCTTTTTGATTTCCGCCCAGTGTTCGGCGGTGTAGCCCATTGCGGTTGCCCAGTCCTTTTCAGCTGCGTTCAGCTCAACGCTTTCCTTGTTTTCGGGAGCGTTGTTCGGCACCTGCTCTCCGCCTGTCATTGACGGAGTTGCGGCGATGATTTTCTCAAACTTGGCAAGTCCGTCCTCGCTTGAGCAAAGTTCCATATAGACATCTTTGCTTGCAGGAGCAATCTTTCCGTCCTTTACAGCCTGTTCGACTGCGGCTGTTGCTTTTGCCTTGAGGTTTGCCGCATTCAGCTCGGCAAGCTCCCTCTCCGCCTTTTCTGCCCGCTGCTGTGCTGCGGTAAGGTCGGCTCTTGGAGCGTAGGCTGCAAGGTCTACGCTCTGACTCTGCTTGCTGTTAAGCTCTGTCTTGAGAGCGTTGATTGCGGCAAGCGCGTCGGCTGTTGTAGCCGTTTCGGGAATACCCAAAGCGGTACAAAGTTCTTTTTCCATATTTTTCTCCTCCGCAGTCTCCTGCGATGAATTTAATGCGGGATTGTCAAGGTTCGGATTGTTGGTGAGTGCGGCTCTAAGAATCTCGGTGATGTTTCCGTCCTTGTCTCTTGTGAATACAGGGCTTATGTAGCGGTACTCCTTTTCGCGGACTGCTTTTTCTCCGCGAGCGTTCCACTCAACGTCAGCCCATATAGAGCCGTCGCCCTCAACGGTAAAGTTTCTGAACCAACCGAATGCGGGTGCTTCTCCGCCTTTTGGAGCGGAAAGGTCTGTCGAGTGGTTCTCGTCAATGCAGCAGCCGTTCTTCACCGTAACGCAGTCAGAAGAGTTCATCTTTGCACAGAGCGAGTGCGGGTCGGAAAGCGTCCACTCCCTGCCGTCAACGCCCTTGATTTTTTTTCCAGCTGGCAGAATCTGAATCCTGTTCGGCACATTTCCGTCAGTGGCATTTAGGCATAAAAAAAGGCTGTCAGTAACTTTCATACTGACAGCCTATATCATTTTCTCAGCTAGCATGGTTTAACCGCCGTTAAATATCGTCGAATAAGGTCGGCTCATTCTTTTCCCTTTCTTCTCTCTCAATCTGTTCAGCTCTGTGCCAAAGCCTGTAGACCTGTGCGAAGCTGATTTTGTAGTCGCGGCACAAATCCCTCATTGTCTCCTGCGTTCCGTCATACCGTTCCTTTATTTCCTTTGCCATCTCATCTCGGAAAGCCCTTGACTCCTGCGGAATATAAAGCGGCACTCCGCCAAACTGCGACATAAGGACATCGAGCATTGTTTCTGCCGCAGGGTCGCCAACAGCATCCGCAAGAACGCCTCTTATCTGTTCAGCCGTTTCTGAATTGTCTTTTTTGAACTTGGGCAGGAAAATCATCTGTCCGCCGTAATACTGGCAGATTGCCCTTATTCCTTTGACCGCAGTCTCGTGTTCTCCCGCTCCAAGACGGAAGGAGCAGGAAGCGACCATTTCACTTGCAAGTTTCAGTTGCTCTGCCATTAAGCCTCCTTCCTGTCTGGGTTCAAGCCAGCGTTCACCATCATCTTTCGCAGGGCAAGGATTACCTTCTGAGCTTCAGCTGCTCCCATGAATCGCGGGTGGTCCGCACCAGTAATCCTTTTGATGAAACGGTACAGGGCACGGTCGCTCTTGTCGCGGGCGACAAGTTCCCACATCCCCTTTATGTAGTTTAATTGCTCCTTGCTTGTATCCCAGCCAATTTCGTTTTCTTTGGTCTCAAGTTTTTTAACGCGGAAGCCAAGCTTCTTCATCGCCTTCAGAACCTCGTTAAGTTCAAAAACAGTCATATCGGAGCAGCTGGATTTTTTAGCCGTGCTTTCCAAGACCGCACGGTAGTCCTCGTCTGAAAGCCCCACTTGGGACTTTGCAATGTGAATGAGCTGAATGAGTTTTGACCTGTCCGTTTTGCCGTTCATTTTTAATACCTCACGAGCCGAAAATCACCCCGCTATCGCGTTCTGCATTAGTGCGAAGCGGGGTGATTCGGTTTAATTGATACTTTTCCCGATTCTTGCCTTTTGAGCCTCTGTAAGCTGATTTCTCTGCATCACGCTTTCCATTGCAAAAGTGGCGAAAGACTCAATCGAACCGAACCTTTTCTGCTCCACATATCCTGCAAGCTCTCGGTAGTTGTTCACATGGACTGTGATTGTCTTCTTGTCCTCTGTCGGTTCAGTCCAGTTGAAAGCCGATTTTATGACCTCGCTTTTTGCAAGAACCGAAACTCTGCCAAGCCCGCGTTCTTCCGCCATTTTTTCCAGAGCCTTGTACTGCTCCTCGGAAACCGTGATTAAGATTTTTCTGCCACCCATTGACCTTTCCCCCTTACAGCGAGTTCACAACATCAGCGTCCACGAAGTCCGCTCCAAGCTCTGCGGCTTGGTTCATTGCCATTCTCGTCCAGTTGTTTATCAAGAGCGGATAGCCCACGCTGTAGACTACGCCACGCCTTGTCTGCTTGCGGAGCTTTTCAGCGATTGCCTCGCAGCCCTCGTCCGTGATGATTTTGTCACGCTCCTTGCCGAGCCGCTTGAACTTGATGTCAAGGTAGTCCGCCACTTCCTTTCCTGTTCCGAGCGGCTTCAGTTCCAGCACTTCAATTCTGCGGATGACCTCGCGGGCTTCCCAGTTCTGTGACTCGTCCAGCTTGGCTTTCATTTCCGTCTGACCGATAAGCACGATTGCAAGGAGCTTTTTAAAGCCGTCTTCCAGTTCCCAAAAACGCTTGAGGTATTTGAGCGTCCAGATGTTCAAGTCGTGTGCCTCCTCAATCATAAGCACATGGTTGTAGCCAGCCCTTGAGCTGTTGGTAAGGATTTTCTCTACCTGCCTTGACTTTGCCTCAAGCGTCCGCTTTGGCTTTTCTGCCGAGCAGTCCTGTATGATAGCGTCGCAGATTGCACTCGTGGTGAGCCGTGCCTTGTCGATTGAACGCGGCGTTATGATTTTGATTTTCTGACCTTCGCTTTGAATCCTGTCCATAGCGTAGCGGCGGATTGTGGTCTTGCCGCTTCCGCTCTCACCGAGCAGGGCGACCATTCCGCCGACCTTTGCCGTCTGGTAAAGGAACTCCGCTATAAAGCGGGTTTCGTCAGTCAGAAACACATCTTCGGCTTTCGTAACATCGCCTGAGAATGGGTCTTGGAAAAGACCGAATTTTTTGTACGCTTTCATTGTCAACATATTTTTGTCCTTTGGCTTTTATGCCAGTCTTGCGGCGTTCATGCCGTCTTCATATTCTCTAACCAAATCATCAACAATCTGTGAAGGAACTCCGTCGGGATATTCCGCTTTAAGATTTGCGATGAAACCGTCTGGCAGGTAGCCAGCCCTTGCCTTGAACCGCTTTGCCATTTCCACAGGGCTTATGAGTATGTCGTGGACTTCCACAGTGCCAGCGGCAATCTCAACCTGCTTTCCTGTCTGCTGCCTGTACCAAGGGTTCTCCGCATGGATAAGGCTGTGCGTTTTGAATCCCTGTCCGTCCGTGACCTTTGTGAAAGGCACTTCGGATTTGTCCTCGCTCGCCGCAAGGTCTGCAAGAGCCTTGACATTCTTTTCAACCAGAGTGTCTGGCTCGCTCTTGTATTCCTGTCCGAACACTGGAGCATTGATGTCAAAGCCAACATCGTTGTACTCAATCGGTTTAACCTCGAAGCTCACAACTTCTTTTTGTGCGTTCTCGTAGCTTACAAGGGCTAGTGCCTCGTCGCCCACAAGAATCGGTTGCACATTGACCGTCTGCCCGATAAGAATGTCGGGCAGGTGCGAAAGGCTGTAGCGTGTTGCAGTCTTCCGCTTCGGGTGTACGAAGCTGATTGCAAGGTCTGAGCCAACCGTGCGAACCTGTATGCCTGTCGTGAAAATCTGCCTACAGATTTCCTCGTCTGGAAGCTCGCGGAGTTGGTCAGAAAGAATCCTGTTCCAAAGCTGCGTTCTGCTTCCGATTTTCCTTCCGTGCCTCAGAATCCGCGTGTCGCGACCTTCAAGCATATTCGCGTTGAAAGCCGCACACCACCGTTCCGCCGCATCGTTCAGTTCCTCAATGGAACTTACAGGCTCAAGTTTCAGAAGGCTCTCGAACTGGCACTCCACAATGTTGTTCGCATTCTCGACCTGTCCTTTTGCCCTCGGATTGCCCGGCAGGTGCGGCTTTGTTTCCACACGCAGGGCTTTAAGGGCGTTCGTAACTGGCTTTGAGATGTTGGCGGAGCCGCAGTCCCAAATCAGCAGTTCGGGCAAGCCGTGGAAGTTGTAGAGCGGGTCTTTTTTCTTTCCCCACGCATACAGAAGAAAGTCGTACATATTCGCCGAGTTCTCGCCAGCCGCCGCGTAGTACCTCACGCAGATTGTTCCAGAGTAGTGGTCGGTAAGAACATACCGCCAGCACTTCAAGTTCTCCCTGCCTTCAAGGAACGGTTTGTTCTTGTAGACCTCGTCGTCCTTCAAGAATTTCTGCTTGCCGTTCGGAGCGAAGTACATCAATGCGACCGAAGGGTCTGCAAAATGCACTTGGTTCGGATATTCCGTCCGCATTCGCTGGTGCGGGCTTGGCTTTGCCGTGCTTTCCGTGGAGAGCGTCTTTGCATTAAGAAGCTCGCAGAGGCGGCTTCTTGAAAGCGGTATATCAAAGCCGTTTTGCAAAAGAACGCTTCTTGCATTTTCTACGCTCATCGTTTTCTTGCCGTTCTTGCGGACAGAGTTTTGCAAAAGAGCCGCAAGAACATTCAGCGTTTTTTCGTCAAGAGAAGAAGTTTCTGCGTCCTTGCGTTTTTTTCTGCCGCTTTCCCAACCGTGCTGTTTCAAAACTTCATAGGCTTTCGGTGTGGAAAATGCGAACATTCTGCACATTTCGGCAATTACCGCACTGCGTTCTTTTGCCGTTTTTGCAGATTTCATTTGCAGAACAAAGTCCTCGTACATGATTACTCCTCCTGCTTTTCTGGTCTGATATATTCCATCGTCTGACAGAAGTTCTGATAGTTGTCGTCAAGAAGACTGAAAAGTTCGTTGCACTGCTCTGAAAAGTTGGTGAGCTGGTCTACATTAACACCGTCAATTTTCTGTGCCTGTTCAACAATCTGAA
>ERZ842401.7946-NODE-7946-length-10649-cov-6.278837_pt1 | contig 10649 bp, 13 predicted proteins | sample MGYA00521270_ERZ842401 | MGnify/ENA primary metagenome ERZ842401 (study PRJEB31892, sample SAMEA3878208) | bioreactor metagenome | biome: Moose rumen | place: Sweden | collected 2011-10 | study: EMG produced TPA metagenomics assembly of the PRJEB12797 data set... | reverse complement strand
CTACTAAGCTATCCTTAGCTGCACTTCTTTTTGCTTTTTCTATCACATTTGTTACTATTGGAAAAGCTATTACAGCTATTATAGCTAATACTACTATAACAGCTAATAACTCTATTAGTGTGAAGCCTTTCTTTTTCATTTACATACATCCTTTCATTTTTCCTAAATAATAAGAAAAGAGATATATCATTAAGATATACCCCCCCCCGAACAAAATTTTGTTTGTAATTTCTCTATAATACAAACACACTGTTCTTATATTATTATTTAGTTTTCTTACAATCTAATATTATCAAATATTAGATGTTGATTTGTTTTTTAATTGAGACAAATTTTTGCTTTTTATTTGAAACAATTATTTAACCCAAATCTATTATAACTATATTATACATTATTATTTTTCTTTTTACAAGCACCTTTTTTTATTTTTTTAGGCCACTAGTTATTCTAGTGACCTAAAATCATATAAATATCTACATTTCATTAATTCATATAATACCTCTTGTACCAAACATACTAGCTTTTGTTGATCTATCTCTTTATCATTTTTATTCTTACACATTTCTCTTAGTTGTATGAAATTTGCTTTATCTTCATTATAATATATTATTATATTATCTTTTATCATTTTTAATATTTCATTTATTATTTTTTCTTCATGTTCTTTCATATTCTATTTTCCTCTACTGCTATTCTTACTATTTCTTCATCTATTTTTGTTTTCTTAACTTGATATCCTATCATCATACTTAAATTTATTAATGTATTTAATTTCCTTATTATTCCCTGTGATGCATTATGTAATGCATTTATTGATGTTTCTTCATATATCATTGTTGTTTGTCCTGCTATCTTTAATCTTGTTTCTATATATTCTTTTGTTTCTTCTCTATTTAATCCTTCTAAATTATATATAAATAATAATCTTTGTTTTAAACTCTCATATATTGTCTTTTTTAATTCTTTCCTTATTTCATCTTCTCCTACTAATACTATACTCGTATAATCTTCACTATCATATTCAAATTCATATAAAAAATTAAAATCGTTTAATATTTCTTTATCTAACTTCTCAGCATTATCTATAATTATTATTGTATCTTTTCCATATTTTGTTTTTTGCTTTATTATTTCTTCTTGTATTCTCTTTTTTATATTCGTTAAATAGCAATCTCCTAAACTTAATCCTAATGATTGACATATCATCGTTAAAAATTCAAATTTTTTTGATGTTGTCAATGATATATATATTATATTATTTTTTTCTTTATTTAAACTATCTATAAAACCTCTTACTAATGTTGTTTTCCCTACTCCTGTTACTCCTGTTATTAATCCTATTCCTTTTAATTCTTTTATATATTTTAATCTATTCATTCCTTCTTCATATGACTCACTTTTATATAATTCTTTCACTTTTACATCTTTCATAAATATATTCTTATTTAGTCCATAATATCCTATTACATTCATTTATTTTCCTCCTCATAATCTAATACATCACTTTCATCATTAATTATTCCTTTATAACTTATTATTCTTTTTATTTTACTATTTTCTTCTTTATTTAATTTTTCTATTTTGTCCTTTTTTATATTTCCTTCATATATCCACATTTCTTCTGGATTATCTACGTAATACCTTATTGTTACTTTTTGTAGTTTATACTCTACTGGTACTTCATACAATTCATTATTTATTTGTATAGTTCTATCTTTTCCTACTTTTCTTTCTATTTCATGCATAAATGCTTCTTCTATTTCTTCTTCACCTTTATATTCTATTTTTATTTCTTCTATTCCTTTATGAAATACATTATTTGGTGTATCTTTTTTTTCACTATGAATTTTATTTATATAATTACTATATAAATATTCACTATACCTCTTATTTAGGTCTTCTAATGATTCTATTTCATTCCAATTAAATGTATTTATAAATCCATCTTGTACCGTTCTAAAACATCTTTCTACCTTTCCTTTACATTCTGGATCTCTTACTGGTGTATGCGTAACTTTTATTCCTAGTCTCGCACATATTATATCTAATTGTTCATTTGTATAACTTTTTCCATTATCTAAATATATTTGTTTTGGTAATCCATATTTTTTTATTGCTTCTTTTAATGTTTTTTGTACATTTATCGCACTATCACTCATATAAAATCCATATCCTACTATTAGCCTTGAATAATCATCTATAAAATGTATCAATTGCGTTCTATATTTTACTTTATTAATAATTATATATGGCCCTGGCGTCGTATCTCCTTGCCACAATTCATTTGGGTGACTTTTTTCAAATCTTCTCCTGTCTTCTTTTAATGCTTTTCTTCTTTTCATATCATTAGTTTTACAATAATCATATATTGGATATATACTTACATCTTCTTTTATATATTTATCTTCTATACACTTTTCATAGATTTTTTTTGTTGTCATTTTTGGATATTTTTCTCTCATATGTATTATATAATTTATTGTTTCTTCATCCAACTTCCTTGATTTTTCTTTGTCTTTTCTAACTTTTCTTCCTAAATTATCAAATCCTTCATTTTTATATTGGTAATACCATCTTTTTATCGTTGATTTACTTATTTTTTTAGTTTTTCCTTGGTACCAATATTCTTTTTCTGATAATTCTTTTATACTTTTGGACAGATTTATCCCTTGATTTCTTATTAATGGACTTATTACACTATACTTAAACAAATCCAAACGGTCATGATTCACTATATACACTCCTTCCTACAACCGCTTTTTAGTATAATTCTTTTATAGTTTGTTGTATAGGAAAAAGTTATGTGGTCACTTGGATCAAATATTTGATATTGTAGTTATGATAAACTTTTATTCTATTTTCACTATCATAAAATTCTTTTATTTTAATTATTCTACTAAATGTTTCTCTTATTATATTTTTTAGTTTATAATATCTTTTTCGCCATTGATTCAATTTTTGTCTAATTACATTTTTTAATTTTTCTACTTCAACTGTACTTTTATTTTCTTCTATCATTTTACTTACACACTCTACTATCTTATCAGCTACTGACTGATAATATGGCATTAAAAAATCAGGTATCAATGCATGTGTTTTATGACACCTTCTACACTTTACTCTCTTTATATTTATTATATATTCGTCTTCTACATCTACAACATTTCTTACATAACTTCCATGTATATCAAAGTCTCTATTACCACATATACATTTTAGTCCTGAAAAATTAATTGTTTGTTCATATATATTTATTTTTTCACTTATTTTTTGATTTCTATTGACTTTTGTCATTTTTACTAGTATCATATAAATCGCCTCGTAAGGGTATGAGATGAGTTTTGAAAATTGTGTGGCTCGTCTCATTTTTTTTGATTTATTTTAATTTATTCATTCAAAAAAGGCAAGTATTTTTTCATACTTTGCCTTTTCTTTGTATCATTTATTTTCCAATTTTCTAATTTTTTTTGTATCATTTACTTTACTAATCTACAACAAGTAATTTACACATTTTCGACATATTTTTTTATTTTAATAGGTTATGATAGAAAACATTTAAAAAGAAAGAAGGAATATTATGTCAAAAAATTATTCCAATGAAATTAAAGAACAATTTTTAAATGATGAAGTATATCAAAATGTTAAAGATTTTAGTAAAAATAAACATCAACTTGATACTTACTATAATGTTGGTAAACTTTTAATTGAAGCTCAAGGAGGCGAAGAAAGAGCTAAGTATGGTAATAAATTAATTGAAGAATACTCTAAAAGATTAACTAATGAATTAGGTAAAAAATATAATAAAAGATATCTTTTTGATATAAGAAAGTTTTATTTATTTACAAAAGTGCACCCACTGGATGCACAATTATCAATTTCACATTATAGAATTCTTATGACTTTAAAAAATAAAAATGAAATAGATTATTATATTAATGAATGTATTAAATATAACTTAAGTAAAAGGCAATTAAGAGAAAGAATTAAATCTAAAGAATATGAAAGATTACCTGAAAGTACTAAAAATAAATTAATAAAAAAAGAAGAATTAAAAATACAAGACTTAATTAAAAATCCTATTGAAATTAAAACTGATAAAGAAATTATAAGTGAAAAAATACTACAACCAGTAATATTAGATAATATGAAAGAGTTTCTAAAACAACTAGGCGATGGTTTTTGTTTTATTGAAAACGAATATAAAATAAAAGTTGGTAATGAATATAACTACATTGATTTATTATTATTTAATTATATTTATAACTCTTTTGTTGTAATAGAACTTAAAGTAACTGAACTCAAAAAAGAACATCTAGGTCAGATACAAGTCTACATGAATTATATTGATCAAAATGTTAAAACTATTAATCATAATAAAACGATTGGTATTATTATTTGCAGGGAAGACAATCATTTTATTATGAAATATTGTTCAGATGATAGAATATTTACAACTAAATATATAATAAAAGAAATAGTATAACTATTTCCATAACTTTTTAACTCTTTGATATAATTCATCATTTATATCTTCTATTGTTCTTATTTTGTCATTACTAACACAATTAATTTTTTCATAATTATATAATTTAGAAAGTTCTAAATAAGTATTTTCAGCACTCTTTAAATGTTCTTCACTTAATTCATGTTGATCTAAACTAACTCGATTTTTCTTTAACTCTAAAGCATATTGATAAGGCATATATAAAAATACTACCATATCAGGTTTAGGTAATTTTAATAGATCATATTCTAGTGTTTTCAAAAAATTATACATTTCGTATCTTTCTTCTCTATCTTTTATTTTACCACCTTGATGAGCCATATTAGATTCTACATATCTATCTAATATTAAATTACTTTTTTTTATAATTTCTTCTATTTTATTTTTATTATATAATCTATCTGCAGCATAATAAAGACTTGCTACTTTAGAATCAACATTAATAGCTCCTTCAGGAAAAACACATTCACCATATTCAGGTTTTCCTAAATATGAACCACCTACTATTTTACCTGTAGGACTATCATAATTTGGAAAACTTAATTTTTCTATATTTATATTTTCTTCATTCATTCTTTTAAGTAATAAATTACTTTGTGTTTCTTTTCCAGAACAATCTGTTCCTTCTATAACTATAATTTTATTCATAAAACCACCTATCCATTATTATACACAAAAAAACTAGTAAATACTAGTCTTCTTTTTCTAATTTTTTTAATACTTGTTTTGTAACGGTAATAGCTTTTTTTCTAACAGAATCAGCAGCACTTTCTAATACTGGAGTTCCTTTTTCAACAGCATAATCAACTAATTCATTAGCCATATCTTGTATATCTTTAGCTTTTTTCTTAGCTATTTTTAATACTTTTTCTTTATCTAAGTCAGCTAATTCATTTTGAATTAAAGCAATTTTACTTTCAATTGTTTCTTTTACTTCATCTTTATCTAATTCTTTTGCTTTATTGATTAATTCATCAATTTTTTGTTTTAATTCCTTTCTTGTTTCTTCACCTGATTTAGGTGCGAATAATACTCCTAATCCTGCTCCTATAGCCATACCAGCTAATAATTTTCCAAAACCTTTTTTCTTACTCATAAATATCCTCTCCTTTTTTTAAATTTCTTCTTCGTCTTCTTCTACTTCTTTTTTCTTTCTTCTTTTAACAATACTTAATAAAGCACTTGTTATAGTACCAACAACTTTATCACCTAATATTGATAAAGTATCAGTAGCAGAATCAATAACATCAAATATACCATTTAATTTTTTTTGTTTTTCATCTAATTCTTCTACTACTTCATTTACTTTATTAACCGTTTTAATTAATTTAACAACTAAAACAATTAAAACTACTAATAGTATACTACCTAAAATGTATAATATGATAGGAAATATATCATCAATATATATCATCATTTGTCACCTTTTTTCTCATAATCTTCATCTAGTAAATCAAATAATTCACTATCATTTAGATCTTCTTCTTTTGTTTTTTTCTTACTTTTAGTCTTTGTAGCTTTTTCATTTTCATTCATTAAATCATTAATTTCTTCTAATTTTTTCTTTTGTTCTTCTAATTCGTGGGCTAAAGCAATTGTTTCATCATCAATACTATCTGTTTCTTCTATAGTTTCTTCTTTTTCTTCTTCAGGCACATCTATATCTTCATCTAATAGTTGTTTTGATAATTCTACATCAGTTGTTTTAACTGTCTCAATATCATTCTTTTTACTATCAATTTCATCTAATATTTCATCTTTTTTTTCATCTAATTCATCTAATATTTCATCTTTTTTGATATCTAATTTACCAAAGATTTCATCAACATCTGATTTACTTCTTGAAACAACTGGTTCTTCTTCTACTTTATCTAGTTCTTCAAAAATATTTATATCAGGTTCAACTACTTCTTCTTTAGCTTCTTTTATAATCGTTTTACCTAAAATATCATCTTTAATATCATCTTCAACAGTACCAAAAGCTTTATGCCTTACATCATCTATCGTATACGCTGAACTACGATATACTGTAGGTCCTTGTTTTTTAGGTTTGATAGTTACTTGTTCATATTCTTTATCAACTATTCCATATACTGGTGAAATAATTGGTGAAGGTTTAAATTCTTTTTTAGTTTCTACTTCTCTATTTATTGAAGCACCATTATATATTGGTTTTTCTTCTCTTTTAACAGGTTGAACTGGTTTAGGTTCAACTTTTTTAGGTTTTTCTAAGTCTTTAAAATCATCATCAGTAAAATAAACAAATTTTTCTTCTTTTACTGGAGGTTTTTCTACTTTTACTTCTTCCTTCACTGGTTCTTTTACAGGAGGTTCAACTTTTTCAATTGTAGGTCTAACTACTGGTGTTTCAACACGTTTTACCTCTTGTTTTACCGGTTCTTCTTCTACTTCTTCTGTAAATAAGTTTTTTACTTTATCAAATAATCCCATATTTTTCACCTCTAATTTTCTGTATCTTCATACTTTAAAAAATTATTATTTTCTTGTTTTGATTTAAATTTTGTATATTGTTCTTCTTTGTTTGTAAAATAATCATCATCAAGCATAAGAGCGATTATATTATCATTAAATTTGACTGTCGATAAGATATATGAAGCATCTAAGATAACTTTATTGATATCTTTCTTTGGTACTAGTGCTTCTATTTTAGAATAATTATAGAAAAATTCAACTAAATATTTATTATCTTTTTTATTTATTTCTATATATCCTTTATCTAATTTTTTTGAATAATAAGCATCTTTATTTTCTTTATAATCTATTTCTGTTTTATAGTAGTAACTAACAGCATCTATATATAGATAATAATAGTTACCATTTGAATATAATACATCATTTAATTCATTGGTATCTATGTATGATACTCCTCTTGGTTTATAGTATTTATAACCTTTACCAATTTTATTAAATAGCTTATTATTTTTTGATAGAATAACATTAGTCATACTATCAATGTTAGATGTATCTATTCTAACCATTGTACAGCCTGTAGTTAGAATTAAAAGCATCAAAATCGTCAGTATTTTTTTCATATTCCACCACTCTTAATATAATTATAACAAAAAATATGATTTTTACAAAATAAATCTTAAATAAAAATGTCTAGTAAATGTCTAATCTTTTATTACTTCTATCATATATATTGGATAACCTCTACTACTAAATTTAACTTCATATTCTGTAGGAATATTATCTTCTATATCATCTTCATATAAATTTAAACTGATTTTAGAAATGTGATAATGAAATTCATTGAACATCATTATTGAATATTCAAATAGTTTTCTATTATCTGTTTTCATAATTATTCTTTTTTTGTCTTTAAATATTTTACTATATTTTTCTAAAAAGATAGGACTTGTTAATCTTCTTTTGGCATGCCTTTCTTTTGGCCATGGATCTGAAAAGTTTAAATAAATGGTATCTATTTGTTTTTTAAATACTTCGTCTATTTTATTTGCGTCCATTCTAATTAGTCTTAAATTAGGTAAATCTAATTCATTTAATCTTCTTATAGCTTTTACCATAACACTATCATATTTTTCGATACCTATAAAATTAATATTTGGATATTTTATAGCATTATCTATAATAAAATTACCTTTACCCATACCTATTTCTATATGAATAGGATTATCATTGTTAAATACATTTTTATTAAATTCTTCTATAACATAACTAGAATTATTTACTTCTTCTTCTGCTCCTTTTATATGTTTAAGTCTCATAATCTCACCAAATAAATTATATCATTATTTGACAATTAAAAAAAGACTAATAAATTAGTCTTAGTTATTGTCTTTTAAGAATTCAATAGCCATACGCATTTCTTTATCGTATTTAACCATTTCAATACCACCAAATAATTTTAAGAATTCATCCTTTTTCATATTGTATTTAGTAGCAAGTTCTTCAGCTTCTTTGTCTGCTTCTTCATCAGTAATCGTAATATTTTCTTTTTCTTTAATAGCTTCTAATAATAATCTTTCTTTTACTCTTCTTTCAGCTTCACCATGCATTTGATCTTTCAAAGCAGCTTCATCTGAATTAGTAAATTGATAGAATTGTTCTAAAGTAATACCTTGCATTTTTAAGTTTTCTTCATATTGTCTAATCATTCTATCTATTTCTTCATGAATCATTGGATGAGGTACTTCAACTTCCATAGTTTCCATTGCTTTATTTACTAAATCATTTATAAAATGTTCTTCAGCATGAGATTCTTTATGAGCTATAATATTTTCTTTTACTTGAGCTTTTAAAGATTCTAAATCATTGATTCCTTCCATTCCTAAATCATCAAAGAAATCTTTATCTATTTCAGGAATAACAACTTCTTTTACTTCGTTTACTTTTACTTTAAATACAGCAGGTTGTCCTTTTAATTCTTCAGCGTGATAATCATCTGGGAAAGTTACATTAATTTCTTTTTCTTCGCCAGCTTTCATACCAATTAATTGTTCTTCAAAACCAGGTATAAAAGTGTTTGAACCTATTTCTAATGAATAGTTTTCACCTTTTCCACCTTCAAATGGAACACCATCTTTAGATCCTTCAAAATCTATTATAGCAATGTCACCATTTTCTATTTTACCATCTTTAGTAACATTTTCAGCATATCTATTACGCATTTCATCTATTGTTTTATCTATTTCTTCTTCTGTTGCTTCAACAGCTTCTTTCTTAATACCTAACTTAGTATATTTTCCTAATTTAACTTCAGGATATAAAACTAAGCTAAATACAAATTCAACACCATCATTACTAATAGATTGAACATTTACAGTTGGTTGAGCAACAATTTTTAAATCTTCATTATCCTTAATCATTTTTTGATATGCATCATTTAATACTATATCAGCAGCGTCAAACCACAATCTTTCTTCGCCATATTTTTTAATAAAGACATCTTTTGGTGCTTTACCTGGTCTAAAACCATCTATTTTAGCTTGCTTATTTGCTTCTTTATATGCTTTTTCTTTTGCTTCTTCCCATTCTTTTCCTTCTACTTTTACATTAACTTCTTTCATAATAGCCTCCTAGTTTTCAATTTTTAATATTTTTACATCATAATTTCCTGAATCACATATAACAGTTGCTTTTTCTTTTACTTTTTTACCCATTATAGCTTTAGCTAATGGAGATTCATTAGATATTTTGTTATCAAAAGGATCTACTTCACTAGTTCCTACAATTGTATAAACATCTTTTTCTTTATCATCTTGATATTCAATTGTAACTTTAGATCCAAATGAAACTGTATCTGATTCATTTTTTTCAATGATTTTAGCTTTTTCAATCATTACTTCTAATTGAGCTATTCTTCCTTCTACCTCAGCTTGTTCTGATCTAGCTGCATCATATTCAGCATTTTCAGATAAGTCTCCTAAAGCTCTTGCTTCTTTTAAAGCTTGAATAACTTCAGGTCTTTTAACTGTTTTTAATTCTTCTAATTCTTTTTTTAAATCATCTAAACCTTGTTCAGTTAGATAATATTCTTTCTCTTCCATGTTTTCCACCTCTTTATTTATACATGTGTAATAATACTACAAAAAACATACATTTGTCAATAAAAAAGAAGTTATTTTAAGAATTAAATCATTATTTAATTCTCATTAAATCATATTTATAAACTTCTTCATTTAGTCTAACTTTTACGACTTGCATAGGATGTCTAACAATATCTATTAAGTTATCATCCTCATCATATATCTCTTCTATAGTTATTTCTATATCTTTATGATTTGGACCAAATATAATAGCTTTATCACCTTTTTTAAATAAGTTTCGCTCTTCTATTAAAGCTAACTTAGTATTTGAATCATAATCTAAAACGACACCTAAGAAATCTTGATTAGATACTTCTACTCTACCATTATAATATCCACATCTATAGTCATTAGTTCCATCAAAGAATTGTGGTACGGAATCTCTATTAGCGCAATTTCTTAAAATATGTTCATATTCTTCATTATATTTATAATGCTTTTTATCTTTTAAATATTCATCTATTACTTTTCTATATATATTTATAACGGTTGCGATATAATAAATAGAACGCATTCTTCCTTCTATTTTAAATGATGTTATACCCAAATCTATCATATCAGGAATATATTTTAGC
>ERZ842401.7945-NODE-7945-length-10649-cov-8.343874_pt1 | contig 10649 bp, 12 predicted proteins | sample MGYA00521270_ERZ842401 | MGnify/ENA primary metagenome ERZ842401 (study PRJEB31892, sample SAMEA3878208) | bioreactor metagenome | biome: Moose rumen | place: Sweden | collected 2011-10 | study: EMG produced TPA metagenomics assembly of the PRJEB12797 data set... | reverse complement strand
AGAACATCGCATTTTCAAAGTTACCTCGAAAAACTGAAGTTTTTCGAGGTTCCCTTGTAATAATACTTACAAAACCTGTTATAGCCGAACTAATAACGCCAACCCATGCCATGTCCATTGTTACCATCCCCCTTCAATCAATTCCGCCAGTTCTCTAACAGTTTCGTCATTCCGTACATAATTTTCCATAAGCCATTTTGTATCAATTAAAATAGCCTTTATTTTGTAGTACGGCTTGTCTCCAACTTTGTAGTCTGTATGGGCAGAGCCTACAAACTTCATCGTTGAATCGTTGTTTTTACTGTCAAACGGCATTATAAAAACATTGTAAATAGCACGGCTTTTTGGTCTTAGTTCTCCTTCTATTTCTTTATTTTCGATGTATTCAGCATAAGCAATCTGCTTGATGATAGAGCCAGACATCGGCAAATGGTTCAACTGACGGGATTCTCCGTAGCGGTAGTATTTGGAATCCAAGACGAAGATTTTTTGATTTTCAGTGCCTTTATCGGTAATCATAATGGTGTCGGGGCGGAGAGCAGACTGTTTGAATTCCAGCTGGTCTGAAGAATATTCTTTTCCGTCAATATCCCAGTAGCAGTGCGGGAAATATTTTGACTTGTTCTTTTCGCCGAATGCGGAATCTACCATGCTTTCCCAGATGTATTCAAAATCATTCGTGCCATAGGTAAAGTTTTTATTCTCGCCTGACTTATCCAAGAATTCGATTATATCTATCATGTAATTGAAAAGGAGCATCGTCTTTTCGTTGAAAGTCTGCGAAAGTTTTGTTTTTATAACAGAAAGAAAAAGAGCTTTGTTATACTTGATTCTTGGCTTTACAGGTATGAACGAAGAAAAAAGCCAACCTATTTTTGAAAAACTCTCATACACGCAGTATTGATAAATCTGACTTATAAGCTCGTTTTCGTTGTGCTGAGTTTTACGACTGATGAACTCCGTATAAAAAACGCTGTCGTCTTGTAGAAACGGTTTTATTTTTTGTACCGTTTTTTTCCAGTTTGCCTTGCCATTGGTTGACTTTGTATAAATTACTTCTTTTTCAAAATAGTAGCCGTTAGTCAAAAAGTCTTTTATAAGATACAAATAAGCATGAATCGGGAAAATGACATTTTCCTTTCGTCCGATTTTCTGCATCTGAATGAAAGATTCGTTTGCATCATTTATTGAAGAAAGAACTGACAGCAGATTTAAGACATCTTTTTTTAGCTCTTCTTCTGTGGCCGCTTTTTTGTAGCCGAGCGGAAAATTAATCTTTAGTTTTTCATTTTCGTATTGTATGCCGACAAAGTAGTCTTTTTCGGATAAATTTGCATTGTAGACGCAGGCATCAAAAAGAGAAAATGATTTTCTGTTTTCCGAATCAAGCTCCGCCACGCTTTGCCAGTCCTTATGAATTTTCCATCATCTGATACAAATATACCCAGCCTTCCTGCCAGAGCTTTGACGATTCTCGGCTCAATGTTTCGTAGGTAGGAGAATTGTAAAATTTAAGAATTGAATCATTTAAAGAAAGATTTTCTGAGCGATTCAATTCAGAGCAGACCTTAGCTATTTTATTTGGTATAAAAAGATGTACATTATTTTGATTTACTTGCGGACGAATCATTTAAATACCTCCTCAGATTTTATGAACTGTAAATATTTCAATGCTTTTTCTGTGTGAAAGCAGATTTGGTCAACATATTTCCATGTCATAAGCTCTTCAAGAAGTTCTTTTTTACCCAAAAAGCCCTGTTCGTAAAGGTTTAAGCTCGCATATACATTATCATTTGCAACCGCACCCATCACGGCATCATAATCATAGGTAAAATGGATGTTCTGTCTGTTTGCCATTACAAAATCAAGCCATTCCTCATTCGCCTTGTGAAAAACTTTTGTCTTTAAGTCCCCTCTTTTAAAAATCTGATTATCCATTTCAAAAGTGGAGACAACGGCTTTTTCATAGTGAAAGCGTTCTTTCTTAATAAGAGACCAGTTTTTGGCTTGTTCAAAATCAGTTGTGATATAAAAACCGTTTCCAAAATCCATAGAGTGGCTAGGCTGTAAAATCTTTGGTTCTAAAACTTCCGTAAATCCACCATAATAAACTTTCATTTTGCCGCTCCTGTTCTTATAAAATCTTCTATCGATTCCAAGATGTATGACTTTCCTTGAGTATGTAAGACTTCATAATTGTCGCCTAGAAAATCAAGTACTTTTTTTTGTGAAAAGCCGTTGGCAACATCGCGACCGTTCAAACCATGTGTTGCGGCATATTCTTCGATACACCAAGAGAGAAACTCTGCTTTTTTTTCAAATATTTCTTCTGGCATTGCTTTTGTTTCCTCCGTTAGAAAAATTACAGTTCTACATCTGTGAACAAATCCTTAAAGACAGAAAACTCTTTTTCGCCTTTAAAGTCGCGTGTAAGGCTTTCAAGATTTGTGTAGTTATTGAACACTTTTTCACGGCAGAACTTAAAGGCATCGTCCCAAAGATATTTCAAAACTTTTTCTGCAAAAAGTTCTTTATGTATAACAAAAATATCTTTTCCGTCTTTATCTTTTTCGGCTGTCTTTACAGCCTTGACAAACCAGCAGCCAAGCCGCTTGTCTTCCATGCTTGAAAGCCCTGCATCTTCGCTCATTTTGCCGATTTTTATATTGATTGCTTTCTGGAATCTTTCCCAAGTAATTTGCTTTGCGGAATCAACAAATGCATTTCTCTGGTTTATCTCTTCGTCTGTATCGCCAAACGCATTTTCTATAAGTTTCATATCCCAGCGGCGTTGGAAAGCGTTGTCGAGAGTAAAAACATTCTGGTCGCTCGTGTTCATTGTTGCAAGGATTGAAAGATTTGGTGGCAAGCGGATTCCTGTATTTGCAGAAAAATGAATTCCGTTAATATCCAAAGCCTTGCCGTCAAAAGTGTCGTCAGTGTCACGAATATAATTGTTGATTTCAGAATTCATCACAAAGTATTCGCTCCAGCCTTTGCCGTAAATATTGAGTGAACCATCATGAGAAGTCGTTTTGGATTCATCGTCAATCCTATCCAAAAGCTGGAAAAGCTCACCGAAAATAGCGGCTGCATTTCCGCGGTTGATTTCTTCAATAATCAAAACATAACGGTTCTGACTGTCGCAAAGGGCTTTTTTGAGAATTGAAGTAAAAGGTCCCGGCTTAAAAACAAAGTCTGTCTTTCCCTGCACAAGTTTAGGCATTATTTGCCCGATAAAGTCTGCGTTTGTGTATTCGGGATGGAATACAGTACGCTCGACAAAAACATCTTGTTTCTCCTCTGGGATTTTGTATTCAGTTTCAAGCTTATGTTTTATTTCGTGAGACTTTCCGCTACCAGGAACTCCGTAGAAGATGATTTGTTCAGGAGAGGTGTATTCTGTGGGAGATGGAGAAGATGGGATTTTATTCTGAATTATTTCTTTACTTGAGTGACTATCCTCATTAACAATTAAGGTGTCCACTTCAGTAATTTCATCAAGATATGTTTTAAATCTTAACGAATATTTATTTTGAGAATTTTCAAAAAATAATTGAGAATGATTTTCAACTAAAAAATTTCTAATATTTAAGCCGTTATATTCAAGTTCATTAAAATAATTTCTATCAGATTGAGATGTATTAATAAAAAAATTTACCTTATATTCTTCTGTACTATTCTCATGAAAAAAATTCTCTATGGAATTTAAATATTTTCGATAATCTTCATAAGTAAAGTTGTAAACATCTTTCTTGTACAAAGGTAATTCAGATAATACCATCAACATGCCTAAACCATTTATGAAGTCATCTTTATAAACAGTAAAAATAATATTTCCATTACCATTAATATTTAAATCAATAATATCTTGATGAGAAAGAAAAATACTTGTTTCGTTGGAGCCATTTTGGTGAACCTTGTATTTTGCACTTTGCAATTTTACATTTTTTACAACTTTGCCCATTTCTTACACTCCTAATCCTTGATTTACAAAAAGATAATACATGATTGCGTAAATTACATTTACACTTACTGCATTTCCAGCTTGCTTATATAATGCTCCGTCAGACATCTTTAACTCATGAGGCTTTTTACAAAAATCTTTTGGAAATCCTTGTAAATTAAAAGCCTCCTCAGGAGTCAATCGCCTTATGTGATGAGTTGATTCTTCTTCCTTTGTATATTCGTGATCTAAATATTTGATTGGATTTTCTGATGTTATGAACTCTTGGCTGAAATAGTTGTCTTGACATGCTCTGTGCATTTTATGCATAGTTGCACACAATGGGCGAGCTGTTAAAAGATTTATTTTTGAATTTGATTTAAATCCTGCGGTTCCATTTGAAAGGATTGTTGGTTTTAGTTTTTCACTGAGAAAATATTTTTCGGAAACATTCTTTTCCAATACATCAAGTGTCGTTTTTTGTTTATAGATGGAGTGCATTTCATTTAGATGTTCATCGAAAACACTTTTAATCTTTTCCGCTGAGAAATCAAAATCTTCTGGTAATTCTTTTGTCGTGGCAAACATAATGATTCTATTTCGTTTTTGAGCCAATGCAAAATTTTCGGTATCAAAAATACTTGAATAAAAATGGTAACCTAGATTCTCTAAATGCTCTTTTATTGTGTTAAAAGTGTTACCCTTGTCATGCGTATAAAGGTTCTTTACATTCTCTAAAACAACAAATGGAATTTGTTCGCCTTGTTCTTTTTTTACACGTAAGATTTTTTCAATCTCAAAGAACATAGTTCCGCGAGTGTCAGAGAACCCTAGCTGACCCCCCATCATGCTGAAAGGTTGGCAAGGAAAACCGCCTGTAAGCAAATCAAAGTGAAGATTTCTGATATTGTTTTCGTCAGAATTGAAAGCGACAATATCGCCCATCTCAATTTCATTTGTTGTATCATAATTGCTCTTATAAGTTATAATTGCATTTTTTTCTATTTCAGAAAAACCAACACAACTAAAAGGAATGTTGAAATCCTTTTGTATGAGATTCATTGCTTGTCTAAATCCGCCTATACCGGAAAAAAGTTCAACATGTTTCATAGAAATTTAATGACTCCTTTTCCGATTGCATTAGCAAGTTTTACAGGTACGGCATTTCCAATCTGAGCATACCAACTGTTTTGTGAGCCATAAAAAATATAATCGTCTGGAAATGTTTGAATCCGAGCAGATTCTCTTTGACTCAAACCACGACTGCACCACGGATGAATATACATATTGCAATCAAATCTCATATGTGAAGTTATAGTTTTGCAAATTTTATCTTCTTCAAGTTTAAAATATTTATCTTTAAAAATATCGTTTCTGCTTTTATAAGGCATAATATCCTCGATAGACTCATGCAATGAATTTGCCCCTTGCGGTAGTCTAGTATATATTTCTATATCGCGAGGATTGTTATAACGGTTCTTGTGGTTGTAAAGTTTTGTAATTTTTTTGTCCCCATTTATAAAATGATAAAAATCATTTTCTTTATATTTAAAATTACATTTGCTATAACCTGTATTCTCATCTTCAATATCATTTTTACCTTTGACTGTTTTCACTCCGAGTTTTGGTAAGCCCTCAAGTGCATCTTTTAAAACAAACGGCTTTCTTTTATTTTTGAAAATTTCTTCAAAAACTTTTTCTGGGTCGATATTAAGTCTATTTCCGATTACAATAAAACGCTCACGATGCTGCGGAACTCCAAAATCCTCCGCATACAAAAGATGAGATGTAAACTGATATTTTTCATCATAATCTTTATTCAAATAGGTTTCAAAGTTTTCTTTGATTTCATTCCATTTATTACTCATTCCACGAACATTTTCCATAATGAAAAACTTTGGTCGGACAGCAGAGAGAAGTTTTAAATATTCCTTGTAAAGCTGATTTCTTGGGTCATCGATAATTCGCTGCCGGTTTGCCATTGAAAAGCCCTGGCAAGGTGGTCCACCACAAACCAAATCTACATCTTTAAATTTAGGGAGAAATTCATCTATCCTTTCATTCAGCTCTTTTATATCGCCAACAAAATACTGGTCATCAGAAAGATTTCTATTTCTTCTGTATGTTTCATTGAATTGAGGAACTATTTCATTTACGAAAATTGGAGTAAATCCAGCCTGTTCTAAACCAAGAGAAAGACCGCCTGCTCCTGCAAATAAATCTATAAAAGTATGATTTTCCGAGTTTTCCATCTTTTAGCTCACTAACGAAATTTCCGATGAAATTTTCTTAAATGTTTTATTACTTGGATTTACAAGTAAATTTAATTGTTTTATTGCAGATAATATAGTTTTTATTTCACTCTTAAAATTTTGAATTTTTCCATTAAGACTTGTCATATAATCAAAACAATCATTGCAAATTTTGAAAGAGGCATTTTTATTAACTGAATAAACTCTATAAACTGAATAATTTCGCTCTATCTGCTTAGTAACAAAGTCTATTTCACTTTCACTAAAAACAGCTGGCTGTTCAAATTTGTACGAGGTAGTTTTTACATCAATAAAATTTTCTTTAACTTGCTCGGTGTTAACAACAAAGTCAAATGGCTTGTAGGATTCACGGCTTTTATTCATCCATGTAAAATCAATGATTTTTTTCTCTGACTTCATCTTTTCAAGATAAGTATTAATCAGTTCTTCTCCAATTTTTCCTCTTTCCTTAAAAATTTTCTGAGCCTTTTCAATATCGCTGATTTTATACTTATTAGCATCCATACTAGTCTGACTTATAAGTTCCAATTCAGCCTGCAAATTAATGGATAACTTATCTATTTTCTTTTCGAGATATCTTATCAATTCTCCAAAATTAGCTTGACTTTCATCATAAACATTATTTGGATTAGGGAGAATCTGCTTAATTTTTTTCAAATCCTCTGATTCATTGTCCATCAGCCAAAACAATAATTCATTATTATCCAATCCAAACCACAACAAATAATAAAATTTGTTTTGATTTATTTTTGCAAATTTTCTTATTTGCCTTACAATTGTATTTTGTGCAGGATCTCCAAGTCGTATTTTTGGACTTCTAAATGTTCCATCGGGATTTTCAATTCTGTCAAAATCACAAAGAAGCACATCGCAATAGTCATTATAAATCAATATGGCGTTAGTAAAATCCTCGTCTTTCAAAAAAGACAGCATTCCTTTATTTCCGTATAAACCTATATGAGTCTGGTGGCTACTTTCTCCAAGTCCTAAATCAGCCTGTGTTAATTCTTTAAATCCGATTTTTCTCTCTGAATGTATTGAAAAAAACATTTTGATACCTCCTTTTTCCTATATTCTACCACATCACAGTGTCAAAGAATGATACCGTACTTATTTTTCTTCCAGTTTTTCTGTGTTCAAATCCATAATGTCGCCAACATCGCAGTCAAGTGCGGTACAGATTTTTTTTGCGCTGTCCATGGAAATGAGCTCGCCTTTCCCCATTTTTGCAAGAATATTGCTCGTTATTCCTGCCAGTGGAATAAGATCTGTTTTTTTCATGTCTTTGTCGATAAGTATTTTCCAAAGTTTTTTATAACATGCATCCATACACGCTTTATTGTATCATATTTTTATAAATTTTTCAAATGAATATCATGTTTTTATGACATTTAATTTTGTGCAATCAATATTCAGATTTTCTCTTTGCCGCACTTTCAAATTCTCACTGAGAATTTAACATCCTAACAGTAAGCAGTCCCCAAATTCAACCACATATTTTCATCCAGAAAATTCTCGCCGCACATTTTCAAAAACATCGTATAAATTTCTAAAAACTCCGTATGTTTTAAAAAAATCATCGTATGTTTTTGGCCAATTCTCCGTATGAATTTCTAAAATTACAATTATATTGCACAATTTGTAAAATATTTTCTAATTTTACTTGACATTACACAGTTTGTGTAATATATTTAGATTATAAAGAGGAGGTAGACACAATGCAGAGTGTAAATCCTACAAGTTACGGAAAGTTTCTAAAGCGGCTTAGGGTAGACACAGGCGACACACTGAACGCCATGGCTCAAAAACTTGAAGTTTCGGTTTCGCTTTTGTCTTCCGTGGAGTCGGGGGCAAGGGAGATTCCGCCGGAGCTTTCGGATAAAATCCGCACGGTTTACAGGCTGAACGCAGAGGCAAGCGATGCACTCTTAAAGGCTGAATGTGAAACGCTTCATAAGTCAATCGCAATAAGCCTTGGTCAGTACGAAAACAACGAGGAATTCAAAAAAGCGGCTATTTCAATTTCCCGCGACCTGCAGGAACTTTCGGTGTCCGACATGCAGAAAATTGCTTCGGAAGTCCATCAAAAAGCGCAGTCAAAAAGAGAAAACGATTTTTCCACTTGGGCTGCATTGGGGCTTGTAGCAGTTGCCCTTGGGGTAGGAATTGCACTGGCTGCTTCTTCTGGAAATAAAAACAATGGCGGAGAAAATCCGCAAGGAGGTAAACATGGATGCTACTAAGTGCATAAAAAAAAGACCTTTTAACTGATTGCCGTCAATTAAAAAGTCTCTAAACAAACTGCGGAAAACCACAGATGTAATTGCTTATAAAAACATCATAGTTGGTTTTCCTAAAATCTTCAAGACCTTGCGACCTTCGTTGAAGAAAAACAAGGCCGTTTTTGGCAAAATCCAAAACGTTGTTTTGAAAGCCGAAAGAAAATCAAATTAAAAGGAAAAGCTTATGAAATTAGTAATTTTCCAAAACGGAATTAAGTTCCACAAAATAGGAGTAAACAACTATGAAATACAGAATTGTAAAACGATTAAACCCTCAGAATAACGAGGAATCTAAATTCTACGCAGCCCCTCAATATATGGAAGAGCTGACCGTTATGGACTTAGCAAAAGACATCTCGGATGCATGTACCTTGAATGTTACGGATGTGGAGGCAGTTCTTACATCGCTCGTGCGAAAACTCCCGATGTACCTCAAGAACGGATTTAAAATCCAGCTGGGGAACTTCGGACGTGTAAAGCTCTCGTTCTCTTCAAAAGGATTTTCAAAAGCGGAAGATGTGGATTCGTCGAGCATCACAAGCAAGCGGATTCTTTTCACGCCAAGCACGGAACTGAAAAGCGAAATTGAATCGGCTTCGTTTTCAAGGGTGTAGTGCGGTAAGATGATGTAAAAACAATCAGCCCTGCGGATAATGCGGTTCTTGCAGGGCTGTTTTATCTATTCGTCATAATCTTCAAATTCTTTATAAACTTGATTTACAGCTTCTACATATACAACAAAAGAAGGGTGATTATAATCCTGTCGTTTTAGATATAGATTTTTCAAATCACAATATCTATCTCTGACATCTTGCCACCAGCCATATTCTTTCAGCTCTTCTGTTTTCTCAGAAACATCTAAGGATGAAGGAACTTCATTCCAATAGAATCTATCAACAAGTCCTTTTTCATGTATAAGCCTGCAATAGTTTCCTTTAGAATTTTTCGCAAGAATTGCAACATCAAAACTAAATTCCTTTTTGCTTGGGTCATTCTTGAAAAAAAGTCTTGCCGTCAATACAGAGGTTGAATCTTGTGAGTCTTTAAAATAAGTGTCTTTCAGAATCTCGTTTAATTCTTTTCTGATTAAATCTTTAAGTTGTTTTAATTTCTCAGAATTATTTGGATTAAAGTCGTTCGGAAAAGATTTGATTTCAAAGTTGTAATCCAAATCAAAAGGTTCATTTTCATTTTGTGTCACAAGATTTTTTGCGCCGCTTCCAATCAAATAAAAATCGCAATCGAAACCATATTGATTTTGCATTACATTTTTCAAACGGTTAAGCGTATCAGAACAGAAACTTTTGTAAGGTTTTACAGTCTTGGCATTTACAAATATATACATAAAAACTCCTTCTGCCCCTGACCGTCCATTTGTTTTAGCAACAAATCATTATAGAATATTGATAGCAAAGCATAAAATCAATAGGTCTATAAAAAAATACCTACCTTTTTCAGATTTCTCTGTAAAGGTAGGCATGAATATTTTAGGTATTATAAAAACTTATTTAATCAAGCTGTGATACTCCTGCAGAGACTTAACTCCACCTTCACCGCCATTGCCGTTTTTAACAGCTTCAATACCCTTAACCGCAGCAAGTGCACCTGCAATAGTAGTGATATAAGATACCTTATACTTCAAACAAGCCTTGCGTATCGTCTTCCTGTCCTCAGCATAGTTACGTTTTGCCTTAGGCGTATTGATTACCAAACAAACTTCCTTGTTCATAATCAAGTCCACAACGTCTGGGCGGCCGGCACCAATCTTGTTTACTACGTCACACTTGATTCCGTTTGCGTTGTAGAAGTCTGCAGTGCCCTGTGTTCCAACAAGAGTGAATCCCAAGTTTTTCAAGGTCTTTCCGATTTCAAGAACCTGGTCCTTCTGACCTTCCTTGTTGCTGAGGGAAATAAGAACCTTCTTGTTTTCCCAGGCAGCAGGTGCGTGTGGGAGCTCTGAACCTGCAGCTTCCTGCGACTTGTAGAATGCCAGAGGGAAGTTTTCAGCCAAACCGAGAACCTCACCTGTAGAACGCATTTCAGGTCCAAGGATTGGGTCAACTCCAGGGAAGCGTGCCCATGGCAATACAGCCTCTTTTGCTCCGTAGTAAGGAATCTTCTTGTCTTTGAGGCCGAGGCTTTCCAAAG
>ERZ842401.7944-NODE-7944-length-10650-cov-4.713355_pt1 | contig 10650 bp, 9 predicted proteins | sample MGYA00521270_ERZ842401 | MGnify/ENA primary metagenome ERZ842401 (study PRJEB31892, sample SAMEA3878208) | bioreactor metagenome | biome: Moose rumen | place: Sweden | collected 2011-10 | study: EMG produced TPA metagenomics assembly of the PRJEB12797 data set... | reverse complement strand
CTTCTGGTTCTTCATCTCGCAGGATGCGAGCTTGTTTGAACAGGTGTTGCCGCAGCGGAAGCAGAGGGGTATTGCGTCGGGCTGCAGTTGCTGCGGCAGGCGCAGGGTGACGCGGGTGGAGCGTTTGCCGGCCTGCACATTGGTGATGATGACATCGGTGCGGGTGGTCATGGCCTCCAGATTACCCTTGGGCGCTTCCACGTCGATTTGCCCTCCGGCATCGGCGGTGCTCACGGTGGCCAGTGTCATGTCCCACTGTGGCACACCCCCGCCAAACCGTCGGCCTATTTCAGAAAACGCCCGGCCATCATCGAGGCCCGCTCCAAACGCTACGGACGCATAAACCTCGATGCAAAGAAAAAAGACCTCAACCCGAAATACCGCGACCAGGAGAGCCTGATAGACTTCCTGAAGTGGTACCGCGAGCAGGAAAAAGCAGAGCAATGAACGAGACACCCGAACAAAAACGATGGCGCGAGATGATGCGTGAGTTCGAGACGCACCTGCGGCTTGAACGAGGTTTGTCGGCGAACACCGTGGAGGCCTATTTGAGCGACCTCGGACACCTTGAGCGCTACGCCGTGGAGCGGGGACTGAAACCCGACGAGGTGTCGGCAGTGAATATCGAAGAGCTGCTGGCACAGCTGAACACAATGGATATTGCGGCCACCACACAAAGCCGCTTCGTGGCTGCCTTCCGCTCGTTCTACAGGATGCTGGTACTCGACGACATCGTGAAAGAAAACCCCGCCGAGTTCGTGGTACTGCCCAAAATCCCCAAACACCTGCCCGACGTGCTCACCAACGACGACATTGACGCCATACAGCGCACCTTTGACCGTTCAACCATGGATGGCGAGCGCAACTACGTGATTGTCGAAATACTGTATGGCTGCGGGCTGCGGGTGAGCGAGCTGGTGACGCTCAAACTGTCCGACATCTACGCCGAAGAAGAATGCCTGCGTGTGATTGGAAAGGGCGACAAAGAGAGGTGGGTGCCCATCAACACGCACGCGCTGCATCTGCTGCTCACCTACATCCACAACGTGAGGTCGCACCAGGCTATTAAGCATGGCGAAGAAAAATATGTGTTTGTCAGCCGTTTGGGGAGACACCTCTCGCGAAACTTCGTGTTTATGTTTCTCCAGACAGCCGTACGCGAGGCTGGCATTGCAAAACATGTGTCGCCACACAGCCTGCGGCACAGCTTTGCAACCGAACTGGTGAACGGGGGTGCCGACCTGCGGGCCGTGCAGGAAATGCTTGGTCACGCAAAGATATCGACAACAGAGATTTACACACACCTCTCGCCGCAATATCTGCGCCAAACCATAGAGACCTACCATCCACACTACCGGAAAAACTGACACGCCATCAAACAGCACAACAACAATCTCTTCGGCTATGCCGCAATCTTCGCCGCCGGATGCGGCATAGGCACTTTTGCCGAGCCAGTCGGCAATATATGGCACTGGTCGATGCCGTGCATTGCCGCCCTCTGCCTGCTTGCCGCAACAGGATTTGCCGCCACAAAGGGAACAGGCTGGCGCTGGTGCACGGCGGCGGCCATCCCACTCACGGCACTGCTTCTGGGCCTGACGGCCTATGACCTGCGCAATCCCGCCAACCACGAGAACTGCTACACAAACCATGTCGTCGACGGCGACAAAACCATCGTCGTGGCCGAAATCACGAACATGCCGCAGCGAACGGCCAAACGGCTGAAGGCCACCGCCAAGATAACGGCCATCGCCAGTGGCGACAGCCTTACAACAACCAGCGGCAAAGCTATCGTTTTCTTTGACACGCTTGCCACCTGGGTCACGCCCTGCATGCGGGTCGCCGCCGTCGGCCAGTTCAAGCCTATGCCCTACGAGGTTGGCGCGGAACACTTCCGTTATCGCCGCTACATGCAGCGCAAAGGCGTGATGAGCGACTGCTTTGCGAATGATATCGTGCCCATCGGCCTAACACACTCCCCCACCCGACTTTTGCAACGCCTGCGCAACCGCCTCGCCAATATAGTGAACTCCTCGACCCTGTCGCCCGAAAAACAAGGCATAGCCCGCGCCCTTGTGCTTGGCGACCGCGACGCGCCGCAACTCATCACGCGCGAGGAGTTCCGCGCCGCCGGACTGTCACACCTGCTCTGCGTGTCGGGGCTGCATGTGGGAGTAGTGGCAATGCTCGTCTCGCTGATGTTCCGACCTTTCGGCGCAAGGCTGCGCATAACCAGAGATCTTGCTGAATTGGCTGTGGTGTGGCTTTTTGCGGCAATCACAGGCATGGCGCCGTCAACAATGCGCGCCGCCACTATGTTCTCGTTCCTCATTGCCGGCCGTTTGTTCAGCAACCGTCCCGCATCGCTCAATGTACTGGGGCTTTCGGCCATAGCGCTGCTCCTGTACCGTCCCACAATGATTTCCGACATCGGGTTCCAGCTCTCCTACACCGCAGTGGCCGGCATACTGGTGTTCTACAAGCCCTTACGCGACCTGCTGCCGATAAAAAAGCTGCTGCAGGTTACACCAGGCATAGCTCCAGCCCCACGGCAGTTATCGCGTGCAAAACGCTTTCAACTACGAGCAAGCGGTGCCTGTCGTTATCTGACAGCGTCACTGCTGAACCTTGCATGGGAAAGCGCCGTGCTCTGTACGGTTGCACAAATCAGCGTGATGCCGCTGATACTCTACTGGTTCCACCAGCTCACACCGTGGTTTCTGATAGCCAACCTGCTGATAGTGCCCTATGCCGGAGTGCTACTGGGCAGCATAATGCTCATGCTGGCGGTTAGCAGCTGGCCGTGGGGGTGGCGCATGATGCAAGCCGTGGTGGACTGGGAACTGGGGGTAGTGTGCAACATAACCCACAACGTGGCCAAATTGCCATACGCCATAATAGAAGGCGTGAACTTCACCCTGCCTATGCTCGCAGTGTCACTGCTGCTCCTGACCACTGTGGCCCTATATATACATCGGGGAAAACCAGGCCACCATGCTGGATGAAAAACATCAAACACTTTGATATGGCAATCTCTAAAAATAAGGATTTGAAAGCGCGTTTCTCCGAAACGCATTTTGTATGTGTTTGATTGTCCCCACACTGCGTGCGGGGTTATTGAGAGCAAGCCTCTTCGAGGCTATTTTTAGAGGTTACCATATGATAATCCGCAAATATACGAATCAAGGTAGTCGCACCACTTCGAGGTGCTGGGGATGTCAGTTTTTCAACTGACGGATGGTTGTCAAGGGGTCGTCGGACGAGAATACGGCGTTGCCGGCCACGAGCACGTCGGCGCCGGCCTCGAAGAGTAGCGGTGCGTTGCCGGTGTTCACGCCGCCATCGACCTCGATAAGGCATTGCGGGTTGCGGTGGTTGCAGAGTTCACGCAGCTGGCGCACCTTTGAGTAGGTGTTCTCGATAAAACGCTGTCCACCAAAACCAGGGTTGACGCTCATCAGCAACACCATGTCACACATGGCCACGGTGTCTTCAAGCAGGCATACCGGCGTGTGGGGATTGAGAGCGACGGCGCATTTCATGCCCTCGTCGCGAATGGCGGCAAGCGTGCGATTGAGGTGAGTGCATGCCTCGTAGTGTACGGTCAGGATGTCGGCTCCACACTTCTTGAAGTCGGCGATATACCTCGACGGGTCCATAATCATGAGATGCACGTCGAGCGGCTTGCGCGCATGTTTTTTCATGTGTTTCACGATAGGCTGGCCAAAGGAGATGTTAGGCACGAACATGCCGTCCATCACATCGACATGCAGCCAGTCGCATTGGCTTTCGTTGAGCATCTCGATGTCGCGCTGCAGGTTGGCGAAATCGGCCGAGAGGAGGGAGGGTGAAAGTAGTTTCATATACGAAGTTGGATATTTGGATTTTCGGATATTTGGCTAATTGGATTGAGATTGCGGAGAGCCCGTGTCAAGCACGGGATGAGGGCGGGGCAAGACCGACAACCATCCGTCACATCTTCAATTTGTCGAAATTAACGCCATACACGCCCTGCACTTTCGACACCGAGATGAAGGCGTTAGGGTCAATGCGATGTATGAGCTGCATCAGGTGGGGTTTGTCAGTGCGGTGGGCCATGATGATGAGCACCTGCTGTTCGTGGTGCGTGTAGCAACCCTCGGCATCGAGAAGCGTGGCGCCGCGGCCAATCTCGGTGGTCACCGCATCGCCTATCTCTGCGGTCTTGGCCGAGAAAACCATAATCTGGTACGACTGCTTGTTGCCGTCGATCACCATATCCAGGACGTATGTCATCGTGACCATCACCACATAGCCGAAAATCACATTCTCGACCTTGCCCGACACGAAAAAGGAGCAGCCTATAATCACGATGTCGAGATACATAATCACCTTGCCGGGCGAGATGTTGTAGTATTTGGTGAGGATGAGCGCAATGATGTCGGTGCCGCCGCTGTTGCCGCCCATGGCGAAGGCGGCTCCGATGCCTATGCCGCAGAGTGCGCCGCCGATGATGGCACACATAAAGCCGCCGAAACTCGATACATCAAAAAACCCCTCGGCATGCAGAACCTGCTGCCACAGAATAAAAAACACCGACGACATGAGGATGCCATAGATGGTGTTGGCACCGAATTTCGAGCCGAGTATCTTGAAGCCGAGAGCCACCAGTATGGCATTGATGATGAGGTTCATGACACCAATGGGCAACTTGATGCCGGCGGCATAATAGAGCACCGAGGAGATACCGCTCACACCGCCGCCGACAATCTGGGCCGGCAGCATGAAGGCCGACCAGGCGAAAGTGTAGAGCGCAATGCCAAGCGTGATGACCACATAGGAGAGTATGATGCTTGAGCGTTTCTTGAAAATATGCATAGTTGGATATTTGGATATTTGGATATTTGGATATTTGGATATTTGGATTGAGATTGCGGGGCAAGCCGTTATGACAAAGCTGCGACAGCCTCCAGTGTCTGGGCCAGTTGGTCGGGGCAGCTGGTGCCGCGTCCGCCACAGTCGATGCCCTTGATTAACTCGATGACCTCGTCAACAGTACGGCCCTCGGCCAGCCGCGACACGCCCTGCGTGTTGCCATGGCAGCCGCCGGTAAACTGTATGCGTTCGACACGTCCGTCGCGGACCCAAACTTCAATCATTTGCGAGCACACGTCCTCGGGCATGGCGCACACATAGGTGAGGCCGTCAGACTGCTTTTCTTGCCTTAATATCTGCATCGTTTTGTGGTTTTATCGTTATGCAGGCCTCTCGCCGTGCAGTTGTTTCATTGTTCAATGCGGTGTGCCGCGCTCCATCAATCGTTCACCTTCACGCCATAGTCCCTTGGGCCGAAAAGAGAACTGCCCAGCCGCACCATTGTGCTTCCCTCTTCGACAGCGGTTTGCCAGTCGTGGCTCATGCCCATCGAAATCTCCTTGAACCAGGGGCGGTCGGCGAACCAACCAGCTTTCAGCCAATCGAATATGTCGTGCAGCGCTCGGAACTCGCGGCGCACCTGACCAATGTCGGGTGTGTTGGTAGCCATCCCCATAACCCCTACCAGCCGCACATTGCCGCACTCGGCGAGGTGAGCCATCAGCTCTTCGGCCTCCGTCCGGTCGAGGCCGAATTTGGTCTCCTCCTGCGCTATGTGGAACTGCAGCAGGCAGTCGACCACACGGTCATGCTTGGCAGCCTCTTTGTTCACGGCCTGCAGCAGCGGCAGCGAGTCGATGCTGTGGATAAGCGACACGAAGGGGATTATGTATTTGATTTTGTTGGTCTGCAGATGTCCTATGAAGTGCCATTCGATGTCCTGTGGCAAGACGGCGTGTTTGTCGCGCATTTCAAGGGCCTTGTTCTCACCGAAAAGGCGCTGGCCGGCAGCATAGGCCTGCTGCACCATCTCGACAGGCTTGGTTTTCGACACGGCCACCATACGAGTACCGGCAGGCATGGCAGCTTGATATTCAGCGATATTTTTCGATACGTCAATCATTTGTAGTGATTCGTGATTCGTGGTTCGTGATTAGACATTAGTTCTTATAGGAGGCACATCCCTTTGGATGTCATGTAAATATCAAAGATGCAGCCATTTCAGACAGTCGGCCACGAGGAATATGCTGCCGGTGACAAGCACGAGGTCGTCAGCGTCCGCCTCGTCGCACGCAGCCGTCACAGCCTTCTCGACATCGTCGAACGCCCGGCAGTCGAGCCCCAGGCGCGAAGCAGCCTCGTAAAGGGTTTCAACCGGCAACGCACGTTCCACACTCGGACGCGTCATATAGTACCGCGCGTCAGTCGGCAGCAGGCGCAATATGGACTCGTAGTCCTTGTCGTTCACACAGCCATAGACAATCCTGAGTGTGCGATACTTCATCGTTGCCAGCTTTTGCAGCATCGAGCGGATGCCGTCGGCGTTGTGGGCTGTTTCGCAAATGGTGAGCGGGCTGGTTTTCACCACCTGCCAGCGACCGCGCAGCCCTGTGTTTTTCACGACATTGGCGAGACCGTCGGCGATGTGTGCGTCGCTTATTCTGTAGCCGATTATGCGCAAGATTTCGATAGCCTGGAACACTGTGGCGAGGTTCTTAAGCTGGTAATGCCCCGTCAGAGGGCAGGTGAGCCCGCTGAAAACAGTCTGCCCCAGCTTTTCGACGTTGAAAGTCATTTGATTGCCGTCGTCGTCGGTGGGCAGGATTTTATAGCGCCGGTCGGCAAAGTCGATGGGTGCGGCGAGTTGCATGGCCTTTGCCTCGAACACGCCGGCGGTGTCAGGATGCGTCTCGCCTATCACCACGGGCACCTCCTCCTTGATGATGCCAGCCTTCTCGGAGGCGATCTTCGTGAGCGTGTCGCCGAGAAAATGCGTGTGGTCGAGCCCGATGTTGGTAATCACACTGAGGTCGGGCGTGATGACGTTGGTGCTGTCGAGCCTGCCGCCCATGCCCACCTCCACGACAGCCACATCAACTTTTTGCTGTGCGAAGTAGTCGAAAGCCAACCCCACGGTCATTTCGAAAAAAGACAGTCCAATGCCGTCGATGGCGCAACGGTAGTTATTGATGAAGCTCACCACGTTGCCGCGGACAATCATCTCACCGTTCACCCGTATGCGTTCGCGGAAGTCGACCAGATGGGGCGATGTATAGAGGCCTACTTTGTAACCCGCCTCCTGAAGCACCGAGGCGAGCATGTGGCTCACCGAGCCTTTGCCGTTGGTGCCGGCCACATGAATGGTCTTGAATTTGCGTTCGGGGTTGCCCAGCAGCGACATCAGCTGCACGGTGTTTTTTATGTCAACCTTGTAGGCGGCGGCACCGATGCGGTGATACATTGGCAGCGCCTGCGTCATGTAGTCAATTGTTTGCTGGTAGTTCATGAGTAGTGATTAGTGATTGGTGATTAGACAATAGTTCTGTCTCAATTCATTTCTTCTTGGTCAAGATAGTGTAGGTCAGTCCGGCCATGAACGTTATGCGCTGCGAGGGGTAGTTGGACCACAGATAGTAGCGTTGATAGCAGAGGTTGTCGGCCTTGAGGAAGAACGACAGGGCGCGGTTATGACGGTACTCCAGCTCGGCGCCAAGACCGTAGCGCAACGGCAACGTCTCGGTGCTGAACGACACGGTGCCGTCGGCGGCACGGCTGAACTGTTCGCCACGCACCTTGCCTGTCAGCAACATCTCGATGCCAAAGAGCCATTTGTCGTGGTAGTTGAACCGTGCCGTCAGATGTGCGTCGAAGTCGGGCCGATAGAGCAGTGTCGTGTCGGTGTAATAATAGTAGTTGCCGCCCACGGCGAGATTGAGCATCTCGTCGTTCACAAACGTGAACTCGCCGCCAGCTTTCAAACGATTATATTTCACATACATAGGCTCATAAACGTTTCTCAATGCATAGTTGGTGTCGAGCCGGAACGAGAGGTCGTTCTTGAACATGTTCCACTCGCCATAGATGCGTATTGCCAGTTTTTTGCTAAAACTGACCCGCATACGCAGATAGAAGTCGTAGTGCGATGTGCCTTTGAGCGAGGCGTAGGGACCGATGTAGGGGTTGACCTGCCGTATGGCGTCGAGGCTGTTGGTCTCCATGCCGCCCACGGCACCGAGGCTCAGGGCCAACGACCCTTTGAGAAACGACTTGCTGACTTCCACGTCGGGATAGATGTGGAAGCGCGTAGAGTCGACGAAGTCGAAATTGCCGATGTTGGCATCAAGACCGGCATGGACTTTGAACGACCCCAGCAGTATGTCGATATACGGGTTTAGGTCGAACAGGTTGCGGAACTCCGACCGCACCGAGGGTTGCACGCCCGTGTAGCCCAGCGGCATGGCCATACCGCTGGTAGGTTTGGCCGTGCCATAAAAGCCGTTCCACAGAACATGCAGATAGCCTACCGACTTGTAGTTTTTTTTCTTGTCCATGGAAAAATTATAGTGCACGTCGCCGTCGAGGTTAATGTTCAGCTCATTCTGCTTGTACAGAGCCCACAGGTTGGCCACTTTCAGATTAGCCGAATAGCCAAGCGGGTTCACGTTCAGGTCGCGTGCGCCGAAGTTCCACTCGAGTTTGTTGTAGAGTGCGCGGTAGTCCTTGACGTGCAGCGAGTCGCGGTAGTTCGCCGTGGCGCTGTGCACAAAGCCTGCCAGCGAGTCGACGGCGTGCAGTGTGGAGTCGTTGAAGCCGTAGTAGAGGTTGTAGTCGTTCTCATAGGACAAGTCGGTGGCGAGCTGGGCGTTTTCGCCGACGATGAACTTGCCAAACAGGGTGACGCCCGTTTGCGAGAAATGGTTCTTGCCGTAGTATGTGTCGGGGAAAGCCACATCCTTCTTTCGGCCCAAGTCATTGACACGGGAATAGGAATCAAGGCTGAGGATTTGCAGAAACTGTATTCGCCGTTCCAGAGAATCGAAGAAAAACGCAACCGCAACATCGAAGGAACAGGGCTTGGAATGAGCATCGTCAAGAGCCTTCTTTCCGCAATGGAAAGCCAGCTTGTCGTCAAAAGCGTGTACGGCGAAGGCTCGGATTTTTCGTTCACGGTCAGGCAGAAAGTCAACGACTGGAGCGAAATCGGCAACTGGAAGGAAAAGCACGACAAAGCCGCCGAAAAAATCAATTGCTACGAAGAAAGTTTCCAGGCTCCCGAAGCAAGAATCCTCGTCGTTGACGACACGGAAATGAACCTTACTGTTGCGAAGGCACTCTTAAAGGCAACGCGCATTCAGATTGACACTGCCGCCGACGCGATTTCAGCCCTCAGCCTTGCGCACGATACGCCATATAACATAATTCTCGCCGACCATCTCATGCCGCAAATGGGCGGTCTTGAAATGCTCCAAAAACTCCGCGCCGACGGCACGAGCGTGAACCAGAACACCCCCTGCATCGCTCTTACGGCGAATGCGGTGAGCGGCGCGCGTGAAATGTACCTTGAGGCGGGCTTTGCCGACTATCTTACGAAGCCTGTTGACAGCGCGAAACTTGAGCAGATGCTCGAAAAATACCTTCCTGAAGGGCTTGCCTTGCACAAGGGCGACGAAGGCTTTGTCGAAAACAAGGACGAAAAAAAGACTTCTTCCGAGCCTGCAAGAAATTCAGCTGACCCGCTCATTTATGAGATGTTCGCGCTTGATTCCTCTCAGGCGCTCAAAAACTGCGGAAGCACACAGATTTTTGTCGAGGCGGTGCGTTCTTTCCATGAGGTGATTGGTGAAAAATCCTCTAAAATCGAAGAATTTGCCGCAGGCGGCGACTGGCGAAATTTCACCGTTCTCGTTCACGCGCTCAAAAGCAGCGCACGGCTTATCGGAGCGATGAATTTGTCAGAAAAATCCCTCGAACTCGAAAAACTCGGAAACGAAGCCGAAAGCGCTTCGGAAAGCGCAATCCAAAAAATCAATTCGCTTTTGCCCGAAACTCTTTCGCTTTACCGCTCATACCAAGAAAAACTCGCGCCGCTTTGCCCTCACTCTGCTTCTTCTGCGCTCCCTCTGATTTCTTCCTAAAAACTGAATGAAGCGTTTTCTGCACTCCGCGAGGTCTTGACCGCGTTTGATTTTGATACCGCCGATATTATTCTTTCTGAACTTGACAACTATGCAATTCCAGGCGAATATTCTGAAATCTACGCGCAAGTAAAAGCCGCCGTTCGCGCCGTTGACCAAAATACGGCGATGAATCTTCTTCAAACAATAGGAACATAACATGAAAAAATCACCTTTTTCTAAAAAAAATCTGATTCTCGCGTTTTTCGCTTCCTCAATGCTCCTTGTTTCTTGCGAAAAAAAGCAAAAGCCCGTTCTTTTCACGCCGAATTTGCCGCCTGAAACGAGTGGAACGGTCATGATTGCAGGCCACTATGCGAATTTTGAGGCCATCGAAGCCGAATTCGACCGCTTCAACGAATATTACCCGAACATCACCCTTTCTTATGAATTTTTGGACAATTACAACAAAAGCCTTTTGCCCGCGCTCAAAGGCGAGGCCGCTCCCGACATTTTTTTCACTTTCAACTGGATGCTTGACAAGAGAGAATATGACGAAGTTTTTAATTCTGCCGAAAACCTTTCCGACCCAGCCGTAAAAATCAATCTTACGGCTCTCAGGCAGGAGCTTCTTATGGTTCATTCTGACGGGCAAATTCGCATGGCTCCTGTCCTCGTGAAC
>ERZ842401.7942-NODE-7942-length-10651-cov-5.080125_pt1 | contig 10651 bp, 5 predicted proteins | sample MGYA00521270_ERZ842401 | MGnify/ENA primary metagenome ERZ842401 (study PRJEB31892, sample SAMEA3878208) | bioreactor metagenome | biome: Moose rumen | place: Sweden | collected 2011-10 | study: EMG produced TPA metagenomics assembly of the PRJEB12797 data set... | reverse complement strand
GTAGGGTGGGACACTGGTTGCATACATTTTACATTTTACATCTTACATCTTACATCGAAGGTGGGTGGGACACTGGTTGGCACATCTTACATCTTACATCGAAGAGGGTGGGACAGTGGGGGCATTTTTCATTTTTAATTTATCATTAATAATTTTAGTTGGTGCAAAGATAGTGGGCAAATTTAGCGAAAACAACCACATTTACTCTTGGCGAAATAGACGGTTTGTTGTCGGCGAATTTGGCGAATTTTATGTTGTGGGACACTGGGTGGCTTGTATACTTATTAGAAGTGGGACAGTTGGGACAGTAGGTTCAGGGTTGTTCTGTATTTATATGCGCATGGTTATACGTTAATAGTTGGGGTAAACTTCAAGTTTTACAAGTCGGGGAATTATATCTTGTTTTTGGGTGGGACACTAGTCTGCGTGTTATTTTGGTCAACGAATTACACGGATTACACGGATTGGGGGCGGTCACTTTGAACGTGAATGCTTAAGAATTGTCACGAATTTCTAACAAATGTGTTAGCTGGTTGGACAAAAAATTTTATCGGTTGGGCAAGATTGTTAATAATTATAAAATTATACAAAATATCATTAAAACGCCAATTTGAGAGCAAAATCCTTCATAAAAAGGGACTTTTTCAATAAAAAATTGGGCTCGCGATGCTGCCAATTTGCTCAACATAAGTCTTGCTAAAGTGATGCGTAGTTATCCCATCAAATGAAAAACCCCGCCCATAGGCGGGATTATTCCTTTAATTCGGTTACTTTTTTTGGAAAGCAAACCCCATGTAACACATTGTTATTCAATTCATTACCAATGGTAAGTTGTTTCCAACCGCAAAATTACAAAATCTGAAAGCAATTCACAACGAGGGCGAAATTGGCGAAAAATGAGGGGTGGTTGTTTCCAACCGCAAAATTACAAAATCTGAAAGCAATTCACAACCAACTGTGAATTGGGGAAATCTGCTATTATGTTGTTTCCAACCGCAAAATTACAAAATCTGAAAGCAATTCACAACTACTGATTAAGTCGTTAAAAGTTCGCTAATGTTGTTTCCAACCGCAAAATTACAAAATCTGAAAGCAATTCACAACTAGTTTCTTTTGGTACTACACCAGCGAAAGTTGTTTCCAACCGCAAAATTACAAAATCTGAAAGCAATTCACAACTATACTCATGAAGAGCGGTAACCTCAAACTGTTGTTTCCAACCGCAAAATTACAAAATCTGAAAGCAATTCACAACGCTGAAGGACATAACCCCCGACAGCATGACGTTGTTTCCAACCGCAAAATTACAAAATCTGAAAGCAATTCACAACGTGGCTGCCGTCCTTGCGGTGGTAGAACTCGTTGTTTCCAACCGCAAAATTACAAAATCTGAAAGCAATTCACAACACGGCTCTCTTCGTCTATCCAATAACTGCGGTTGTTTCCAACCGCAAAATTACAAAATCTGAAAGCAATTCACAACAGCAGTTTGACATTTGATATAACAAGAGATGTTGTTTCCAACCGCAAAATTACAAAATCTGAAAGCAATTCACAACAGCAGTTCAATCATGTCCTCCAGGAGAGCAGTTGTTTCCAACCGCAAAATTACAAAATCTGAAAGCAATTCACAACACTTGCTGCTTGACGCAAGCCACCGCCCGAGTTGTTTCCAACCGCAAAATTACAAAATCTGAAAGCAATTCACAACACGGATTTTGACGGTAATGTCTATGGTGGCGTTGTTTCCAACCGCAAAATTACAAAATCTGAAAGCAATTCACAACAAGCAAGATAGAGCAAACCAACGACAGCATGTTGTTTCCAACCGCAAAATTACAAAATCTGAAAGCAATTCACAACACACGCAAACTTTTTATTGATTTTTCTAAAGTTGTTTCCAACCGCAAAATTACAAAATCTGAAAGCAATTCACAACGTCGCTCGCTCGACTATTGCCACGCCGTTTGTTGTTTCCAACCGCAAAATTACAAAATCTGAAAGCAATTCACAACTATTGAGTTGAAGGGCGCGAACTTCTCGTCGTTGTTTCCAACCGCAAAATTACAAAATCTGAAAGCAATTCACAACCATGTGCCGGGCGAACCGCTTCTTCACTCGGTTGTTTCCAACCGCAAAATTACAAAATCTGAAAGCAATTCACAACTATATCTTGACGGCGTGCTGAGCGGCGTGGGTTGTTTCCAACCGCAAAATTACAAAATCTGAAAGCAATTCACAACTTCAATAAAAATCAAAACGGAGTCCATAGGTTGTTTCCAACCGCAAAATTACAAAATCTGAAAGCAATTCACAACAAGAATGAATTCGGAGAGAAAGTTCAGGAAGTTGTTTCCAACCGCAAAATTACAAAATCTGAAAGCAATTCACAACACCGTTTTAATCGTTTGAGTTTCCATGTCAGTTGTTTCCAACCGCAAAATTACAAAATCTGAAAGCAATTCACAACGGTTCAGGAACCGGAACCAACAGAATGTCCGTTGTTTCCAACCGCAAAATTACAAAATCTGAAAGCAATTCACAACGAAGTTTCAATCCACCCGAATGCCACTACTGTTGTTTCCAACCGCAAAATTACAAAATCTGAAAGCAATTCACAACAGGCCGAAGATGCAGGGAGCGCACGAGACAGTTGTTTCCAACCGCAAAATTACAAAATCTGAAAGCAATTCACACCAGAGAAGATTTTGCCTTGCATCATTTCGCCGTTGTTTCCAACCGCAAAATTACAAGTTGCTGAAAGGATATTAAAAAAGAACGAGACTAACGCCCCGCTCCTAATGTCTTCACAACGGAAAGATTCCTTATTGTGAATTGCTTCTGTGATTTTGTGCCGCAAAGGTACTACAATCACACAAAATGACCAAATTTTTCAACAAAAATTTTTCATTTTCACAAAAAATTACTAATTTTGCGGCACTTAAAACAAAATATTTAAACCACATACATACAAATAAGAGATGAAGACCATTTTAGGCTTAGATCTCGGCTCAAGCAGTATCGGTTGGGCCGTAGTGAGACAGTCGGACAATCGCGAGATTCCAGCCGAGATCCTCGGGATGGGAGTTCGCGTGAATCCATTAACTGTAGACGAGAAAGGAAATTTTGAGAAAGGCAAAAGTATAACAACCACAGCCGAGCGCACGCTCAAGCGCGGTATGCGCCGCAATCTTCAGCGATATAAGCAGCGCCGTGATGCTCTCGTTGAAGAGATGAGGCGCGCCGGGATGATTACGTCATCCACTATACTGAGTGAGGAAGGGTCGAACACAACCCATGAGACTTTGCGCCTACGTGCCACAGCCGCCCGCGAGCAGGTGACATTGGAGCAGTTGGCCCGCGTTTTTCTCAATATTAACAAGAAACGCGGCTACAAGAGCAATCGTAAAGCTAAGAACGACGACGAAGGCGGCCAGCTGATTGATGGTATGGAGGTTGCGCGCAAGCTATACGACGAGCAACTTACTCCCGGCCAGTTAGCGTTCGAATTGCTATCGAAGGGTAAAAAATATATCCCATCGTTCTATCCCAGCGACCTAAAGAATGAGCTGAAACAGGTGTTGAAGACCCAGCAAGCATTCTATAGCGAGCTTACGCCGGAGTTTATGGAAAAACTGGAAGGCAAAAACCGTAGAGCCACACTCGCTATATTTAAAGATGTGCTAAAGATAGATAATGAAGAAGAAAAAGATCGCAAAAAGCGCCGAGTGGTTCATTACCACTGGCGAAGCGATGCCGCCTCGAAGAAGATTGAACTTCCACAACTTGCCACGGTTGTAGCTGAGATCAATGGTGACATAAATAACGCCAGCGGCTACTTGGGTGCTATCAGCGACCACAGCAAAGAGCTGTTTTTCAAGAAGATGACGGTTGGAGAACACATATGGGATAAATTACGCGCCAACCCTCATCACAGTTTTAAGAACGTGATTTTCTATCGTATGGACTACCTGCAGGAGTTCAACACTATATGGGACACACAATCACAATTTTATCCAGAGGTGTTGACTGACGACCTTAAGCAACGCCTGCGTGATGTAATCATCTTTTACCAGCGTCGTCTGCGTTCGCAGAAAGGTCTTATCGCCCATTGCGAACTTGAATCCGAGGAGATTACAATCACAACTCCCGAGGGCAAGCAGAAAACGGTAATCAAGGGTCCACGTGTATGCCCCAAGAGCTCTCCCCTATTCCAAGAGTTCAAGGTGTGGCAGACGATTAACAATGTAACCATTAACGACAGTCCGCTTAACGAGCGACAGCGCCGTCAACTTCACCATCAGCTCACATGGAACCGCGAGCTGAAGGATAAGGACGCATTAAAAGCGCTTGGTTTGTCCGCAAAAGGTAATCGTCTCAATTTCAAGAGCTTGCCCGGCAACACTACTCAAGTGGCGATGCTCGACGGCTATCGCCGTGTGCTGGAAGTGGAGGGCTACGATGTTGAGGATTTTGAGAAACGTGACCTCGACGAGCGCCTCGACTATGTGTCAAGAGTGTTTAAGGAGCTGGGAGCACACACCGAGTTTTTCAGTTTTGACATGGGTCGCGACAACGAAGCCATGCAACACAACCCGATGTACAAGCTGTGGCATCTGCTATACAGCTATGAGGACGACAATAGCGCCTCGGGCAGTGATAGCCTGATTGAGCACTTGCAGGCCTTGACCGGTCTGCCGCGAGAAGCCGCCGCCGCGCTGGCGGGTGTCACCTTTGAGCAGGACTATGGATCGCTAAGCGCAAAAGCCATACATCGCATACTGCCATTCATGATTGATGAAGGTTTGGGATATGCCGACGCGTGCGCTGCCGCAGGTTACCGCCATTCGAAGAATTCGCTGACGCGCGACGAGCTGGACAGTCGTGAACTGACCGACCATCTCGACCTTCTCCCCAAGGGAAGCCTTCGCAACCCCGTGGTGGAAAAAATACTCAACCAAATGATACACGTCGTAAACGGCGCAATCAAAGAGTATGGCACATTCGACGAGATACATGTGGAGATGGCACGCGAACTCAAGCAGACACAAAAGCAACGCGAGGACACCTCGAGACACATTAACGAAAAGTCGCGCAAGAACGAAGAAATACGCCAACTGCTAAAGACAAAGTTCAACATCCCTTATCCCACTCGCAACGACGTGTTGCGCTACCAGCTTTACCAAGAGCTTGCGACCAACGGTTATAAGACCCTTTACAGCAACACCTACATTCCTGAGGAAGAACTGTTTTCGCGCCGATTCGACATCGAGCATATCATACCTCAAGCCAAGCTTTTTGACGACTCACAGAGCAACAAAACGCTCGAAGCGAGAGCCGTCAACATTGAGAAAAGCGATGCCACGGCTCGCGACTACGTCATGAGCAAATATGGAGAGCAAGGATTAGAGGAGTATAAAAAACGCATCGCTTTTCTTAACGCCCCCGGCACAAAGCAGAAATACAAGCTACTATTGGTGAAAGAGGAGAACGGGCACTTGCTGTATGACGACGGCAAGGAACTTGTCGACTTTGTAAATCGCGACCTCACGGACTCACAATACATTGCCCGCAAGGCAACCGAGATATTGCGACAGGTAACCCGCGACGTGGTGCCGACCCTCGGTAGCATTACGGCTCGCTTACGCGAGGATTGGCAACTGATTGACGTGATGAAAGAGTTGAACTTCGACAAGTATAACGAGGCCGGGCTTGTAGAGTGGTACGAGAATCATGAAGGCAAAAAGATTAAGCGTATAACCAACGACTGGACAAAGCGTAACGACCACCGTCATCATGCTCTTGACGCTTTAACGGTAGCCTTCACCCGTAGGCAGCACATCCAGTATCTCAACAACTTGAGTTCGCGCAATCAAGACGACCCGATGGCAAAGAGCGTGTATGGTATAATGCGCAACGAGCTTGTGGATAGTCGCCGCTTTATCGCCCCAATGCCTGTTGACCGCTTGCGCGCTGAGGTGAAGAAATTCATGCGACAGATTCTTGTCTCAATCAAGGCCAAGAACAAGGTGGTAACTCCAAATGTAAACAAAGTAAAGAACAGCGACAAGCGCCAAGTGACGCTCACGCCGCGCGGACAGTTGCATAACGAGACAGTGTACGGTCGCCGCATGCGCTACGTCACCAAACTTGAAAAGGTGAACGCCTCATTCGACCAAGAGAAAATTATGTGTGTCGCTTCGCGAGAGATACGCTTGGCGTTGCTCGAACGTTTAGCCCAAAATGGCGGTGACGCAAAGAAAGCGTTTACCGGAAAGAATTCGCTCGAGAAGAATCCCATCTACCTGAACACGTCGCACACCCGGACTGTTCCGGAGAAGGTTAAGACTGTGGTTATTGAAGAGTATTACACCATTCGCAAGCCAATCACCCCCGATTTAAAAATCGACAAAGTGGTTGATGCCGGCATTCGCCAATTGCTTAAACATCGCCTTGAGGAATATGGCAACGCAAAGGACGCTTTCTCCAACCTCGATGAGAATCCAATCTACCTCAACCGCGAGAAGGGAATAACCATCAAGAGTGTAACGATAACCGGAGTTGCCAACGCCACAGCTCTTCATGAGAAGAAGGACCACAATGGCAAACCTATTCTTGATGATGATAAACAAGCAATCCCTACTGATTACGTGAGTACAAGCAACAATCATCACGTCGCAATATTTGTCGATGAGGATGGCAACTATCAAGAGCACATTGTTTCATTCTTCGAGGCAACAAGCGCGATTAATCAAGGTTTGCCCGTTGTCGACAAGAATTACAATGCCCACCTTGGCTGGAAGTTTTTGTTCACACTCAAGCAGAACGAGTATTTTGTATTCCCTGACGAGAAGGAGGGGTTCTACCCCGAAGACATCGACTTGATGAACTCTGGAAACTACGCCGCTATAAGTGAGCACTTATATAGAGTGCAGAAATTCTCATCAAAATATTATGTTTTTAGGCATCACTTAGAGACAAATGTTGATGACGTCAAAGAACTTCAGAACAAGACTTGGATACGTATCACAGCACTCAACAAATTAAAGGGCATTGTCAAGGTGCGAGTCGACCACTTAGGGCGCATTGTTGATGTGGGAGAGTATTAATCCATAAAATCTTTAGGTTCTTATGATTAAGCGAACACTATATTTCGGCAATCCGGCTTATTTGAGCCTAAAGAACGCTCAAATGGTGTTTCGTCGCCCCGACAGCGACGAAGCACCATTGACCTTTCCCATTGAGGATTTAGGTATAGTGATGTTGGATAATAAACAGATCACAATCACTCAAGCATTGCTGGAGCGCCTTCTGGAGAACAACTGCGCCGTAATCACGTGCGACTCGACCCACATGCCAACTGGTCTGTTCCTGCCGCTGGATGTGCACACGCTGCAAAGCGAACGGTTTCGCGCTCAAGTTGACAGTACCAAGCCACTACGGAAGCAACTGTGGCAACAGACTGTCAAGGCCAAGATTCAGAATCAGGCTTATGTGCTCAAGAAAACAGTGCCCGGAAGCGAAGTCAGAAATATGCAGGCATGGGCGAGTGACGTACGCAGCGACGACGCCACCAATTTAGAGGGACGGGCGGCAGCCTACTACTGGAGCTACCTTTTCCCCAATAAACAGAACTTCAGGCGTGAACGGGATGGCGACTTCCCGAACAATCTGCTAAACTATGGCTATGCTGTGTTGCGAGCGATAGTGGCGAGGGCACTGGTAGGCTCGGGGATGATACCCACTTTAGGTATACATCATCACAACAAATATAATGCCTATTGCCTTGCCGACGATATTATGGAGCCATATCGCCCCTGGGTAGACTTATTAGTGAAAGACATCGAGCGCGAAGTTGAACTTAATGACGATGATGACGGCGAACTTACCACCGAATTGAAACGGAAAATGCTATCGATTCCAACAATTGATGTTTTCATCAATGGCAAGAAACACCCGCTAATGGTAGCCGTCGAGATAACAACAGCCTCGCTGGCGAAATGTTATTCGGGAGAACGTCGCACCTTGGACTATCCATCTTTTACGCCTTAGAGAATCAATTTTCCGATGGCAAATGATGCTATTATTGAACATTCACGATTCAGCCAATATCGCGTTATGTGGGTAATGGTTTTCTTCGACTTGCCTACCGAAACCAAACGACAGCGGAAGCAATATACGGTTTTCCGCAAGAATCTCATGCGCGATGGCTTCACTATGATGCAATTCTCCATTTATGTGCGCCATTGCGCCAGCGCCGAGAACGCGCAAGTGCACGTCAATCGCACAAAAAGAATTTTGCCGCCCGAGGGTCATGTGGTGATAATGACTATAACCGACAAACAGTTTGCGAATATCGAGATTTTCCATAGCGCGACTCAAGAAGCGCCACACGCCAGCGGTCAGCAACTTGAGCTGTTTTGACCGAAAAGGGCAATTTTCCAGAGTTCTCAGGCTCAAAAATTATCCCCGCATAAAGTATGCGGGGATATGTTGAGGCTTCCTCGGGTAGAGGTTGTTGTCGAGGGGTTGGTGGGTCAGTTGGCGAGGATGAGGGAGTAGATGGCGCTGACGTCGCCGGCGTTTACTGAGCCGTCGTGGTTGATGTCGAGGTTGGGCGAGTTGTTACCGGCGAGGATTGCGCTGTATAGTTCGCTGACGTCTCCGGCGTTGACCTGTCCGTCGCCGTTGAGGTCGCCTTGCGGCTTGTCGTCTTCGATGCCGTAGGCGAATGTCACCTTATAGTTGGCGCCGTCGTTGTTGAGGTAGTACATCTGCGAGTTGGCGCAGCCTTCGGCCCAGAAGCTGAGGGTGTAGGTTTCGCCGTCCTGTAGCATGTAGTCGCGTAGCAGCTCGACGGGCTTGCCGCAACTCCAGTTGCCGAAATCGTCGAACTGGACAGGTATGTCATTCATATACAGCCCGTTGCCATCGGTGGTTTGGATTGTGTACAGCAGTCTGATGTAGTCGAATTTGCCTTCGGCGAAGACGTATGCCTCGTCGACTGTCATCTGCGTCAGGGGTCCGTTGTCCACTATGTTAATCGGCTCGAAGGGCTCGCCTTTTTGTACCCAGGGGTATTCCTGCTCACCCGGGGTGAGTGTGACGGCTATGCTGATGCCTGTGATGTCGGGGTCTTTAGGCTCGTTCATCGTGAAGTAGAACACGAAGTTGTCGTTGTCGCGACCAAAGAAGTAGTACTTGCCGTTTTGGTCGATGAGCTGGTACATCACTCTCAGCACATAGTCGCCCGGCTCGAGGTCGGCGCTGATGAGGCGCTGATTGTTCATCGTGCTCTTATATGTGTTGGTTCTCGGGCTCACGAGGGTGTTCAGCTCGTTACAATCGATTCTGCCCCATCCCACGCTGCTGCCGTCGGGGTCGGTGGTCGGGTAGATTTTGTACTGCAGCGAGGCGTCGACGATCTCTACGCCGTCGGAGAGGTCGTAGTAGATGCTGAAGAAGTTGATTGCCAGCATGTCGAGCGAGCCCGGCATCTCGGTGTTGTCGCGCGAGCCGTCGCCGTTGTAGCGGTATTGCGGATAGTCGCCGGTGTAAAGGATTAGTTCGGCGGTTCCGTCTTTGAGCCATTTGACGCCGCTGTCGCCGCCACCCTTTTTGAGGCCGAACATGATCTTGTAGTTCTCGCCGCCGTTGTTGAGCAAGATTTCGTTGCCATTGTTGAGAGCGGAGACGTAAAGTTCCAGCGCGTAATTGCCGCTTTCGCCGACCTCCTCGGCCAGGTCCTTATTGATTTCAAGCCCCCAGCTGCCGCCAGCGATATAGCTCAGTGGAATGGAGAGCCAATTGTCGGCCGACGGGGTACTTCCCTGCTTGTACATGGCCACGTGCAGTGTTACGTCGCTCACATTCTTGGTGTCGGCATTGTTGAGGAACACGTCGAAGCTGTTAACCACCAGCGACGACGCCTGGCCGTATCCCATAAAGTCGCCTACCGGGAAGCCGGAGGTCGGGAGTTCAAACGCCATTTCGCCGTCTGGTGTGGTGAGCGTGAGTTTGGCGCCGGTAAACTCCGCGGCATTCGTCTGCCATGCGACCAACGTGACCACAAAAAATAAGATTAGTCGTAATGATTTTTTCATAAATTTTAAAATTTATTGATTCGTAATATCGTGAATTGTCAATCACAAAGTTAAGGAGCAACTCACAATAAACCAAAAAAATACACCCTCGATTAACACTTATTAACAGAAAACTGTCTGTTACAATAGTGCTTCAGCCCTCATCCGGACAAAGCCTTCGCCCGATGAGCCGCTCAGTGGCCTGCGGGTCGCGACGCGCCGGCATCTTTTTCATTCCACCAAAATTAGTCAAAAAACAGCGAACAAAAATGCGGGCAAAACCGACTTTTTCTCGTTAAAAAAGTGAGAAAAGGTCAGTTTTGCGACAATGGTGATTAGTGAGATAATGGGGAGTTTATGATGTTTATATTCGCGGGACGAGGGAGAGGCTGAAATGGGGGTCGCCCGTCGGGCGACGGTTTCTAGCGAGGTTGTCGGCCCCACCCTGCGTCGCTGGCGCTCCTTAGGATGGGGTTATTAATGGGGTCCGCCGTTCCGGCGGCATTGGCGGACGTGGGATCCGTGGGGATACCGAGACACGCGCCATGGCGCGTGTCTCCATTTTTCCG
>ERZ842401.7941-NODE-7941-length-10654-cov-5.077649_pt1 | contig 10654 bp, 8 predicted proteins | sample MGYA00521270_ERZ842401 | MGnify/ENA primary metagenome ERZ842401 (study PRJEB31892, sample SAMEA3878208) | bioreactor metagenome | biome: Moose rumen | place: Sweden | collected 2011-10 | study: EMG produced TPA metagenomics assembly of the PRJEB12797 data set... | reverse complement strand
GGAACCGAGAAATGCCCCGGAGGGGCTTCCGCAAACCACCGGCTGGGCCGGTGGTCATGACTTTCATGCAGGAATTTTTCGGAATGTCCTACCCGGAAGCGGTGACTTATCTGCTGGATGGAGAGACAGGACAGGTGATTAGTGCGGGAAAGATTATCAGCGGAGAAAAAGCAAAGACAGAACAGACAAAAGGCAGGAAGCAGCCACAGACTAAAACAGGAAAAGAAAAAATAGGGAAAGAGCTATCGGATAAAAACGCAAAGCACGGAAGGAGGCAGATGGAGCAAATGGCAGTGGAAGTGCAAAGTGCAGAAATGCTCACGGAAAAAAGAAATTCATCCGGACAGAGCAATCAGGATGAAACAGTAAATTTTGTTCAGCCAGAGCAGGCAGAACCCAAAACATTGATCCCGCCCCCAAAGAACGACACCATGAAAAGAGTGTACGCCTACCTCATGCAGAAACGGCATATAAACAGGGAAGTCCTTTCCTATTTTGCCAGAGCAGGGACACTCTACGAATCGGCGGAGCATCACAACGCTGTTTTTGCTGGCGTGGACAAGGAAGGTAAGATACGCCATATCCATAAAAAGGGAACGTGTTCGGATGGCAGAAGCTTCCGGATGAATGAGGACGGCTCCGATTCGTCCTATGGATTCGGGCATACCGGGGCGGGGAATAAGCTGTATGTGTTTGAAGCTCCCATTGATTTTTTATCTTTTCTGACCTTGTACCCGAAAAACTGGCAGGAGAGTAGCTATATCGTCTTAAACGGAGTGTCGGAACACGCCATGCTCCAGACCTTAAGGGATAATCCCCAGATTGATACCGTGATCCTGTGTCTGGATCATGATCCGGCAGGCATAGAAGCCTGCGGCAGACTGGCGGAGATCCTACTGCAGAATCATTATACCAAGATAAATGTTCTGCAATCAAAATATAAGGACTGGAATGAGGATCTGAAAGCTCTGCATGGTGAAGAAGCGATACCGGCGAAGGAGCATCCGAAGATCGTGGAGTGTGGTGCATGGATCAGTGATATGAAAAAAGTGGCGGAGAGCATGAACAGTAAGTATGCAACCCAAGAAAGCATCTGCAAATATTATCAGGAGATTTATCATGCGCTGAAGAAAGGGAATACCAGAAAGAATGTGGAGGACGCCTTTGATTTCTCCGGTATGCTTCTGTCAGCTGTGCTGGTGCGGTGCATGGAGAAAGGCGGGAAGGAGCTTGGCAAAGAGGTCAACACGGATGAGATACTGGACAATCTGCAAAAGAGATACCGACCGCACAGGGATAAAGGGAACTTCAATACCCGTCTTAAGAATATGCAAAATGCCTACGAGGAAATCATGGAGGTCTATCAGACAAGGGATCTCCGACAGAAAGAGAATAAGGAACTGTTGATCAAAAAATGTATGAGCCTGACGATGGAGTGCATCAAGGCTCATATTTTTGTTGCTGTGGAATATACAGAGCCGCAGAGCAGGATATGTGATCGGCGGGAAGCATGGCAAGGGGAAACTCCAGAAGATCCAAACACGCAGGAAAGGGGGATGAGAATGGAATGCAGCCAATTGTGATGTTACTGATTGCAGGGCTTGTGATGTTTACAGTGATCGGCGGGCTGTCCCTGCTGGCGCATTATTATACCCTGAACGGGATCAAGAGCAAGACCGTGGGGGATGGACAGCATGGCACGGCACGGTTCGCCACCAAGAAAGAGATTGCGGAAACCTATACGGAAGTGCCATATGAGCCGGAGAAATGGAGGCGGGGAGAAAATCTGCCAACCGCACAGGGAATCGTGCTGGGGAGCGTGGAAAAAGCAGGAAAGCTCCATGCCCTTGTAGATACGCAGGATGTCCACTGCCTCATGATCGGGGCGGCAGGCGTGGGAAAGACAGCACACTTTCTGTACCCGAATATCGAATATGCCTGTGCCTGCGGGATGAGCTTTCTCACCACGGACACCAAAGGCGATCTCTACCGGAATTATGCGGGGATCGCCAAGAAATACTACGGATACCAGACTGCCGTGATTGATCTGCGAAACCCTACCAGAAGCGATGGCGACAATATGCTCCATCTCGTGAACAAATACATGGATGCGTATCTGGCAGACGAGAAAAATTTAAGCGCCAAAGCGAAAGCCGAGAAGTATGCAAAGATCACGGCAAAGACCATTATCTCTTCCGGGGGAGCGGACAGTGCAAGCTATGGACAGAACGCTTTTTTCTATGATGCGGCGGAGGGAGTCCTGACGGCAGCAATCCTTTTGATTGCAGAGTTTTGTCCCAATGAGAAACGGCACATCATCAGTGTGTTCAAGCTGATTCAGGATCTGCTTGCCCCGTCCAATGTGAAAGGAAAGAATCAGTTCCAGCTTCTCATGCAGAAGCTTCCGGACACCCACAAGGCGAAATGGTTTGCGGGGGCGGCGTTAAATACCGCAGAGCAGTCCATGCAGTCTGTTCTATCCACGGCGCTCTCCAGATTAAATTCCTTTCTGGACTCCGAGCTGGAGCAGATCCTGTGTTTTGACACTGCCATCGATGCGGAACTGTTCTGCCGCCAGAAAACAGCTGTCTTTCTGGTGATGCCGGAGGAAGATAATACGAAGTATTTTATTATCTCCCTGATCTTGCAGCAGCTCTACCGGGAGATTCTGGTGGTGGCGGATGAGAACGGCGGGAAGCTGGACAACCGGGTGGTGTTTTATTGGGACGAGGTCGGCACCATCCCGAAGATCGAGAGTGCGGAGATGATGTTCTCCGCATCCAGATCAAGGAAGGTGAGCATCGTACCCATGATCCAGTCCTTTGCGCAGTTAAACAAGAACTACGGGAAAGAAGGGGCGGAAATCATCATTGACAACTGTCAGGACACCATCTTCGGCGGTTTCGCCCCGAACTCGGAATCCGCAGAGGTACTCTCCAAGAGCCTCGGAAACAAAACCGTGATGTCCGGCTCCATCAGCCGGGGAAAGAACGATCCCAGTCAGTCTCTCCAGATGATCCAGAGACCGCTCATGACACCGGATGAACTGAAATCCCTGCCCAAAGGGAATTTCATCGTCTCAAAGACCGGCTGCCATCCCATGCGGACGAAGCTCAAGCTATTCTTAAAATGGGGGATCACCTTTGAGGAACCATACGAGATCGAAGAAAAATCCGCAAGGAAGGTGGCGTATGCGGACAAGCAGGAGATCGAGGACGAAATCATCCGGAGGTTTCTGTGCTGCATGGAAGATGATGAGGATGAGGAAGATGCTCCGCCGGACATTCATCCAAATCCGGCAGGCAGGAAAGGAGGGATGCAGCAGGCACAGATGAATGAGACAGGAAACAGAATCAGACAGACTTTGAGAACGGAGGATTGAGGATTTCTGTGAAAGAACAGGTGAGGAATGGGAAGAAGGGAAATTTATGAGTCGGATCTCCCCCACAGGGCTGTGGCGTTATATCTGTATCTGAAAGACCGTGCGGACAGGGACGGAAAATGTTTTCCTGCAATCGGTACCATTGCAAGGGAACTGAATCTGTCCGCCAGCACAGTAAAACGTGCGATCAGCGATCTGGAGAAAGAAGGATTTATACGCAAAAAGCAGCGTTATCGTGAGAACGGGGGCAGGAGCAGCCTGCTTTTTGAAATCTTAAAGTAGGCAAAATAGAAGTATGCACCAAGGGGATACTGCGTGGTTACGGTGAACTTTTGTTTGGTTCACCGTGGACTGTGCAGGGAAGGAAACACTTTAAGAGTTTAGGACAGAAAGAAAAACAAAAATGGAGTTTCTTTGACCAAAGCAGTTCATCTTGAAATCCATATCCGGATTTTGTATAATGGGAATAATTTCAGCAGCTAAGAGAAAAACAAACGTAAAAAGCGAGGTACACCCAACACATGAGCGCAGTTCAGTACATACACATATCGATGGAAATATGGGGAGCGGTGTTCTGCCTGATCGCCGCAGTCTGTGTTCATGTGACGAGGCGGTTTGACGAAAGGGTGGCAGGGAGCCTTTGCTGCCTTCTGCTGACAGATGCGGTGCTGAACTTAAACGAGGCGCTGGCGTATTATTTCAGGGGGAATGTGACACGGACAGGGTATTTCATGGTGCGCATCACGAACTTCACCGTATTTGTCTGCGGGTATCTGCTTGCCTTGTTCGCATGCCGCTATCTCGGACAGATATTGGAAAGGCAGGGAGGGAAAACGGGCAGGCGGTGGGATTATGTGGTCTATGTTTTCTGCGGCCTGGGGATACTGCTGCTTGTGCTGTCCAGGATCTTCGGATTCTATTATGCCTTTGATGAACAGAACCGCTATTACCGGCTGGACGGAAGTTACTGGCTGATGAACACGCTGGGGCTTTTGCCGGTGGTGCTTCTGTATATCCGGATTATCCGGAGCCGGAAACGGTTCCAGCCGCTCCAGTATATTTCGTTTCTTGTGTTCATCTTTCTGCCGGTGGCGGGATTTGTCATCCAGACGTTCCACTATGGGATCTCTGTTTACAATATCACCAACACGGTCTGCATCATGTTCTTTTTTATCACTTACGAGATGGATTACGCTCGTTACATGGTGGAGCAGGAGAGGAAGATCGGGGAGGAGAGGGAGCAGCTTCTCAGGGAAAGGATAGCGGTGGAGAAAGAGAAGGTAAGGTTTTTAGAAAAGCAGGTAGAGGTGGACAGGGAGCGCATCCATCTCTACCACAGCCAGATCCAGCCGCATTTTATCTACAACAGCCTGACAGCCGTTATGTCATGGCTGCCGCCGGATTCCAAAGCGGGTGAGGTACTGGCGCATTTTACAGGTTTTCTGCGTGGGAGCATTGATATGCTGACGGAAACAGAATGCATCCCGGCGAAGCGGGAATATGCCACGGTGGAGCATTACCTGTATATGGAGAAAGAGCGGTACGGGGATGATGTGACGGTGGAGACGGATATGCAGGATCTGGGCTTTTTGCTGCCCACGTTCACGATACAGTCTCTTGTGGAGAACGCCATCAACCATGGCATACGTAAGAGGCAGGACGGGAGGGGTGTTTTGTCCATAAGGAGCAGGCAGACGGCAGAGGAGCATATCATCGAAGTGCAGGATAACGGCGTGGGATTCGACACGGCGCTCCTTGTGGAAGAAAGCGGAAATTTGCCCGTTCCGTCAGGACAGGAGAACAGCCAGCAGGCACACATCGGACTGAAGAACCTGAAGAAACGGCTGGAGATGATGTGCGGCGGAACACTGGAGATTGAAAGCACCGTGGGCGTGGGAACACTTGCGAGGGTGCGGATACCGAAAGAATGGACAGCCGGAAAGAAGCTGTAAAAGACAGCATTGGAGGGAGAGAAACAGGGATGAACATATTGCTTGTGGATGATGAAGTATCGGCGTTGCGCCAGATGGAAAATGTGGTAAAACAGGTGGTGCCGGAAGCGGGGATAGCGAAGGCGGGCGAAGCGGAGGCGGCACTTGCGCTGTGCAGGGAGCAGACCTTTGACGTGGCATTTCTGGATATCAGTATGCCGGGGAAGGACGGGCTGGCGCTTGCAGAGGAGCTGAGAGCCATCCAGCCGGTCATCAATCTTGTCATGGTAACAGCGTATCCGCAGTTTTCGCTGGATGCGTTAAAGCTCTATGTCAGCGATTATATTTTGAAACCGGCGCTTGCAAAGGACGTGCAGAAGGCGCTTGCCAACCTGCGCAACCCGGTGAGACAGCAGCATGCGGGACTGTATGTGCGCTGTTTTGGAAACTTTGAAGTGTTCTATCATGGGGAAGCCGTCCGGTTCGGACGGGCGAAGGTGAAAGAGCTGTTCGCCTATCTCATTGACCGCAGGGGCGCATCGGCAACGAATGCCGAACTGCGGGCGATCCTGTGGGGAGACGGGGCAGTGGATGAGGAAAAGCAGAGGAACTATTTTGCCCAGATTGCGCATGGGCTCAGGGAAAAGCTGGAGGAACTGGGGGTTGGGGACATCTTCGTGCAGAGCCGGGATTTCTATGCCATTGTACCGGAGAAAATCCCCTGTGACTACTATTCTGCCCTTGATCAGAACATGCAGCGGCCTTTTCGGTATGTGGGAGAATATATGGGCCAGTATGAGTGGGCGAATGATCGATTTGGTGCAGCCGGCATGGAACAGGGAGTTTCCCACAGTTAAAGATATTACACCACACCCCACGCTATAATGCTTGTTGTATTATAAAAAAATATGAAACAATATCTGATAGTTATTTAGGAGTTTTTTTTAGTTGTTCACGGTATTGAGCAGGTGTGACTCCATAGCTTTTTTTGAATAGATAGTAAAAATAAGATACATTTTGAAAACCACAAGCTTTGCTTATAATTGCAAACGAATTGTTGGAACAATCCATTTCATGTAACGCATGACGAAGACGGAGTTTGTTGATATATTCTTTTACGGTTAGTGAAGTGTTTTTCTTAATAATGCGATGGATATAACTTTCTGATACACCGCAGAATTCCGCAATTTGGCTAACCTTTTGGAGGGTAGTATAGTTTGCGTCAATGTAGTTAATGATTTTTTGGGCGCCGGATGTTTTGACATCACTTACAAATAAGTTGTTGTTAGTGCAATATTCCTTTTGAAATTGGGAGATGTCTATTAGTATTTGGGCAAGAAGCAAGTATGATGACGCAGATGTCCGGCTCATAGTATTATACCAGGTAAGAAGCTTTTTTCTATAATCTGCAGGAATGAAGAATATTGGTGTTTTAAAACATGCTAAGTAAGAGGAAACAATATTTGGCTGAAAATACCTTTCCAAATATTTTTTTGAAAAATGAATGCAAATGCCTGAGTAATCAGTACTTCCCTCACTACGATGAGAAATATTGCCTTCAAAAAGACATGCAAAACCTGCTGTTACATGATGTGTGATACTGTCAATGGTAACAGTCCTTTCTCCGGAAAGCAGGATATATATTTCATAATGGGTATGGTGATGCGAATAAGGCATAGACCATCCTTTTTTTGTTTCCTCATAAGACATTTCAAAGTTTTCGTATACAAATGTTCGTTTATCTGCCATGGTATCTCTCTCCTTTGTAATCATTGTAACAATCAGTTCAGAATAACGCAATCAAAAATTTAATAGGTTCAGAATAGTGTATTTAATTTTGAAAGAAACAGACTTATAATATAGACAGAATATTTAAGATGGAGGTTGATAAGATGCGAAAAGAATTAATTGCTGTAACTGATGAATATCAAATGAATTGGATAGAAGGTGCTACCGAATGGGGAACAGTAAAGATACCAACACAGATTTTAGTTAATGTATGCTGTCAGGAAAAAGAGGATATTATCACTGAGAGATATCAGTTTACCAATATCGGTAATAAGCCGTTTTTTACATCGCTTACGGATATTGGTATCTATACACCTTTTAATGACGATTACTGCGGTTCTGATATTTGTACCAAACTGCGTTGCCATACACATATATATTGTGGTGGGGAGATGTCTTATGTAATGGCACTTCGCATGGGAGGTGAAGCTCCTCACTTAGGTCTGGTACTGACAAAAGGTAGTCTTGCCGGATATAGTGTGGAAAGAGACCTTTCTCGTATTAGCAACGATAGGGGAGATTTCATTATGCATCCCACACCTCAGGTACTGAATCCGGGAGAGTCATTTGAAATAGAGTGGAAGCTCTTTTGGCATAATGGAAAAGAGGATTTTTATCGCAAGCTTAATCAGATACATCCCGGATATGTGGATGTACAGGCGGATAAGTATGTTGTATTTGAAGGGGAAGATATAAAAATCTGTGTGGATGGTGAAGAAAAGCTATATCAGAAGTCTGGTAAACAGGGAGTACATACATTTTGCTTTGAAAAAGATGGTGCAAATGCTAAGTGTGTAGTAAATGTGTTGCCGACATTTAAGGAACTTTTAAAAAATCGTGTAAGATATATTGCAGAAAAACAACAGCTTCACAAAGATAATTGTCCTTTAGATGGTGCATATTTAATTTATGATACAAAAGAAGAACATATTTATTACCGGGCAGAGAACGATTACAATGGAGGACGTGAACGTGTAGGAATGGGTGTTCTAATGGCATCTTATTTGCAAAGGTTTTATGATGAAACATTGATGGACAGCCTGAATCAATATTTGGCGTATGTTGAAAGAGAATTGTATGATGACGAAAAATCGTTGGTAACAAATGATTACGGATATGACAATCATTATCAGAGATTATATAATTATCCGTGGATGAGTATATTATTCATAGAAGTATATATATTAAAAAAGGACAGAGACTATTTAAACAAGGCATATAAGGTGATGAAATCATTTTATGAACAGGGCGGTGACCATTTTTATGCAATTGCCATTCCGCTGGAGAAGCTTATGAAAAATCTATGGAAAGAGAAGATGTATGCAGAATATGAGGAACTGCTTCAGCATTTTCGAAAGCATTGCGATACCTTTATAAAAAATGACATCTTATATCCGGCACATGAAGTTAATTATGAGCAAAGTATTGTAGCACCGGCGGCAAATTTGTTATTGGAAATGTATCTTCTTACAGGGGAAGAAAAATACAAAGAAGCCGGAAAGCGTCAATTAGATATTTTAGAGCTGTTTAATGCCCGTCAGCCGCATTATCTCCAGTATGAGGTTGCGATTCGCCATTGGGATGGTTATTGGTTTGGCAAAAAGAGACAGTATGGTGATACTTATCCTCATTACTGGAGTGCTCTTACAGGAAATGCTTATAGATTGTGGCATCGTATCAGTAAGGATGATAAGTATTTTAAGATGTCGGATGCTTCTTTAAGAGGCGTGCTTAGTTTGTTCTTTCCGGATGGCAGTGCCAGCTGCGCCTATGTATTTCCTGTAACAGTGAATGGGGAGCCGGGACAGCGATTTGATGATTATGCGAATGACCAGGATTGGGGGATGTATTTTTATTTGCTTTCGCTGGATGATTTTGAGACACTTTCCTGTGGATGATAAACTTTGGTGGTTTATTCTAATTAGCGAAGAGAGGTGTGTACTGATGAAGAAAAGTATTAATATTGTAGAATGTGGTGCAGTAGCCGATGGGGATACATTGTGTACATTGCAAATTCAAAGAGCGATAGATTTATGCCCCAAAGGCGGCGAGGTCCTTATTACAACAGGCGTATTTCGAAGTGGAGCATTATTTTTAAAAAGTAATATGACGCTTCGCTTGGAGGAGGGAGCTACTTTACTGGGAAGCGATAATATTGTGGATTTTCCGTTGAGAGGATATCTATTTGAGGGATTAGACCAGATTTGTTATACCGCCTTAATAAATGTGGCAGGGGAAGTGAGATGAGTGGCGGTGTGGAAAATGTTACCGTGCAAAATTGTGTGTTCAAGGATTCATTTAGCATAGGGAGCATCAAGGCAGTACGAGGACGAGGTGGCTATATCCGAAATGTTCGATATGAAAATTGCAGCATGAATAATGAAAATTATGAAGTGAAGGCATGTAAATGGTTCCGTGGTGCCATATATATAGATGGATTCTATGGGTTGGATGCATTTGATGTAAATGAAGTGTTATCTATGGACGAAACCACGCCCATTGTAGAAGATATTATTTTTAAAAATATCATACTAAAAACAGTAGAAGGGTATGGAATTTATATATGCGGTCTGCCAGAGTCACCTCTTCGAAATGTGACATTGAAAAATGTAGTGGTAGATGGACCTCTGGGATTTTATCATGTGAATATAGATAATCTACAAATGAAGCATGTGCAGGTGAATAAGTGCAAAGAAAGTATTTGATGAGATGAGGGACAATAATATTGTCTACATTTACAAACGGATGTGGACGATGCTAATTAGCATTTTGGGGACGATGATGGATAACCGCATGTTAGGTTTATCATCAGCAGAAGCGAAAATGAAGAGGGGGAATCCAAAGGGGGACATGCCCCATTTGGCACACGACTTTGCAAGGCAAAGTGTAGTGTGTTATACCCTCTATCTGTGCGTCTGCAAAAATCGGTGTTTGTGAATCGGGTGTTAAAGCAACAGCAGACGAAAAGAGCTTGGTTTCTGTGCTGGTGTCAATCACAGAAGCTAAGCTCTTTTATTCGCAGATAGAGGGTATATAAAACGTTGCCTACGGATGCACGTATTTTTAAATTTGCTAGACAGTGTCTGAGAAATTTGTTCAATGGATGCCGCAAGCAAAGCACCTACTAACTGAAATTTACGCTACTAACTAAACTTTCTTTTCTTATCAATCACTCTCATATACTATAAGCAAAGAATAATTTTTTCAATCCGTTGTATTTAATACTGCGGGTCTTTGAACACGATACCGTTTCTTTCAGAATATTTCAGCAGAGCAACCGCTACCACAAGCACTAAACATTCAGAAATACCATAGGTGAACCAAATGATTCCTCTTCCGGCCATTGCAGGCAGTGCGGTAATGACCAAAATGTTCAGTACGAAGGAACGACACACATTCAGAATGATGGCATACCCGGAACGTTCAGTTGAATAAAGGTATGCAGAAATCATTGTATTCATGGCAACAACAATAAACGCCCACGCATACTGTGGCAGATAATGGAGAGTGTATTCCAGCGTTCCCGCATCAGCACCAAAGAGGGAACAGCTTG
>ERZ842401.7940-NODE-7940-length-10655-cov-2.383774_pt1 | contig 10655 bp, 13 predicted proteins | sample MGYA00521270_ERZ842401 | MGnify/ENA primary metagenome ERZ842401 (study PRJEB31892, sample SAMEA3878208) | bioreactor metagenome | biome: Moose rumen | place: Sweden | collected 2011-10 | study: EMG produced TPA metagenomics assembly of the PRJEB12797 data set... | reverse complement strand
GAACGCTGGAACCAGTGAAGAAGACGACAAGAAGGCAGAGAGCGAAACGAAGGTCAATAACTTCGCGTCGGCGCTGAATAAAGACAAGAGAAGGGAGAAGAAGTAATATGAATATGTTTGAACACACCGGAACATTCACACCGGATTCACTTATCGCTTCAAATGAGTTCCCGATCCTGAAAGAAGGAATCGGCCTGAAAGCCGGCCAGGGCGTATTGAAGCGCGGTTCGTTGATTATCAAGGCCACAACCGGCGGCGCTGGATATATTGCCGGAACAAAGACCGGAACCGGCGAAGACGCGACGGACATTCCCGGAAAGATCTTCGGGATCCTTACTGACAACACAGACACCGGAAGCGACGCGACAGCCGACAATATTCCGGCGACTTGCTATCAGACCGGTATCTTTAATCCTTCCGCGGTTATTGTAACCGGCGAAGGTGAAACTGTAAACAAGTACAAGGACGACATGAGAGGGCTTTCTTTATTCCTTCGTAGCGTCCAGGACTATGAGTAAAGGGGGTTTTGAAAATGCCTGATTATACGACACGTGAAATGATGGAAGCGATCGACCAGACGCCGCCCGTCAGAACATTTTTACAGAAGACTTTTTTCCCGACCGAGGAAACCCATGTCACCGAGAAGGGGGAATTTGACGTCAGGAAGGGAAAGCGAATCATGGCGCCTTTTGTTAGTCCCAGAAAGGGCGGAAAGGTTATCACGCGCCAGGGATTCAGGACGAATCAGTTCACCACGCCGAAGATCGCACCTGAAAGAGCGCTGACAATCGACGACATTTCCACAAGGGCAATCGGTGAGAATATTTATTCACAGAGAACGCCGGCGGAGCGCGAAGACGAACTTCTTGCGAAAGACATGACGGATCTGGAAGAATCAATCGCGAGAAGAAAAGAGTGGATGTGCCGCCAGATCCTTTTTGAAGGCAAGATCGACGTTGTGGACGAAGACGACGGCGTTGACGTTCAGGTCGATTTCGGTTTTGACAACATTATCGTCCTGGGGACTGATGAACGCTGGTCGATTGCGACGGTTGATCCGCTTGTCAGACTTCGCAAGATCAGAAAGAAGATCATTAAGGACACCGGGAAGGCACCTGACATTGCGCTTTTTTCTTCTGACGTGATCGAGGATTTTATCACGAATCCTTTTGTCGAAAAGGCTATGAATATGCTGAATTACAAGAATATTGTGATCCAGCCGCGCGTTGTGGATCCGGCGCTTACCTTCTACGGAAGAATTGCGGAACTTGACCTTGACATTTACACCTATGACGAGTGGTTTTTAAATGACGAGGGCGACGAAGAAGCAATGATTCCGGCCGGAACCGTTCTGATGGGGCATTCCAGCGGCGAAGGCCAGATCGAATATGGCCTTGTTACGCAGATGGAAGATAAGAAATGGCACAGTTACGAAGGGAAGTTAGTTCCGAAGCGCTGGGCGGACGAAAATAACGAGGTTGAAATGCTTCGCTTGACTTCAAGACCGCTTCCGCGCCCTTATGACGTGGCTTCCTGGGCGATTATCTATGTAAACGGAAGGAGTGAATAAAAATGATGGCATACAGAACAAAAGTAACGGTTGTTACCAACGGGAAAGAGTTCAAGCCGGGAGCGATTCTCCCGGCTGATATTTCAAAGCTGGATCTTGATTTTCTGAAATCAAAGAAATTTGTCGAGGTTATCGACGCGGCGGCCACCGCTTATGATGATGGAGCCGAAGACGACGAAGACGACGGCAACGATCAGGGCGACGATTTCGGCGGTTTCAACGAAATCAATCCCGGCGCAATCAAGAGCGCGGACGAGATCAAGGCAATCAAGGCGAAGAAGGACGTCGCCGCTTACGCGGCTTCAATCGGCCTTGACCTGGGAGATTATGAGAATAAAAAGCTGAAAGAGCTTCAGGACGAAGTTATCAATTTCCAGGAAGAACAGATCGCCGAGGGTGCGGACGGTGACGGAAGCGGCGAAGACGACGGCGAATAATGCGGTCGTTCAAAGAACAGCTAGAAAAGGATTTTGACAGCACATTCTTCAATCTTAACGAATTCGCCGAAACGCACACGGTTGACGGAAAAGAAATCCCCGTTGTCGTGGATAACGACACGCTTTTAGCGCTTAATTTGGGGAAAAATGCTGATGTGGACGGGATATTTGAAGACGCGAAATTGTTTTTCGTTTTGAAAAAATACCTGGATAATGAACCGGTTATCGGTCAAATTATGGAGTTCGACGGGGTAATGTACCCGATCGGAAACATTCTTGAAGATATGGGCGGTTACACTATTATTTTAAGGGGTGATGAAAGTTGATCTATTCCGAAATAAAGGTCGGAAGCGTCGAAGAAATTCAAAGACGCCTGGGAAATTTCAAAGCCAAAACGCCGCTTGTACTATCCAGGGCAATAAACCGCGCGATCTCAAACGTGAAGAAGAACATGGGGAAGGAAACTTCCGCGCTTTACTTCATTTCGAGTTCAGACGTAAAAAACACCGTTCGGATCGTAAAATCTTCAAAAAGTAGCCTGAAAGCCGCGGCAATATCCAGCGGCGGCGGAATTGCGCTATCAAAATTCAAAGTTTCACCAAAAACACCGGTGAGGATCCGCGGAAAGTCGCGTTCGCCCAGGGTGTACCGGGCCGGCGTGAAGAAAGACGGCGGCGTGAAGCCACTTGACGGAAATCCGAAAGCGTTTGTTGCGGTGATGAAGTCGGGACACGTGGGCGTGATGGAAAGGAAGACCGGAAAGAGCCTTCCAATCAAACAGCTTTACGGCCCTTCGGTTCCGCAGATCGTGAAAAACGAAAAAATAATGACGAAAATCAACAAAGAAGCGTCCGAAACACTTCAAAAGAGGATTGACGCCGAAATCAATAACATATTACGGAAGGGGTGACTGATACTTGCAGACAGACGTATTCCTTCAACGCGCACTTGTGGAAGAAGTGAAAAAAGAATTAGAAGGATATACTTCGATTAACAACGAAGGGGAATATCTGAAATTCAACGTCTATCCGCAGAATTTACCAGCGAAGAAGGGAAAGAACGACGACGATCATTTTCCGTATGTCCTGGTATGCCTGGACGAAGAAGAAATCAACGGGGAAGACGAAAACACGATTTGTTCGATTTATTTTCTTGTCGGCATAAACGACAAGAATCCGAACAAACAAGGTCACTTTGACGTTGCTAACGTGTTGAACCGGCTTTCAAAGCGTTTTTTATCGAAGCGCCTTGTCGATAGCCGGTATCGAATTACTTTTCCGCTGACGAAGAAATTCCAGGAAGAAGACACCTGGCCGAAGTTTATAGGCGGAATGTCAACCTTGTGGACGACGGAAACACCAGAAATCGAGGAAACAGAATATGACTAATAATAACAAATCGCCCGTTATGTATTTAGGGCCTACAATCCGCGGCGTCGTGAAATACGGCGCCGTATTTAGTGACGGCCTTCCGGCCAGAATTTCAAAGCTGGCGGAAAAGAAGCCGGTTATTACAAATCTGATCGTTTCGCTTCCTGACATTGTGAAGGCACAAAAAGCGATTGATTCCGAAGGAACGGTTGAAGCCGTTTCATACGACAAGATCGCCGCCCTTACAGAAGCGGACGTTAAAAACATTATGGAAGGAGAGTAAAAAACAATGTCTAATTACAAACATGGTATTCGTACCAGACGCGTAGCGACACAGTTAGCCGTTCCGATCACTTCTGACGGTTGTTTACAATGTGTTATCGGAACCGCGCCGGTCAATCTGGCCGCGGATCCTTACGACACCGTAAACAAGCCGTTCATGTTTCAGAACAAGGCGGCCGCGATCGCCGCGCTTGGGTACAGCGAGGACTTCGCAAAGTACACACTTTGTCAGTCAATGTATGCGACTTTTGACATTTTCGGCGTGGCGCCGATTGTGATGATTAACGTACTTGATCCAAACACACACGTCAAGGCGCAACTTTCAAGGACATACACCGTCGCAGACGGAAAGTTCAAAATCGACGAAACGGGGATCCTTTTGGATAAGCTGGCGATTGCTTCGGCTGATGGTGAAACCACATACAAGACCGATCGCGATTATGTGGCTTCCTTCAATAGCGACGGAACGGTGACGGTTGCAATCGTAAGTTCCGGCCAGGCGGCCGAAGCGGCCACATTGAAGGCGACTTTCGTTCAGATTGATCCTTCGGCGGTCACTTATCAGGACGTTATCGGTTCATACAATGCAACTACGAAGAAGAAGACGGGAATGGAACTGATCGGACGTGTTTATCCGAAATTCGGCGTCGTTCCTTCGTTGCTTCTGGCGCCTGGCTGGTCGCATATTCCGGCGGTCAACCTGGCATTAAACGCAAAGGCCCAGCTTATTTCAAGTCTTTTCACCGCGAAGGTAGTGTCTGACCTTGACACGTCCGCCGGAAAGGCTGATTCAATGGAAGACGTGAAGGAATACAAGGACAATAACGCATATTCCGGGCGCGATACAATCGCTATGTGGCCGCTTGTGGGCGTCGGTGATTATAAGTATTATTATTCGGCGCAGATGGCCGCACACCTTCAATATTTGGCGGCGCAGAATGGCGGCGTTCCTTCGCGTTCACCCTCTAACAAGGATATTAAGATCACCGGACTTTATACCGCAGACGGTACAGAAGTGATCCTTGAAATGGACGAAGCGAACGACTATCTGAACGCTTGCGGCGTTGTCGGCGCGATCAATGTCAACGGGTGGAAAGCCTGGGGAAACAATACGGCGGCTTATCCTTCTTCGACGGATCCGATCGACCGCTGGATCAATATTGTTACGATTTTCGACTATATCGAAAACAATTTCAAGTTGTCGTTCTTCCAGAACGTTGATGATCTGACAAACTATCGTCTGATCGACGAAGTTGTTTCCGGTTTCAATATGCAGTTGAACGGGCTTCAAGGTTCGGACGACATAGCCGGCGGCGAAATCGTATTCAACCACGACGAAAATCCGATTTCGGAGATCCTGAACGGACATATCCAGTTTCACACAAAGATCGGCGGCTATGCGCCGGCGGAAGACATTGAAAACGTGTTCGAGTTCGATCCGACGATCACGGCGGCCGCGCTGGAAGGGGGTGCTGAATAATGGGTTACAAAATTCCCACAGTATTAAACAACTTTAACACATACGGTTCCGGTCACAAGTACGTCGGTGTTTCTTCCGAAGTGACGCTTCCTTCGTTTGAGTACATGACGGAAACAATCGACGGAGCCGGTATCGGCGGCGAGATCGAAGAAGCTATCGAAGGCGCGTTCGGTTCGCTTGAAACCGAAACCACATTCCAGAATATTAGTCGCGAGTATTTCGACTATGTGACGCAGACAGGGATCATTACCTATCGCGGATCTATGCAGGTTCTGAACACAGCTTCACAGACTAACGATTTTGAAGGAATCGTTGTCACCACAAAGGGAAAAGTGAAGTCGTTCGACCTGGGAACCTTAAAGAAGGGCGGAAAGGGCGAACCGAAAGTCGTTCGCGAGATCACATACTGCAAGATCACGATCGGCGGCGTGGCGGTGCTGGAACTTGACAAGTATAACCTGATCTGGAAGCTGAACGGCGTTGACCGTTTACAGAAGGTTAGAAGCCAGATCTAAAAGAACAATCAATCACCAGGGCGGCGAAGTGTTTCAGGCACGACGCCGCCTTTATTATGCAGATAAGAAAGTGAGGAAATAAGCATGGATAGCTATAACGAAATGAACAGAGAAGACTATAACGGAGAGGATCAGGAAAGAGATTTCACACCGAAGAACGAAGAAATCCCGGTTGTCGTTCCGGCGGACGGAAAATCACTTCTTCCCGAAAAGAAGGGTGATGACGACGAACTTGTCGTCAAGTACAGAAAACCGTTTGAGTTTGAAGGCGAAACGCACACGGAACTTGACCTTCACGGCCTGGAAGACCTTCGCGGCCGCGACTTGACCGCTATTGAAAAGGCGTTCAACAAAACCGGCGTTTCTTCTTTTGTTCCTGAATCAACAACAACCTACGCGAAGATCGTAGCGACAAAAGTAACCGGCCTTCCGGCCGAGTATTTCGAAGATCTTCCGGTCGGTGAAGTAGAAAAGATTAAGAACGTGGTTGTCGGTTTTTTCTACAAAGACGAGTAAGACACGATTCCGGCCGCGACATTCAGAAAACTTCGGTTTATCTGGCAATGGCGACAAATACCGGAATGGATTTCTTCGTAAACCTTCCGATCGAAGATTTTATCGACGTAGCAAAGGAAGTGGGCGAAATTGGCAAACAAAACAACTTACGAACTGGCGTTAGAAATCGGCGGTAAAATCCAAAGTTCCCTTGAAAAGTCGGTCGGCGGCGTAAATAAGAAGCTGGATTCAATCGGCAAGGCCGCAAAAACAGCGGCAAAGATCGCCACAGCGGCGTTTGCGGCGGTGAAAGTCGGCGACTTTATAAAGGACGCCGTTTCGACATACGCGGACTTCGATCAGGCTATGGCAAACACGGCCGCAACAGCCGGAGCCAGCGCCGAAGAATATCAAAAACTAGAAGAAGCCGCCCTTGAAATGGGGAAAAAGACGACAAAGACGGCCACAGAAGCAAGTGAAGCCCTGGGATATATGGCGCTTGCCGGCTGGGACGTCGAAACGTCGATTTCGGCATTGGAACCGGTTCTTCGATTGTCCGAAGCTACAAGCATGGATTTGGCGACGTGTTCGGATCTGGTAACTGATTCAATGAGTGCGTTGGGCCTTACCGTTGACGAATTATCAGGCTATCTTGATGTCGCGTGTAAGGCGAATAACAAATCAAATCAGTCGGCGCAAGACTTACTGGAAGCATATAACAGTTGCGGCGGTGTACTGAATAATTTGAATATATCCGTGGAAGATAGCGCCACGGCGCTTGGAGTGCTGGCGAACAGACATATCAAAGGATCGGAAGCCGGTAAAAAATTAAGCACAGTTTTAATCAATCTTACGTCAGGAACCGGCCAGGCCGGTAAAATGATGGAGAAATTAGGGATTTCGGCGTTTGATTCCGAAGGGAAATTTATCGGACTACAAGAAACGTTGCAACTTGTAAACGACGCCACGAAAGACCTTACAGAGCAAGAAAGAAACGCCGCACTTGCGGCAATCGGCGGAAAGACACAGATCGACACATTGAACGACCTTCTGGCCGGACTGAATACCACGACGGAAGACGGTCGGACAGAGTGGGCGGCCCTGAATGACGAATTGAACAACGCCCAGGGCGCTATGATGGATATGGCCGGAAAAGTCACGGACACATTACCGGGCGCAATGGCCGTATTTGGATCAGCGGTTGACGACGCGAAGATCCGCCTGGTTAAAGTGTTCGCACCTATGGCAAAAGACGCCATATTCGCAATAGCTGATTATATTCCACATATCACGGAAAAAGTAACCGGATTTATTCAGACATTGCAAGACAAGGCGGTTCCGGCGATTAGTTCGTTCAAGGATAAGGCCGTCGCCTTTTTCGGAAGGGTTCGGCCGGTTCTGGAAGATATACGGAATAAAGGCGTCGCGGCGTTTCAGTTTTTGGCGAACGTCGGAAAGACGGCCTTCGAGAATATCAAAGCAAAGATCGAAGAAAACAAGCCGGCCATTGATAAAGTTATCGCGGTCGCGCTGGATCTGAAAGATAAATTTTTCGAAGCATTCGAGAAGGCGAAGCCGGTTATATCCTACATTGCAACAACGGCGCTTCCGGCGGTTGTCGGCGCGATTATGAAAGTAGTCGGAGCCGCGGCGACGGTATATCAGAAGTTGAACGAATGGGGAGCGCTGAAACCTATCATCATGGGCGTTGCTGGCGCAATCGCGGCTATGAAGATCGCCGGATTCGTGAAAGACGCCATAAACGCGGCGAAAGCCGTCAAAGCACTTGTAACCGTGTTCATAGCACAGAAACAAGCTATGATCGCAAATATCGCGCTGAAGGCGAAGGATTTAGCGGAAACAGCCGCGATCCACGCGCTTTATATCAAAGACGCGGTTGTGAAGGCGGCAAGCACAGCGGCAACGTGGGCGCAGACCGCCGCAATGACAGCATGGAACGCAATTTGTACGGTCGGAACGGCCGTTACAACAGCGCTTGGCGCGGCGTTTACCTTCCTGACAAGCCCGATCGGCCTTGTGATCCTGGCGATTGCCGGAATCATAGCGATTTGCGTTGTCCTATATAAAAATTGGGATAAGGTCAAAGAAAAGGCTTCACAGTTGGGCGAATGGATCGCCGGCGTATTTGAAAACCTGAAAAACAAAGTCGTAAACGCAATTCAGGCGTTCGCCGATAAATTTCCGGCGGCGTTCGCGTTTATTTCTTCCGTGTTCGAGAGTTGGAAACAGACCGTCACGGGCGTAATAGACGGCGTGAAACAGGTATTTCAGGGAATCATTCAGTTTTTCACCGGAGTTTTTACCGGAGATTGGCAAAAAGCACTTGACGGCCTGAAAAATATCTTTTCTGGCGCTTTCAAAGCCCTTTCTTCGCTGGCGCTTGCGCCGCTTAATGCGCTGAAAGGCGTTGTGACTGGCGCTTTTAATGCGATCGACACCGCGACGGGCGGAAAACTGACAGCTATTAAGGAAAAGGCTTCGGCGGCCTGGACTTCAATAAAAGACAATGCCGGGAAAGTTTTATCGGCGGCAAAAGACACGATTTCGGAAAAACTATCGAATATCAAGTCGGCCTATGAAGAACACGGCGGCGGAATTAAAGGGGTGGCCGCGGCGGCAATCGAGGGGGTAAAAGGCTATTACACAGCCGGATATTCCTTCATAAACAATCTGACGGGCGGAAAACTGGAAGAAGTACGCGCGAAGTTTAGCGAAAAACTATCCGCGGTCGGAACAAATGTTTCAAATGCTTTTAACAACGTGAAGTCAACTATGGGAACGCTTATGTCCCAGGCGTCTTCAAATGTAACTTCAAACCTGGAAAACATGAAGGCGGCCTATAATTCGGCCGGCGGTGGGATCCGGGGGATTGTATCGGGCGCAATGGCCGGCGTGAAGGGAACTTTTTCAAATACCATGTCGGCGATTAACACATTGACCGGCGGAAAGCTGGAATCAATCAGAAGCGCTTTCACGTCGAAGCTGGACGCGGCAAAACAAGCGGCCACTTCAAAATTTGAGGAAATCAAAAACGGAATATCTTCAAAACTGGACGCGGCAAAACAGACTGTTCAAAACGGGCTGAATGCGATCAAGGGATTCTTTTCAGGTTTACACCTGGAATTACCAAAAATCAAAATGCCGCATTTTTCAGTTAGTGGCGATTTCTCAATCGCGCCGCCGAAGGTTCCGAAGATTAGCGTGGAATGGTACAAGGAAGGCGGAATTTTGACGGGGCCGACGATCTTCGGGGCGAACGGCGGTTCGCTTTTGGGCGGCGGCGAAGCTGGGAAAGAAGCGGTTCTTCCGCTATCTGAATTGTGGTCGAATATGAAATCGGTCGTTTCCGGCATTGTTGGAAATCAACCAGAAGGAAGCGGCGCGGCGGAATTGTTCGGCAAAATAAAAGATTTGGTCGGCGGCGGACAGCCGCAAGATCAGGAAGGCGGATCCGTCACAAAGGAACTTTACAACACAATAAACAATAATAACACCGTGAACAAAACCAACGAAACGAATACTTCTGACGATTCACAGAAGATCGTTTATTCGCCGCAGATCACTATTCAGGGCAACGCAAGCAAGGAAGACGTTGAATCCGCGCTTAAAATGTCCCAGGCGGAATTTAATCAGATGATGGCAGAATATAGCCGGCAAAAAGGAAGAACTTCCTTCGCGCCAGCGTGAAAGGGGGCTTGATATATTGGACGAAAACCGGATTTATACAACCGTTCAAGGTGATATGTGGGATTCAATCGCCTACAATTTTTACGGCGACGTGAAATATATCGGCCTTCTTTTACAAAACAATCCCGATTTGCTGGGAATATACGTCTTTTCGGCCGGAACGAAGGTTTATATCCCTGAATTGCCGGAAGAAGACGAAGAAGACGTTCCAGAATGGAGAATGTAAGGCATGAAAGCGCGTCAATCGTCCGTTGTGGTGAAATACAACGGGAAAGACATAACAAAGACCATTACTGATTATATCGAAGGTTTTCAGTACGTTGACAACGCCAGCGGAACGGCCGACACGGTGACTTTGAAGCTGAATAACAGAAGCGGAAAGTGGTCGGGAAGCTGGATCCCTATTCAGGGGGATTATGTCGAAACAATTATCAAATTAACAAACTGGAAGAAGGAAGGCGACAACCGGAAATTTAATTGTGGGTATTTCCTGATTGATGATTTGAGTTTCGAGGGGCCGCCTTCAACGGCTTCCATTGGTGGAATAACAACGCCGATCAATACAGACTTCAACGTCACGAAGAAGTCAAAGACCTGGAAGAAAACGTCGGTAAAAAAGATCCTTGAAAAGATCGCAAAGAACGCCGGCGTCGGACTTTTCTTTTCCGGCCAGGACTACCAGATCGACGAACTGGAACAATCGAACCAGGAAGACGTGACGTTCGCCTTTAACTTGTGCAGTTCCTACAATCTGGCTATGAAGCTATACAATAAAAAGATTGTTGTGTTCGATCAGGT
>ERZ842401.7939-NODE-7939-length-10655-cov-3.640094_pt1 | contig 10655 bp, 14 predicted proteins | sample MGYA00521270_ERZ842401 | MGnify/ENA primary metagenome ERZ842401 (study PRJEB31892, sample SAMEA3878208) | bioreactor metagenome | biome: Moose rumen | place: Sweden | collected 2011-10 | study: EMG produced TPA metagenomics assembly of the PRJEB12797 data set... | reverse complement strand
GATAACGGAGCTTTTATTGGTGCAGGGGGTGTCAGTTTCTATCAGGTAATGCCGACATATCATAATCCGACTGGTAAAAAAGCATACATTATGAATATGTATACTGCACCGGAATATAGAAGACAGGGAATTGCATTTAACACATTGGATTTACTGGTAAATGATGCGAGGAAACAGGGCGAGTCGCAGATTGCCTTAGAGGCAACGGATATGGGACGACCTTTGTATGAGAGATAAAAATAAGTTCTATGACCGCTTTAAGGAAACTATAGACCAATGCGAAAATGGACTGTTCGGAGCAAAAGGCGCTCAATCCGTACAGGAATACGCAAAGATGGTAAACAAGTCCGTAGCCGAGGTCCAATCGGAATATACGAGGCTTAAAACTGTCGAGACGGACATGATGAAGAATGCAAATAATGCATGGAAGACGGCCGGAATCAGCGCCAATGAGTACATGGAGCAGTCTACATCATTCGCCGCGTCGCTGCTACAGTCTGTAGGAGGAAACCAGAAGAAAGCCGCAGAAGCGGCCAATCAGGCAGTTATCGACATGTCGGATAACGCCAATAAATTCGGGACAAACATAGCAGACATCCAGCATGCATATCAGGGATTTGCGAAACAAAACTATACTATGCTGGATAATCTCAAGCTCGGGTATGGCGGCACAAAAACAGAGATGGAAAGGCTCCTCGCTGATGCAGAGGAGATATCCGGCATCCATTACGATATCAGCAACCTGGACGATGTATATAAGGCGATTCACGTTATACAGGACGAGCTCGGAGTCACAAACACGACGGCTTATGAAGCAGCCACGACGCTCTCCGGGTCCTTTGCGTCGATGAAAGCTGCGACCTCGAACTTCATGGCGCAGCTGGTAGTCGGAGAGGACGTCAAGGGTGCGATGGAGGGACTCGTCGAGTCTGTCGTCACACTCGCCAGCAACCTGATCCCTGCATTAGGGCGCGTGTTCGCTGCCCTGCCGGGAGCTATAGGTACAGCAGTAAAAGCAATACATCCGCAGCTGATGGAGGGGCTGAAAACAGCCACAGACGCGGTCAAGAATAACCTGCCGGGCATGATAGAGAATGCCATGACAGGCCTTTTAAATTTCAGCGGAACAATACGAAAGAACGCTGGTCAGCTCATAAGCGCCGGGCTCGAACTCGTGAAAACCATTGCGGATGGAATCATCAAAAATATTCCGGTGTTTATCCAGACGGTTCCGACGATAATATCGAATTTCGCAGGCATCATAAATGACAATGCTCCCAAGATTCTAAAGACAGGGCTCGTGATCATTAAGAATCTGGCCATTGGCCTAATCAAAGCGATCCCTGTTCTCATCCAGAATCTACCGAAGATAATTAAAGCTATATGGGACGTGTTCACGGCTTTCCAGTGGATCAACCTGGGAAAGACCATAATGACAGCCCTGAAGAACGGCATAGCAGCTATGGGCGGGGCTCTCAAGACTGCCGGAGAGAACATAGTCAATGGGATCAAAGGAGTCTTTGCAAACGGATGGAACGCTATCAAATCTGTCGCGTCAAGCATCTGGAACGGCATCAAGGCGATGCTGTCCGGAAATTGGAACAGCATTAAAAATATGGCGTCCACAGTATGGAATGCTATAAAGGCTGCCGTTACAAATCCGATATCATCCGCAAAGAGCATGCTGTCCGGAGCGTGGAGCGGCATTAAGAACGCCGCATCCGGAGCATGGAACGGCATCAAGAGCGCCGCATCCGGAGCGTGGAGCGGCATCAAATCAGCCATGACGGCTCCGATCGAAAGCGCGAGGAACACAATCAGGGGGATACTGAACAAAATAAAAGGTATGTTTCCACTGAGTATCGGGAAAATATTCTCAGGCTTGAAGCTGCCTAAGATATCCGTAAGCGGAGGAAAAGCGCCGTATGGTATCGGAGGCAAAGGATCTCTACCGAGCTTCAGCGTCAGCTGGAATGCTCAGGGCGGAGTATACGATTCCGCGTCAATCGTAGGCATAGGCGTAGGTGAAGCAGGGCGCGAGATCATCACGCCAGAAGAACTCATGAGGCAGGTTTTTAATGAGTCAAATCAGCCGGTATATGAGGTTCTTGAAAGGATCCTGAAAGTAGCAGAAGCAATCGCTGAGGGCGATCAGACATTTATCATAAACAACAGAGAGTTCGCCAGGGCAGTCAGAGGGGTGGTCTAATGGATAAAGTCTATTATTACAACAGAAACGGGCAGCTCCGCCTGACTATAGGAGAAGATCCCTTCTACATGGTCGAAGGGACTGGAGAGTTCAAGAATCATGGCTGGGGATATGAGCAGAAATACGGAAAGATTAAAGGCCTTTATCGGAATAAAGAGTCGTATCCATTCAGCATTGTCATAACAAGCGGCGACAAGTCGGATCATGACAAACTGTGCGATGTCTTTGACGATGATGTGATCGCGGGGGAACCGGGATACTTCATCATAAACGGTTGGCGCCTTGATTGCATAGTGCTTAAGGCCGAGCACTCATTCTTTAGCGGTCTGGACAGGGTCATAGCTTTCGAGGCGATCTCGGAGGGCAGCACATGGGTCCGCAAGAAAATGAAGTCATATAACGGCACAAACGCCGGAATGTCACAGGATGTTGATTACGGCAGAGACTACACGTACACAGAAAGTGTTCTGGGGCGAGGCTATGATTATGGGTACAATCAGGCCGACAGCAGATATGACCTCATAAGGCTTGCAGGCTCAGACAATGGCTTCGAGGCTGTTATATACGGTCCGCAGGACGATCCTGTTATTTATCTGGACAACTATCCAGTGAAAGTGAACGTCAGCATAGGATCAACCGAAAGGCTCAGGATCGTATCAAACGGAGCTGAGGAACGGACCATTACCATACTGTCAGCCGATGGAACAGAACGGGATGCATTCATTTACAGAGATAAAGAGAACACACCGTTCATTAGTATGGACAGCGAAACAGAACTCACCTTTGGCGAGATCAAATTCGACTTCACCACGATTGAAAGGAGGTCAGAACCATCATGGACCTGATTTACCTTCGAACTGATGAAGAGGGAAACGTGACCAGCGGATATCTGCGCAATTTCAGCGCTGACTTCGATATAACGACAGACCTTGAAAACGTGACCAACGATTTCAAGATCGAGATGGATCTCCCGGAGCAGAAGGACGACTTGCTTTATGAAGAGGGCCAGATAAGTACAATCGTCTTCTGCGAAGGCACAGAGTTTGGTGGCGTGATAAACGGATCAGTTATAGATGTTTCCGCTGGAACGATTTCGTACACCGGAAGGACCTGGAGAGGCATGCTCTCCGGGTTTATCGTAGAACCTCCTTCGGGGCAGGACTATCTTGTTGTATCCGGGAACTTGGCAACATCGCTGCGCAAGCTGCCAATGGGCCAATATATAGACATAGCAGATACGGACTATTCCGGAGGGTCATTCACATTTGACAGGTACATAACGACCCTTGAAGGCGCGACAAAACTGCTGCAGGCAGCGGAAAGCACCCTAAGGATGCAGCTTGCGTTTTATCAGGAGGCAGCATCCGGCAAGGCGACTCTTGCGATTGTTGAGGCCAGAGATCTGACCAGCTTGATAGAAGTCTCTCAGGATTATAGCGAGAAGGTAAAGCTCAAGATCACAAGAGACCATACTACACCGAGATGCCTTATCTGCCTTGGGCAGGGAGAACTGCAACAACGCGAAGTCATAAAATTATATGCGGATGAGGACTGGAATATAACAAGGACAGCTATTGAGGATGCATATCCGGTAGACATCTATGATTATTCGAGTTCCACTAGCCTTGAGGCCGATGGTCGGAAGAAGTATGCAGAGCTGATAGCCAATCACGAACAGATAGAGGTTATCATAGAAGGCTTGGGCGTTCAGCTGTCAGATATCATTTCCGGGCGGGACCAGCTGACAGGCGAAACAGTAACTGCAGAAATCACGAATATTATTTGGACTTGCAAGAACTACGGCAGCCATCAGGAAGAAAGTTTCGAGTATAAGACGAAAGTGAGGATTCAATAATGTCAACCAACATAATAACAGGATATACCGGGGAAAGACACATAACGCCAGCGATGGATGCGGCCGTCTTTAGGGCCGTATTTGGCAACGATAGCTACATACTCAGTGAAGGAGACATGCTTCAAGGATCTATGCCGGATAACAACAGATTTGTTGTAGCCGGAGGCATAGTATCCATGCAGGGTCATCAAATACAGGTAAAACAGGAAACACTTGCAGTGGATACATGCGCAAGCGCTAATAGGAGAATCGACCTCGTTGTCGTGAGATATACGCATGATGCCGCTTCTCAGGTTGACGCTGCAGAGCTCCTGCTTCTGAAAGGTTCAGAAGTGTCTTCTTCTAACGACCCGACCGAACCGGCATATAACACAGGGACCATAGACGAAGGAGCCACTGTAGTCGACATGCCTTTATATCGGATAGATCTTGCAGGAGCTTCAGTAGAATTCACTCTTATAGCTCCTAGAATAGACGTCAATCTGTTCGAGACCCTGATTCCGAATGGGGCTGCCTCACATAACGCTGTCTATAGAGGCAAATTCCTTGGCAGCGCCGTAACGGATGAGCAATACGCCGAGATTGCCGCCGGAACATTCCACGATCTATTTATCGGCGACTACTGGACAATAAACGGATTCAACTGGAGAATCGCCGACTTTGATTATTGGTATGGAATGGGCGATACAGCATGCGGGACACACCACGCCGTCATAGTGCCTGATGAAATTCTGTATACTGCACAGATGAACAGCAGCAATGTTACGACTGGCGGATATTATGGCTCCGCCATGTACACATCTGGGCTTAACAGCGCGAAGGCGACGATCAATTCGGCGTTTGGGTCCACTCATATTCTTAATCATAGGGAACTTCTGACAAACGCAGTGACGAATGGATATGCCAGCGCAGGAGCGTGGTATAACAGTACAGTTGAACTTATGACAGAGGAAATGGTATACGGATCCATCGAGTTCAAGAATATAATGAATGGCACGACAGTCCCATATAGTTACACGATTGGGCAAAGCCAGCTGAAGCTATTCCAGCACGATCATTCGCGTATCTGCAACCGCTCGGACTGGTGGCTTCGTGATGTCGTGTCCGCTGCCGCCTTCGCGTTTGTGGCCAGTGGCGGCGGCGCGGGCAGCCACGACGCGTCGAACACTCTTGGCGTCCGCCCGGCTTTCGGAATCTGCTGATCTTAAATCTCCGCCCCTCGTGGGCGGAGTAAGGAGGATGAATGAGCGTACCGAAAGGAAAACGTAAACAGTCAAGGTTCGAAGCACAGCACCATTTCTTCAGACTTCGAGATGAGGTAACAACGCTGATGCTCATGGACTTTGGATTTTCGGAATATAAGTACAGGCAGAGAATGCAGCGATATGCGCAGAATCATATCACAGCAGAAAATGTCGAGGAAATAACAGCGCGCTACGAGAAGAAGTGCGAATCATTCAACAAATGGTTCATCGACAAAGAATGCGATGCTGTGCTGGAGATCCTGAGAAACATAGAAAGTGAATTCACGCAGGCAAATTCTATATTCCCATCAGATACTCCTGCGAAGCTGATAGAGTTTATTGTCAGACGCCATCATATGAACAAGGCGATCGGATACTGCTACGTGCTGAAGCAGGAGCTGAACTACGTCATAAGGACATTACCTGTAGACATCAATAAGTTCGAAAGATTCAGTGATGCGATAGATAAGCAGGTCTCGTTGTATAAGGGAATAAGACAGGCAGACAATAGATTCCTCAGAAAGAAAAAGAAAAATGACAGATAATAGCGGGCAATCTTTGTGCGCTCGAACTGGTGGCTTCGTGATGTCGTGTCCGCTGCCAACTTCGCGAATGTGAACAGTAACGGCAACGCGAACAACAACAACGCGTCGAACACTAATGGCGTCCGCCCGGATTTCGCAAGTGCAAAATAAGTCCTCAGAAGATTAGGCAGGCACTGCTCCGAAAGGAAAGATTGTCCATGCCGAAAGGCTAAATACAGGCGCAGAAATGCGGAGTCGCCCCGTGTCGGCTCGCCCCATGCAGTGAGTTACGACGAGCTGATGCCCGGGGCCAGACCTTGGAAAAGGAACACGGGTATACATGGAAAGTGATATTACAGATCTAAATGTCCTGTATGACGCATTCAGGGCATCAATGAAGGGCAGCGCCTGGAAGGAAGAACCACAGAGGTTTGAGATAGATTTCCTGTCGGAGATAGTCAGGCTCAAGAAAGAACTATCCACACGCACTTATGTTACATCCAAAGGAACTGAGTTCACACTGAACGAGCGTGGCAAGACAAGGTTCATTCATGGCGCCAGAATGCGCGATAGAGTTGTCAGGCATGCGCTTTGCGATAATGAACTGACAAATGCGCTCAAGCCCTATCTGATCCATAATAATGGCGCAAGCCAGAAAGGCAAGGGCATAACGTTTGCCAGAGGGATGTTCGAAAAGGATCTGCACAACTACTGGCTCGAACACAGGACTAACATGGGATATGTGGGATTCGTAGACATTTCGAAATTCTACGACAACATCAGACATGATGAAGTCAGGAGAATGGTTTGTCCGAAGCTGTCTTCTGATGGAGCGTGGCTTCTATCATACATACTCAGTACTTTCGAGATTGATGTATCGTACATGAGTGAAGAAGAATATGCACGATGCCTTGACGATAGATTCGATTCAATACGATACCATGAAAAGATCCCGGATGAAACAAAGACCGGTATCAGGTGGATGAAGAAGTCTGTAGAGATAGGAGATCAGATCTCACAGGATATTGGAGTGTTCTTTCCGACACGGCTTGATAATTACGCGAAGATAGTTCGTGGCTGCAAAAGATATGGCAGATATATGGATGACATATATGTAATCGCAGAAACGAAAGAAGAACTGCAGTCAATAATAAAGGGGATCTCCGAACAGGCCTCAGCACTTGGGATGTTCGTTCACGAGAGGAAAACACACATCGCAAAGTTATCGGACACATATAAATATTTGCAGGTCAGATACTCGCTGACTGAAACCGGAAGAGTGATCCGACGCATCAGCCCGCAGGCCGTGACCAGGGAGAGAAGAAGACTCAAGAAATACAAACGAATGCTGGAGGATGGCAGGATCCAGTACAAAGATATTGAAGACTCATTCAAGTCATGGGTTGGCGGTCAGCAGAAATATTTGTCAAATCAGCAGGTGAGGAACCTGCTCTTTTTATTTTATGAACTTTATGGGAGGACACCGGTATGGAAGAAAACAAATTCAAGATTACGCTATCTGACGGAACAGAGCTCGCAGAGCTTTCCCTCAACGGCAACAACTACATCACAAAAACAAAAATCACAGTAGAGACGTTTGAAGGCAAACTTGCCTCGGTAGAGATTACGGACGCCAAAACAGGTGCGATCCAGCGCATGAGAGATGCTATCCTGCTCAGGCTTGAGAAAGTCGGCAAGGAATACTGGTTTGCCCTGGGGGAAAAGTCGGCCGAGGAAAAAGAGAGAGAAGAGCTTCTCGCTGAGATAGAGGCTCAGGCAGAGGCGATCCAGGAGCTTGCAGAGATAATAGGAGGTGCAGAGTAATGGTCAATTTCTACGTAAGAAGAATTAAGGCGGGCAAGATGACACTCGAGGAGGTTCCGCCAAGATGGCACGATGCTGTAAAAGCTGCGCTGGAAGAAGATGGATCTGAAGAATAGAGAGGAGCTGGCCAAGCTGAGCACTGCAGAGTTGATAGAACTGGCTATCGAACTGCTGGAAGAGATAAAGCTTGAGCTCATGAGGTCAGCGAAATAGGAGGGAATCATGAAATTCTTGGTAATAGGATTAGGCCTGGCCGCGGCCTGCATGCTTGGTCTGGCAAACGAAGTCGGGAGATATTGTGAAGACATCAACCCATATGCGCCGGAGGATTATCCTAAGGCGGATGCGGGAGAAGACTTCTGATGGAGGTGATGCAGCCATGAAGGAAACAATTGCATCTGCAAAGATATTATTTTCTATTTTCGGAGGTTTACTCGGGTTTATGTTCGGCCAGCTTGATGGGCTTCTTATCGCCCTCATCGTGTTTGTAACTATTGATTATGTAACAGGCGTCATGTGCGCATGGGCAGAAAAAAAGCTATCAAGCGAGACCGGGGCGAAGGGGATCATGAAAAAGGTAGTCATATTCACTCTTGTGGCAATAGCACACATAATTGACACCGTGGTCCTGAAGGGCGCAGATGGAAGCACTTTTCGCACCGCTGTCATTTTTTACTACCTTTCAAATGAAGGCCTCAGCATAACAGAAAACGCTGCTCGGCTGGGGCTTCCCATTCCTAAGAAACTCAGAGCCGTACTTGAACAATTGAACGAGGAGGAATCGTATGGAGACTCAGAGAGAGAAGATAGTCCGAATAGCGACGAAGTACAAAGGGGCTAAAAAGGGCTCCAATCAGCACCATGAGATCATTGACACCTTCAACAAATGGAAGCCAGACGGCTACACTGGTAAGTATTCTGACGACTGGTGCGCTGAATATGCCACAGCCTGTATTTATCTGGCAGGGCTTACGAAGCTTGTGAGAGGATCGGCGTCTGTTCTCGTTATGGTCAAAAAGGCTCAGGCTGACGGGATATGGCAGGAAAATGACGGATATGTACCTGCAGAGGGAGATTTCATCATCTATGATTGGCAAGACTCGGGAAAAGGTGATAACACAGGAAGCCCTGATCATGTGGGGATCGTGGTCCAGACCAAAGGCAACAGCATGACTGTTATTGAGGGGAACATGGGCAGCGCCTCACAGGTCGGATACAGAACAGTAAATATTAACGGGAGATACATTAGAGGCTTCATAACACCGAAGTACGACAACAATGTGGTCATAAGACCGACGACCGAAAAGCAGACAACCGACTCCTCATTCAAGCAAAAGTACAAAGTGCTTCCAAAGGTAGGCATGAACGTCAGGGCTAAGGCAACTACTTCATCAAAGATTGTAGGGGGGATCCCTTACGGGAAGACGTTCACAGCAACTAAAAAGTCAGGGAACTGGGTTTACAGCTCATATTATAAAGGCTGGGTCTGCATAAAGCTGGGAGGAGAGACATACCTCAAAGCGGTCAAATGACAACACAGGAGGACAAAATGCTCAGAATAGATAAAAACAATAACCTCACACTGACAAGAGGGGACACGTTGACCCTGAAATGTACTCCGCTGGTCACAGACGAGGAGACGGGAGAAAAGACGGAATACGAGCCTCAGGAGGGCGACACGTTCCGCTTCGCTATCTCCAAAGGCTACGAAGGCGAGACTCCAATCGAGCTAAGGACATGGCTTGCGACCATCCCAGCGAGCGAGACGAAGAAACTCAACTATGAGACATATAACTACGACTGCGAGGTCACACACGCAGATCTGACCGTTGACACCTATATCAGCGGCAAGATCACGATAACAGGGGAGAGCAAATAATGAATGTATACGGAGAATTAACAGGCGAGCTCAGCAGCGTCGGGACACTCTCCGGAACGCTGAGCGCACCTGAAACGCTTGAAGGGTCGTTGACCATACCGGCGGCGATCATTCCCCCTTCTTATGAAGGCGAATACGAGGTCACTCCCGGGGCGGAGGCACAGATCCTCAGCACAGATCACCTTTATATGAAAGGTGACATTTTCATCAATCCCGTTCCGAGCAATTATGGCTTGATCACTTGGAACGGCTCAACAATCACAGTCTCTTAGGAGGAACAATATGGCACAGAATATTATCATCAACGGCGTAACGTATCAGAATGTCCCAGAGGTAGATATTCCAAAGAGCGGAGGCGGCACGGCAAAATTTTACGACACAGAAGCAGCTGACATCACATCGGCAGACGTGCTCACTGGCAAGACGGGCTTTGGCGCAAGCGGATCTGTTTCGGGGTCAATGGCAAACAACGGCTCGACAGGCGGCACGATCTCAGCGAAGGCCGGCACCGTTACGATCCCGGCTGGCTACACATCAGGTGGATCTGTTTCCATATCGAGCGCCGAGCAAGCGAAGATTATCGCTTCGAACATCAAAAGCGGCGTGACTCTCCTCGGAGTAGCCGGATCGCTGGCGCTTCCATCAATCTCACAGGACAGCTCGACTAAGATTTTGTCCATCTCGTAAAGGAGGTGGGTTATGGCTCAGAACATAACACTAATGGGTGCAAGTTACTCGGATGTCCCGGCGGTAGAGTTACCAAAGACGGGAGGAGGAACGGCGACTTTTTATGACGTGTCAGGTTCCCAAACTGTAACTGAAAACGGGACTTACGACGTGACGGCACTTGCGTCCATGATCGTAAACGTGGCGGGAGGCGGCGGAAGTGGCCTTGAATATGAAGAGGGGATATTCTCGCCGAGTTCTGATATAGCGCGAGCGACAGTAAGTTTCGCAAATAGTCATACAGAAGCTCCGGCTGTTATCGTATTCGTGGATGCAACAAACACGGCCGACACTACGACGAATACAGGGTGGCTCTGGGTGTGGCTCGACTATTATAAGATATGGGGCTCTCGTATCTACTATTCATCATCATCGATGAGATACGCAACTGCAT